>ERZ1292629.1856-Hain-H43-01um-R1-1856-length-19369-cov-13_pt1 | contig 16098 bp, 17 predicted proteins | sample MGYA00564399_ERZ1292629 | MGnify/ENA primary metagenome ERZ1292629 (study PRJEB36523, sample SAMEA6512636) | groundwater metagenome | collected 2019-01-08 | study: AquaDiva: Metagenomics assemblies of 32 groundwater samples
CTAGCGTTTAGCGTTTAGTTAAGGGAAAGCGGTTAGCGGAGAGCGTTTAGTGAATAGAGATACGGAAGCAAATGCTACAATATATAATATACTGGGCTAACCCCTAATTAAGATATGGCAAGAAAAAATCCAACCAGTGGCAAGGCAACCCAAGAATTCGTACCCATAAAAGAAGTACGCGACGGGGTGGTGGTCCTTAAAGACGGCGGGCTTCGCGTAATACTTATCGTATCATCGCTTAATTTGGCCCTTAAAAGCGAAGACGAGCAGAGAGCGGTTATTTCCCAGTTCCAAAATTTTCTGAACTCACTCGATTTTTCCGTCCAAATTTTCGTACAGTCGCGCAGATTGGATATCAGGCCTTATGTGGGACTGCTCGAAGAACGAATGAAACTGCAGATGGAGGAACTCTTAAAAATACAGATTCGCGAATACATTGAGTTTGTAAAAAACTTCACCGACAGGACAAGTATTATGACTAAAAACTTTTTCATTTCCGTGCCGTATACCGGGGCAATTTTAAGCGCCAAACACCCCCTTTCAATATTTCCAAGCAACAGAAATGCCTTAGAAAAAAAGAAGGATGATATTGAAATATTTGAAGAAGGGCGCTCTCAATTGGAACAGAGAGTGAGTATTGTTGAACAAGGACTAACGGGAATGGGGATAAGAGTTATTCAGCTTGGGACAGAAGAGGTGGTGGAGTTGTTTTATAAAATTTTCAATCCAGGCGATTTGTCCCGTTCGATGAAAACAAATTAAAAAGTAAAAACAAATAAATGGGACTCTTGAATTTTTTAAAAAAAGAAAAAAAGAGCGAGGTGGTGCCGATATTGCCTCAGCAAATTTATGAAGCGGCAACACTTGAACTTCGCGATGTAATCGCCCCGTCGGCTCTTGAGGTCACACCGAAAGCTCTTAATCTCGGTGACAAAATCGCCCGCACTTTTTTCGTCATCTCCTACCCGAGATTCCTTTCCGACAATTGGTTTTCACCTATAATAAATTTGGATAAAGTTTTTGATGTTTCAATTTTTATTCACCCCATAGATACGGCGTCAATATTAAAGCAGTTCCAGAAAAAAGTCGCGGAAGTCCAAAGTCAGATAAATATGCGCGAACAAAAAGGGCTGGTACGCGATCCGATGCTCGACACCGCCTACCAGGACTTGGAGAGTCTGCGCGACCAGCTCCAGCAGGCGCAGGAACGCATTTTTGATGTCGGACTATATATCACTATTTATGCCGACAGCGAAGACGAGTTGAGCAAGACGGAGTCGGAAATAAAATCAATACTTGAGTCAAAGCTAATTTACTTGAAGCCGGCGCTCTTCCAACAAGAAGAGGGATTTAAAAGTGTTATCCCCACAGGCACCGACCTTTTAAAGGTTCATTCAAAACTGAATTCCTCTCCCTTGTCATCTATTTTTCCGTTCGTCTCGTTTGACCTCACTTCTGACAGGGGAATTCTCTACGGCATCAACCGCCACAACGCCTCACTGGTGCTTTTTGACCGCTTCTCGCTTGAAAACTATAATTCTATTATCTTCGCCAAGTCGGGTGCCGGAAAATCTTTTGCCACCAAACTGGAAATATTGCGTACGCTCATGTTCGATGCCGAAGTTATTGTTATTGACCCGGAGCGCGAGTATGAATACATGGCCGAGGCCACCGGCGGGCGCTATTTTAATATCTCGCTCTCTTCCGAACACCACATTAATCCTTTTGATCTGCCGATTCCTCGGGAAGACGAATCTCCCGGCGATGTTTTACGGTCAAACATCGTGAATTTAGTCGGACTTTTCAGAATAATGATGGGGGGTTTTACGCCGGAGGAAGACGCGATTATCGATCGCGCCATAACCGAAACTTACGCCCTCAAAGACATCACCGCCGACGCGGATTTCGCCAATATCGAACCGCCGTTAATGTCCGATTTTGAGTTGGTTTTGGCTGGTATTGAGGGCGGGGAATCGCTCGTCCAACGCCTTTCCAAGTACACCAGGGGCACATGGGCCGGCTTTATCAATAAACCGACCAATGTTGATATTAATAAAAAATTCGTGGTCTTCTCGGTGCGCGACATGGAAGACGAATTGAAACCGGTGGCAATGTACATCGTTACTCACTTCATCTGGAACGCCGTGCGCAAAGAATTAAAGAAACGGCTTTTGGTGGTAGACGAGGCCTGGTGGATGATGAAATCGGAAGACACGGCCTCTTTTCTTTTTTCCATCGCCAAGAGAGGAAGAAAATACTATCTCGGACTAGCCACCATTACCCAGGACGTGGGAGACTTTTTACGCAGTCCCTATGGCCTACCTATTATCACCAACTCGTCCATCCAGCTTCTGCTTAAACAGTCGCCGGCCTCCATAGATTTAGTTCAAAAAACTTTTAATTTAACAGAGGAAGAAAAATATCTTCTGCTGGAATCCACTACGGGAGAGGGAATTTTCTTCGCCGGATTAAAACATGTGGCCATAAAAATAATCGCCTCCTATACCGAAGAGCAGATAATAACATCAGACCCGTCCCAAGTTCTGGCCATTAAAAAAGCCAAGGCCGAGCTAGAGGAGGAGGAATTAAAAGCGGAAGGTATATAAAATATAAAATATGGGGAAAAAAAGCAAATTTGGAGTCGGTTTTTATATAATGCTTGTGTTCGCAATAATTAAAGATATTTCGGATGTTTTTTTTAGTTTCACCGTAATCCTCGCATGGATACCGCCCATAACAGGTATCATTATGAACATAATAATCGGCTCTTATTTTTTCTTTGTGGGAGTTTCTTTAAACGGGCGTAAATTGGCGACATTCGGCGCATCGTTTATAATTGAAATGATACCTTTCGGTGGTATTTTGCCTATGACTACCATAAACCTCGTAGCTATCCGAATGATGGAAAACGTTTCTGAAAAAATACCGGCTGTGCCAACCTCAAAATAATAATGTCTGCTTTAAAAAAAATTTTTCTCCTTCTTTTCGTTCTTGTTTTTCTTTTATTTTTTATTGCCCAAGTTTTTGCTCAAACAACAGGCAATAGCCAGGTTTCCCTGTCTTTAAACCCAGAACAACCGGGACCCCGTCAAAAAACGACTGCTCGTTTGGTGAGTTATGCTATGGACCTTAACCGCGCTTCTATCACTTGGGTACTTGATGGTAAAAAGATTCTTTCCGGAATCGGAGAAAAGGAATTTTCTTTTGTTACGGGCGAAGTCGGCGAGACGAGTGATATCAACGTTTCCATCGGCTCTACCCCCTTAGGAACTATTACTAAATCTCTTTCGTTAACGCCCGGGGAAATTATTTTAATATGGGAGGCGTCCGATTCATACACTCCGCCTTTTTACAAAGGCAAGGCTCTGCCCCCAGCCCAAGGAAATATAAAAATAGTAGCTATCCCTAATATAAAATCTGGGGGGCTTTTGATTAAACCAGAAAATCTAGTTTATAAGTGGAGACGAAACGATAAAGCGGTGGAAGCAAATTCCGGCTTCGGTAAAAATACTTTAGTAATAAGAAATGGATACACTGACCTTGTTGAAAAAATAGAAGTTACCGCCTCTCCTTCCAGTGGGGATACCACGGCATTCGGCAGAGCAATCATTGCTCTCATTGACCCTCAAATAATCCTTTATGAAAATCGCCCGCTGGAGGGAGTGTATTATGAAAGTATGCTTCCAGAGAGATTCACGCTTGATAACGAGGAGATAAAAATAAACGCCGAGCCGTATTATTTTTCTTCTCCCGATAAAGAAAAGTCGGCGCTTCTTTTTTCTTGGGTCATAAACGGAGAAAAAACTTTAGGCGATAAGTCAGACCCGGGCGCTCTTTCTTTAAGGATAGATAACGGCGCTTCCGGCGCATCAAATATATCGCTCGGAGTAAAAAATAAAGTGTCTTTTCTGCAAGATGCAAACACAAATCTTATTATTAAATTTGGAGCAACACGATGATGAAATTTATATATAAAATATCAGTATTCACTATGGCGTCTTTTTTGTTTATTGGCGCAAATATAGCAAATGCCGAAGAATATAAACTCCTGCAGGGATTGCCGGGGATAAACCCATCAACAGCTCCTGGAGCATTCACTGATTACCTCCAAAGCGCTTTTAATTTAGGAATCAGCATAGCCGTTGCTCTCGCGGTTGTAATGATAGTTTGGGGCGGGGCACAATATCTTTCAACTGACGCTATTTTTGGAAAAGAATTGGGGAGAGAGAAGATAAACAAGGCGCTACTGGGGCTTTTACTTGCCTTAGGCGCAGTTCTTATTTTAAAAACAATCAATCCGGATATATTGAATTTGAATTTGGATATTAAACCGTTAAATCCGTCAACTCAAACACCGACACAGTCAACAACATGTAGTAGTTGTGCTAATCTATCAATTTACAATAATATACTAGTAAAACCAGGGGCTTGTGGTGTATCACCCTGTAGAGTTAATGTACTTGTCGGTGAAAATTTAAAAAAATTAATTGAAAAAACTAATGGTCAAAATATTAATTGGCAAATAACCGAGGCTTGGCCACCAACAGTAAATCATGTGTCTCCTTGCCACTATAATGGCACTTGTGTAGACGCTAATCTCACTAGTGAAGCAACTCCTCAAAATATAAATGATTTTATTATTATGGCTAATGATTCAGGTCTCAATGCTGTATATGAAGTCAAAACAGACACGGAAAGACTTAATCTTCTTAACCGAGGGGTTTTAAATGTACGAACTGTTTCAGGCATCAATGCTCCACATTTTCATATAGAAAATGATTAATTAAATATGCCCAAAACAACATTTATAACATTAGTCATAGTTTTGACTCTTATCGTTCTCTCCGGAGGATTTTGGTTTTTCTTTATTTATCAGACTCCGGCGGAAAGCGTTAGAAATATAAAAACTGAAATTATAGATCGTTTGCCGTTCGGTGGCGGATTCGGCGGTAGTTCAGGAGAAAACAAAGAAACCAGTAAAGAGGAAACTCAGGGTGGTGAAACAAAAATTAACGAAAATAGCAATAAGGGTGGCACGACCTTTACCCCATCAAAAATAAGAATGCTCTCTCAAATACCGGTTGCCGGCTTTGGTGTAATGGAGGCAACCAGCACCAAAATGGCGCGTTATATTGAACGCGCCAGCGGAAATGTTTATGAAATCGGCGTAGATGAAGAAACCGCCAGAAGACGGCTCACTAACACCACTATTCCGCGCATTCGCGAAGCTTTTTTCACCCAAAACGGAGCTGGGGTGATAATCAGGTATCTAAAAGACGACAATAAAACAATAGAAACATATTCAGCAAGCATTCCCACCCAAGGACAAACACCTAATGAAAGCGGTGAACTTAAGGTGGTTTTTCTCCCTCAAAATATATCTTCTCTCGCCGTGTCACCTGACGGCAAAAAAATATTTTACATAGTGGAATTCAATGAGGGAACGCTTGGCTTCGTTTCAAACACATTAAACGAAAGTAAACAGCAGATATTCAATTCTCCGCTTACTGAATGGATTGCTTCGTGGCCACAGGAGAAAACAATATTTCTCACCACAAAACCATCCGGCGGAGTTAGCGGGTACTCGTTCAGTTTAAATACCACCACAAAAGTATTTGAGAAAATTTTAGGCGGAGTGGGGCTCACTTCGCTTGTCAGCCCAAACGGGAAATTAATGCTTTTCAGTAGTTCGGGTGAAACGGGAATCGCCCTTTCCATATACGACATAAAAAATAAAACAACGGTTGCGCTTAACGCAAGAACTTTGCCTGAAAAATGTGTGTGGACCGCCGATAGCGCAAAAATTTATTGCGCCGTACCTACAAACACAGTTTTATCAAAATTACCAGATACTTGGTATCAAGGAAAATTCTTTTTCTCCGACCGCATTTGGCTTATAAACCCGGCAGATGGAAGCGGTAGTATTATTGCCGACCTTAAAGATGAAACTGGAAAAAATATTGACGCAATAAATCTTTCGGCAGACAAGAAAGGAAACAATTTGTTTTTTGTAAACAAAATAGACCAGTCTCTGTGGTCTGTAAAGTTAGGTGAATAGGAGACGGTTTGTTGGGAATAAGGAAATAGTTTATGTCATCTATTGTCTAATTCGCTCGAATTAGACAATAGATGAGAATCAAATTTTTTAAACTTTCTTAAACTAATTTCCAAAAACTATATCCTAAAAAAGCTACTTCTTAATTCCCGCTTTCCTACGCACCATATACTCCTGCCCAGTCATAAAAACACTGCTGGTAATCCAATAGAGCGCCACTGCCGCGGAAGTTGTGTAAGCGATAAAAACAATCAAGATTGGAAGAAAATAGCGCATTTGTATGTTCATACTCCGTGAAAACTCGTCCGAAAATGAGGTTTTGCCTGGATTTAGTGGCGCTATTTTAGGCATAGTGTAGGCGGTTTGAATGTATTGCGTTATACCGGCAATTATCGCAAAAATAACGCTTTTCCCCGCAACATCAATACTCAAAAAAATTGAATCAACATTTTCCGGAAAATGAACGAATGAGTACAGCACTCCGCCGTTGGGGGCAAGGCCTTTTAAAAAAACAAAGTAGAGCGCTAAAATAATCGGGATTTGTATAAGCACAGTGAGACACCCGGAAAACGGATTGATGTTGTGTTTTTTGTAAAGCTCCATCATTTCGCGAGCCTGCGCTTCTTTTTCTTTCTTTTTTTCTTTTATAGCCCTGACTTCACCTTCAATTGAGCGCATTTTTACTTGAGTGGTAATTGATTTTTGCGAAAGAGGGTAAAGAATTAATTTAACAATAATAGTGAGCACAATAATAGAAATTGCCACACTCCCGCCGGGAATTATTGATATTAAAAAAACAAGCCCGTTGTACAGGGGTTCGTAAAAAAAAATATCCCAAATATTTTTAATCATTTTTGTATTATAACTGAGTCAATCTGGTAATGCTGAAATGGGTGGCATTTGCTTATCCGTTTTAACCCCAAGAAAAACCCTCTGAGCGCTCCGTATTTTATTATTGAAAGGCGAGTGTATTCTGAGCACGACGGATAAAACGCACAAGTAAGGCGCGGGGGTATCAGGTTTTTGGTAATCATTCCAGTTTCAGGGGAAAGTAATTTTTGGTATATGAAAATGAGTGATAAAAAAATATATTTCATTGTGTTTAATTATATAGCAAGACCGGCGCGTGACATAAGAGATAAAAATTCTTTTTCTAATTCTTTAAATGGAATTGTTTTTTTAATAAAAAGAATAACAGTATGGTGGGGAAAAGCTTTAATTATGTGTTTATTAAACAAATAATATCCTTGGCGTCTGAGTTTATTGCGAGTAACGGCATTTTTTGCCACTTGTTTTGATACCACCACAGCATAACGCCCGGTTTCTTTCATTGGCGCCACCCTAAAAGAAAGGAGGGGGGAATGAAACACGCGCCCTTTTTTCAAAAACTCAAGAAAAAGACTGTGGGGAAGGCGTTTTTTATTGGGAATCATTATTTATACTGATAATTTTTTTCTACCCTTATTTCTACGGCGTTTTAATGTATTTCTACCGCCAGTAGTACGGGTACGAACCAAAAAACCATGAGTACGGGCTCTTTTTTTCTTTTTCGGTTTATAAGTAAAAGACATAGAGAATAATATACTTTATATAGCAAAATGTAAAAAAAATCAACCTTATTATAATTTTCTGTTAGTTTCTATGGAAATAATCAAATCCCCTAATATAAAGAGATAAATTTAAAACAAAGTCAATTGCTTTTTTATTCAGTGGGTATAGGATAGTAGCAACTCTGTTTAAATAAATTTGATAAAAAATATTTTACAAAGATACTAACACCTTATACACATTTTATAAACAAAAATTCAATTTCTTTTATTGTTCTAAAAAATATATAATAATCCCACTCTATTAACTACTGCCAAAACACCATGGATACAAAAGAACTTTGGGACAACGCGCTGACGGAGATAGAACTCTCTGTTTCCAAGGCTAATTTTGGCACGTGGTTTAGAAACACTAGAATTACGAGAGTGGAGGGCGGGGTTGTTTTTTTAGGTGTCCCTAATGAATTTATAAAAGATTGGCTTATTAATAAATACCATAAATCAATATTGGGGGCGCTCCGTAATATTTCCGAGAAGGTACGCGGTATTGAATATACAATAATGAAAGAAAGTGAAAAAACTAAATCCGCGCCGGTGTTTTCTGAAATGGCAACTATTGCCAGAGAGCTACCTCTTTCTGATTTATATATCAACAAAGAAGATAATTTAAATCCCCGCTACTCTTTTGAGTCTTTTATTATAGGATCTTTTAATGAGTTGGCTTATACCGCAGCGCAAGCAGTAATTTTAAAACTGGGTATGGCATACAATCCTCTTTTTGTTTATGGGGGTACGGGGCTTGGTAAAACACATCTTATCCAGGCCATTGGTAATACTATTAAAAGTAAGCATAATGATAAAAAAATCTATTATGTTACTTCGGAAAAGTTTTCAATGGATTACATTAATTCCATTCAAAATAATAAAATACAGTCTTTTAAGGAAAAATATAGAAAATACGATGTTTTAATTATGGATGACATTCAATTCCTTTCGAAAAAAGAAAAAACACAAGAAGAATTATTTCATTTATTCAACGCTCTTTATGATAACAATAAGCAAATTATTTTCTCTTCAGACAGGCATCCTAGTTATATACCGGAACTGGAGGACCGCCTGCGCTCTAGGTTCGCCGCTGGGATGATTGTTGACGTATCTCTCCCTGATTATGAGTCCCGACTAGCGATTATAAAATCTAAGTCGTCACAAAACGGGTTTTTCCCAGAAAATGATGTTCTTGAATATCTCTCTTCTGTGGTACAGGGTAATATAAGAGAATTAGAGGGTGTTCTTAACTCAATTATCTGCCAAGCTCAATTAAAAGGAAGGAATTTAAGCGTATTAGAGGTTAAATCACTGCTTAAAAACAATATTAAACCAAAAAAGAACACTTCAGTTAAGGATATTATAAAAACTATTGCTGATTTTTATAACATAGAAGAAGGGGTTATATATGAAAAAACAAGGAAGAAAGAGGTTGTTAGGCCGCGTCAAATAGCTATGTATATACTCCGGGAGGATTTTAATATATCTTTCCCGTCTATTGGGGAAAAATTAGGGGGGCGAGACCACACTACTGTAATGCACTCTTGTGAAAAAATTAAAAAAGAAATTAAAATAGATAATGTATTAGTGGAGGAAATAGAAAAATTGAGATTAATGTTTTAATTGTGTATAAAAATATTAATAATATATAAAAATGATTTATTAAAAAGTTATCAACATATTATATTAAATAATTAACATTATATTATTACTTAAATTAATATAAAAATAAATAAAAATGAATTATTTTAAAAGATATACACATATAAACAATAATAAATAAAATAATAAAATTATAATGAAAGTAGAATGTATAGTAGAAAAATTAAAAGAAGCCATTCCTCAAGTTGATAGAATTACGGGTAAAAATCTTACTTTACCCATACTTAATTCAATTCTTATTATAGGAAGTGGTAAAACATTAAAATTAAGAGCCACAAACCTGGATATTGGTGTGGAAATTGAAATTCCATCAAAAATAGAAAACGAAGGTGTGGTTTTAGTAAACGGATCTCTTTTAAATTCAATAATTTCAACCATTACAACAAAAAACCTAACACTAGAAACAACACAAAATAATCTTCATATAACAACTGATTATAATAATATTATTATAAAAACATACCCACAAGACGATTTTCCAACCATTCCAATTGTTTCAGGTAATGAGTTTGTATTTGAAACAAAAAAAATAATACAAGCGATAAAAGCAGTCTCTTATAGCGCTTCTTTTTCGGAAATAAAACCAGAAATTTCAAGTGTTTATATATATGAAAACAATAGTGAGTTGATTTTTGCCGCCACGGATTCATTTCGTTTGGCGGAAAAAAGAATTAAAATAAAAAAACCAAAAGATTTTCCAGAAGTTATTATTCCAATAAAAAACATTATAGAAATAATAAGGGTGTTTGATGGGGTTGATGGTGATATTAATATTTCCATAAACAAAAACCAAATATCTTTTTCCCACCAAAATATTTATCTCACATCACGGCTTATTAATGGCGTATTTCCTGATTATAAGCAAATAATTCCCAAAGAGTATAAAACAAAAATTATTGTTTTAAGGCAGGATTTAATTACAGCGCTTAAAACAGCGGCTATTTTTTCCGGTAAATTTAACGAACTGGGGATAATAATAAAACCAAAACAGAAAATTTTTGAAGTTCACACTAAACACCAGGATTTTGGTGAAAATACAACAAAAATAGAAGGAGCTTTATCAGGGGAAGATTTGGAGGTTAATTTTAATTATAAATATATTTTTGATTGCCTACAAACTATCACCGACGACAGTGTTTCTCTCTTATTCAATGGGATACATAAACCGCTTATTATACAAGGAGTTTCCGATATGTCGTTTTTATGTTTAGTTATGCCAATGAATAAGTAGTATGGATAATCATATAAAAATATTTTTAAATAAGTTTTTTGAATTAAAAAATAAAAACACCCATTTTAAAAAAATACTTATTGATATTATTTACAATAAAATAAATATTCCCATACAAGAGGATCAGATAGAAATTAGCGGGAAAAATGTATTTATAAAAACCACCCCCGTAATTAAAAATGAATTGTTTATAAAAAAAGAAGAAATTATAAAAGAATTTAATCAAAAAACAAACAAAAATATTTTAATCAGTTAGTACTATAGACTAAAAAAAATACGGTTGTTTGAGTGCTGTTAAAAACAGAATCATATCCCACCACCCGCAGTTCATTTATTTCTCCAATGGCGCTATTTTCGTCTAGTATAAAAGAAAAACTATTCAAGTTATACGACGATCCAATAAAATTATTATTAAAAAAGAAATCAATTTTAGATATTGGGAATCTCCCGCTGTTTTTAAGTAATACATTAACAGTATCACCCGCGCGGAATATTTCTTGCGCTACCGGTTTTATAATTGAAATTTGCGGCACAAATTGCGAAACATGAACATCATCATAACCAGTCGGGATATCTTTCTCGGATATATTGGGAAAATATATTTTTTGTTCAGCTAACATTTTTTTAATCGGATATTCCCATAAATTAAATTGAGGGTCGTTTTCCGGGTTGATTGGCGCTTCTCCTAATGGGTTTTTTTTGTCGACCCAATAGAGGATTGTATGCGGGTTTGAAATTACCAATTCCCCCAAGGTTTCTTTGGGTGTGTCGGGGGTTGCCAGTTTTTTAGATATTTTATCAATAAGATAATTTTTCCCGCCCCACCAAATACCGCGGAATACCGGCTTTTTTGTAAGATCGATATTTTTATTTGGTTTTTCAAAACGCTCCACAGGCAATTCTAAGAGCGTTTCAACCATAAACGCATTCCATAACGGGGCTATTATTAAACCAGCAACCTTTTTCTCCATAGGCGAATTATCATTATTCCCCGCCCATGCTCCAACTACCAACGATGGCGTATAGCCAATAACCCAAGCGTCGCGATAATCGTTTGTGGTGCCGGTTTTCACCGCAACCTCGCGACCAGGGAAATAAAGAGCTGAACGCCCTCCGAACGCCGGCGTTCTAGCGATATTATCGGAAAGGATGTCGTTTATTTGAAGCGCCACATCTTTGAGGATTACTTGTTCTTCTTTACCAGCCCATTCTTCAAAAACCTGCCCCTTTCCATCTTCTATTCTTAATATTTTTTCATACGGATTTCGCGCCCCATTATTTGCGAAGACCCCGTAAGCGGAGGTTATATCAAGAAGGCTGACTTCACCACCACCGAGCACCAACGTTAAACCATATTGGTCTTTATCTTTCAAACTTTTAATTCCCATTACTCGCGCTGTTTTAAGCGAGTCGTCTATTCCCGCAAGATAAAGAGTTTTAATTGACGGAATGTTGATTGATTGCGCGAGCGCTTCTCGGAGTGTTACTGGACCGCGGAATTTATTATCGTAATTTTCCGGCATATAACAATTATCCGCGCTCTCGCCCCCTATTGGTTTTCCTTCCGGCGTGCAAGTCGTTTGAAATTCAGTTTGAAGATCAAAAAGCACAGTTTCCGGCGTGTACCCCTTCGCGAAGGCCGTAGCATAAACAATCGGTTTAAAGGCGGACCCCGGCTGGCGATGGGCGAGCGCTACATTAAAACTTCCCTCAACTTCTTTATTAAAATAATCGCGCGACCCGACCATTACTAAAATTTGACCGGTTTTAGGGTCTATGGCCACCAAACTGGCATTTTTAGCGTTAAAGTTTTTCTCATTTTCTTTGGCGTATTTTGCCACAATTTCTTCAGCTCTCTTTTGGAGTCCGTAATCAAGCGTAGTGGTAACCTTGAGTCCGCCTTCTACCGCCTCTATGCCGTATTTTTCCTCTAAATATTCCCTGATAAACATAACAAAATGAAGCGCTTTGGCGTTCCCCTCGTTTTGAGGGGAAAATTCAACAATGGCGCTAACCGCTTCCTGGTATTCTTTTTCATTAATAAAACCAAGGTCGCGCATCTTAAAGAGCACTAAATTTTTCCTTTCCCCAAGCTTTTCTTTATTTTTACCGTATGGTGAAAAGTATGTTGGCGCCTGGGGAAGTGCGGCTAAATATGCCGATTCGGAGAGTGTTAGGTCTTTAGGTGGCTTGCTAAAATAGTATTGAGACGCTTCAGATATACCATATACCTCCCCCCCGTACGGCGCTTCATTTAAATAAAGGGCTAAAATATCATCCTTTCCCATTACTCGCTCGAGTTTGGTGGCTAAAATCCACTCTTTAATCTTGCGGGAAACTTTTTTGTCTTGGGTAAGCAGGGCATTTTTGATTATCTGTTGGGTTATAGTTGACCCACCCTGGGAAAAGCTTCCGCGGAACAAGTTTATCATTGTTGCTCTAGCGATAGATGTAAAACGAACCCCGCCGTGTTGGTAAAAATCTTTATCTTCAATGGCGACTGTGGCGTTTTTTATATACACCCCCATATCACTCCAAGGGATGACGGTGCGCTTTATATTTTGGTAGACATCATAAAGCAAAATTTTCCCAGTACGGTCATAAATTTTAGTCGAGTTTAACACCCGCCGTTTTTCGAACGAATCAAGGGCGGGAATTTTAAGCGACCCCGCCCAGAGCATTACAAACCCCCCGAATAAAAAAATAAAACTAAGGGAGACTAGAACCCAATTTTTTCGCAAGTAGCGATTTAGGTGTCGGTTATGGAAAAGCGCGAACCGCATATGACCGTATCATAACATAATAGCGTTTCCCGTAGGATTAATTTTTATTTCGACGAGCAAGGAGTAAAGTTAATGAGTGCTCTAATTCATTTTGTCCGAGCGACATCGAAACATTGTACCCAGTTATATGATAGAGTGTGGTCATGGCAGACAAGAATGTGCAAAAAATTAATGAAATTTTAACTCGTGGAGTTGAGGAGATTTTTGTTCGCGGGGATTTAGAAAAAGCCCTTCTTTCCGGCAAAAAATTAACAATAAAGCTTGGTATTGATCCAACCAGCCCAAATATTCATATAGGCAGAGCAGTTGTTCTTTGGAAGCTAAGATCTTTTCAGGAGCTGGGTCATAAGATTGTTTTTATTGTCGGCGATTTTACGGGGCTTATTGGCGATACTTCGGATAAAGAATCCGAGCGCCCAATGTTGGGCGAGAGGGAGGTGAAGAAAAATTTAAAAACCTATTTTGCTCAAGCTTTTAAAATTTTAGACAAAAATAAGACAAAAACATACTACAACTCCTCTTGGCTGAAAAAGCTCGGGTTTAAAGAAATAGGAGAAATGGCGGATTTATTCGGACTCCATGAATTTGAAGCCAGGGAAAATATCAGCAAGCGCTTAAAAGCGGGGAAACGCGTCTCATTAAGGGAGCTTCTTTACCCTCTTATGCAGGGATATGATTCTGTTTACATAAAAGCAGACGTAGAACTAGGCGGAACCGACCAAAAATTTAATCTATTAGCGGGGAGGACTATACAGAAACACTATAAACAAATACCGCAAAATATTGTCATAACATCACTCATAGAAGGAACTGACGGACGCAAAATGTCTTCTTCTTGGGGTAATGTTATTAATATCATCGACGAACCAAATGATATGTTCGGCAAGGTTATGTCACTACCGGATAGTTTGATAGAAAAATATTTTATTTTCACTACCCGCATACCGACAGAAGAAATTAAAAAACTTAATCAAGAAAACACCAATCCCCGCGACCTAAAAATGATTCTTGCCAAGGAAATAGTCAAACTTTATCACGGAGAAAAAATGGCAATTTCAGCGAGTGATAGTTTTATAAAACAATTTCAAAAAAAAGAAGTTCCGGAAGATATGGGCGGGGTTGTTATCTATAATAAAAATACCCCGCTTGTCGATATTTTATTGCAAAATAAATTAGTGGCTTCCAAGTCTGAATTCCAGCGGCTTTTTGATGGTGGGGCGATAGAAATAATAGGCAAGGGTAAAATATCATCTTCCAAAATAATTATTACAGAGGGAGCAATAATAAAAGTTGGCAAGCGGAGATTTCTAAAAATAATTTTAAAATAAAATAAAAAACTTCCCGCATGGGAAGTTTTTTATTAATTAATACTCCTCGTCTTCTTCGGCGGTATCTCCCGTGTATAAATCATCGCTCTCTATTTCATCACCAAAAAGAGCATCATCTATGTTTATTGCGATATTGTCGCCACCAAAGCCCTCTATTTCTTTATCGTCCATAATTTTTTGATTAGGATTAATGCGTATTTTTTTATGTTGTATCAAAATAGGAAACACTTGGCAATAAGCAGAAGCCTTAATGTGTGGATAAGTTTTAATATCTTTGATGGGCGAAAAAAGTAAGCCCAACCGCGACCGCGTCAAACTCATCGTCAGCTGTCTTTTTATCAGGGAAAACAATAAGCTTTTTAACCATATCGGTAACCTGTTTTTTATCCGCCCGACCGTAACTAGTTATGGCGATTTTTATTTGAAGGGGAGTAAATTCCGTTACGGGGATATTTGCCGATACGGCTTCATAAAGCAATACCCCCCGCGCTTCCGATACCCGCATAGCGGTTTTCTGATTCGTTTCCATGTAAAGTTTTTCAATAGCCATCGCTTGCGGTTCCCATTTTTTAATTAAACCCCTAACTTCTTGTCCGATCATAAAAAGCCTTTTTTCAAAATTTTCTTTCGCGCTTGTGGTAAAACAGTCGGAATAAAGCAAAACTTCTTTGCCTTTATTTTTTTCAACAATAGCCAGCCCCAACTTTTCATACCCCGGGTCAATCGCGAGTACGCGCAATTTTAAATTTTCAATTTCCAATTTCAAAATAATGTTTTAATGACGCAATTTTTTAAAAATTTTAAATTCATGCCGCATTAGTATGGACACTTTGGACATCGTCCATTTCCTCAATCTTTTCGATTAAAAAAGACAATTTCATACCATCTTCTTCCGAAAGAGGCACGGTAGTTTGAGGAAGCCACTCCATATCTTTTTTGATAAATGCCCACGAAGCGGCGCCTACTCCAGCGAGACTCCCCCCGTTTTCCAAAAGTAAGTGTTTTATTTCTTGCGAAGTCCTGTTTTTATTGTCGGTCAATCCTTCAATCAAAAGCGCCGACCCGCCCGGCCCGTACGCTTCGTATAAAACCCCAAACATTTCTCCTTCTTCTCCACTCACACCCTTTTTTACCGCTCTATCAATCGTGTCTTTCGGCATGTTTTCTTTTTTCGCTTTTTCAATTACCGCGCGAAGCGACGGCGAATTAATGTCTCCCTTTGCGCACCTAGACTCGGATGAAATAAGACGAGAGATTTTAGAAAAGACCTTGCTTCTCTTTGCATCCTCGCTCCCTTTTTGCCTTTTTATTTGAGACCACTTTGAGTGTCCGGACATGTCTGTTTTTTAAAGAGCGAAGCGACTTAAAAAACGCCACCCCGCCATATTTTTACTATTTTATTTCTTAATAATGCCACTATACCACTAAGTGTGTTTTTGTCTCGTGG
>ERZ1292629.2280-Hain-H43-01um-R1-2280-length-16502-cov-5_pt1 | contig 16097 bp, 25 predicted proteins | sample MGYA00564399_ERZ1292629 | MGnify/ENA primary metagenome ERZ1292629 (study PRJEB36523, sample SAMEA6512636) | groundwater metagenome | collected 2019-01-08 | study: AquaDiva: Metagenomics assemblies of 32 groundwater samples
GCAAGCAGTAACTAAGTATGTTCCTTTCTTAAAACAAATATCACTCGAAACCTCTCTGTCCTGAATGCGGACTTCGCCTAGGTCTTCTACCTGCTCGCGTACTTTGCTATAAATTTCAAGCATCCTCAGCAGCGTTTTCTCGTTTACTTTAATTTCCATTTATCTAATTCCTCTTTCGTCTGCCCACTTCTGTATTTCTGCTCTTTCTGGTTCAGTAAGTCTCTCAACTAAAATCATTGTTTCTTCTCCATATTGAGTATTTGTTTTAATGTTTGGAATTACATGAAATATACTACTTGGAACTGCACTAATTGGATACAAAATATCTAATTTCTTAAATGCAATATCATAAATATCCATTCCGCCATCAAAGAAGTTTTTGTATTCTGCAATCACTTTAGTTTCATTATTTGTAAATGGAGTAAATAAGATTATGCATAACTTCTTTTCAAATGATTTAAGTGCATTCTTCAATATTAATTCCCAATTCCTATTGTGTTCCAATACATGCCTCAACAAAATGCCATCAGGATTAGAGCTATGAAAATACTCTAAATCTGAAATGATGTCAGCATGTCTAGAATTCGATCCGTCTATCCCAATATACTGAGTTGACGGAGGAAGATAGAGTTTGAACCCTCCGTGTCCGCAACCCCAATCCTCAATAGTGGTCAAGCCTGCGAACCACTTAGCTGCTATCTTGGCTGTCGTATCGTCTCCAAACATCTGTCTATTAGCATCCTTAGCGTATAGCTTATTCCATACCCAAATATTTGTACTAACGCTCATATCGCCAGTCCAATTTGCTCCAGAAATCTTCTATTCCCTCTGCGAAATCTCCAATATTTTTTAATGTCCACTTGTTATACATCATTCCAGCATTGTAAAACCCATATTTAGTAGTATCATGTCTCTGTCTTGATAGCATTGATGGATGTTCTAGGACGCTATTGCCAACAATGACTGGAACGTAGCCCATTAATAGTTGCCTTCTTGCAAGGTCTAGGTCTTCAAAGCCTCCAATTTGCAAGAATCTCGTATCATAAAGATATCCGTCTTTCTCTATCATATCCTCAATGCATTTTCTGCTAATCATATGCGGTTGTTGATTCGCTGGGAACCTCGTTTGCTTTATCTGGTTTACGTCATCGCTCGCTGCCTTACCGGTCCAAGGGTTGTTGTCTATGAAATCCACCAATTCTGAACACCATGTAGTATTAACGAAGGTGCAGTCCGGGTGGATCCACATTACCTTATCAACTTTGTCATTCATTAGCAGGTGTTTTGTCCCGGCATTCAAGCAGACGGAAAGGTGCATCAGATCTTCCGGCTTTACATCAAGAAGATTGCATAGCTCGGGATTGTGCTTGCTGATTACCGGCGCAATCCCTTCCCAGAATTGTACTGAGCCATCTGTACTCCCTGCGTCAACTACCGTCAAGGCGTAGCCATATTTACAGTATTTGCACTCAGACAATGTATCAACTAAGCTTTTGTACATCTTTTGGCTTAAATCTAAATCATTGTACGAAACTACTACGAATCCTACTGTCCCCATACTACTTTCCACTCCTCTTGTATTCTATTACTCTCTCAACGGCATACCAGGCGAATAATCCTGAAAATATCGCAACAGCTATGCCAAATCTACATAGCATCATACTTTCGAATTCTGTTAACATTTTTTGCTCCTCGCTCCTTCTCTAAACATTTGAAGAAAGCCAACGCCAGCCAATATTCCAATTGTAATTAAAATATAGATATCAAGAATAATATCACTCATAATTAATTTTTCCATATAATCCTCCTTTATTTGTTTAAAGTCTGTAGCAACGCGTCAGCAAGATAAGAAGCTGTAGGTTCAGTCTCGTCTAAGCCTAAGTCTGCTGCCGTCTGCTTGTAAGTGTGTAAAATGTAAAGTAAGTCTTTATACTCCTGGCTAGTAAAATTAAGTGTTACGTTGCGATAAGTCTCCACTGTCACCTTCTGCATATTTAAATCTTCTCCTTAAATCCAAGCTCTTCGCAACACCAGCCGATCGTAGACTTCCATGAGCCTAATTCAACTCTCTTGTTTTGCCACTCTCTCCAAAAATCGCTCCCAGGGACCACTACGCCGTCAATGCTTGAACTAGGCCCAACCTCTCTATTTACCCACTCTTTCCATTCTAACCCGCTCTTAGCCCATTTGTCAAGCACATTATCGGCAAACGGTATACTAAACGTCCACTTATTGAAGTCAAATTCTTTACAATGCGGAATCCTGTCGTCCAAACACTGATCTGGTGTCCTGTCATCGCGGTAATAGTCCTTCGTTGGACTGTTTTCGTCATCCCTGTATTCCCTATAGCCGTTAGCATGTCCTCTATCCCAAACGTCATACTTCAGCCACTTAATTGCCTGTTGCCACTGCGGCCTTACGTAACCGAAATGGAGATAATATAATCCAGTTTCATATATATCTTCTTTATTGTATCCTACTAAATGCTCATGGACTTTGAACTCCCACTTTAGTCCTGGAACAATTTTGTAAACATTGACTTTTGGATAAATCTCTTGATATAAACTCGGAGAGATCATGTGGTGAAAGAAGTTTAATCTTATCGCAGCAGGATCTTTCACTTCACAAATATTCTTAATCTCATTTAGTGTGAATTCTGGGTAACACTCGTCCGTGTCGATCCAATGAAGTCTATTTGCCTCTGGACTCATCAATTCCATTGCTTTGTTTCTTAGTGCCGAAAAATCATCTGTGCCTAATTGTTTATGGATAACGTAATTATGCAGTACACCATCTGCCACAGCCTCTTTCAATAAGGAGTCGGCGAGAGAAACAATGTCTTCTCTACATCCGTTGTCAATAATGATGATCTCGTGAGCATACCTTGCCAATAACAGACACTCTATACATGATTTAAATAATAGCTTGCCAAAGCCATCCGTTTCCTTAGCCAAAATATGTACACTAACCTTCACTGCCACTGTTTTTCTCCTTCTTCTTGTTACTACTTAGGCTTTTTATATTACATAACACATATGCAGTATTTGACAATCTTCTTGCTGTAAAATGTAAGTCTTGTCTGCCATCGTCTGCTATTTCTTTTTTGTATAGTACATTTTCTACTTTAATCTCATCATCTATTGTAAAGACAAAGTACAGTTTATCAGCGAAATTCAACTGTGTAATTCTTGGATCGCCAAATCTAAACAATAAATACTCAATTGTAAACTCATAAGCAGATCTCGTCATTACAACAATATATGTCTTAAAGATTTTCCCAACTTTATCTACTCCATAAAAGAAGGTTTGATCTGCAATATCAGAATTAAATGGCTTGTCAACTAATTTCGGAGGCACATTTGTCACATACAACATTTTCGGCATATTTACACAATTCCATATGCTAGCTTCATGTGTGCCAATGCGAATTTTTCTGTACTAGAGTCATCTGCGAATTTCTTCAGATTGTCTTGCCACTTATTATTGTAGAATGAAGGATTTCTAACAACGAAATTCCTAAAATTCACAATATCTTTCGGAGTATCACCAAGGTAAGCAACTGGCATTGACTTATCCTTTTTTAGAATCTCAAGGTTTAGAACTTTGTAGCTAGGAATATGCGAGAACCAACTTGTATCACTGACCAAAATCGGCACTCCTGCTCTCAATGCAAGACTCGCTGCCGCACTACTCCCGTGAGAACCATAATGTGCATAAGGGAGAGTGATAATATCGCACATTGAGAGGTATTGCAATATTTCTTCTTCTGAATGATACTTATTAAAGTAGAAGTAATCTTTGAAATTTACCTTCCCCATACCATTCAACATACTTAGGCACTGAGCTTCGTAATTGTAGATATCTTGTTTCGGTGCTGACGAGAAGAATACAAGAGAGTCGTCTTTTAGCGCAGGATCTTTCCACGCTTCAATTAGGACATCTAACTTCTTGTGAAAGTATGAGAAACCAAAGAATCCTATCTTCGTCTTTCCAACTGCAAGCTTCGCCTTCTCGTCAATTCTTTCATTTAGTGTCTTATCATACAATGGTCCGATTGGCATTGGCACCACAACTACGTTCTTGTATCTTAGGTTCGTTTCTGCAAAGACCTTATTCCTCTGACTGTGAACAACTACTACGTCAACTAGATCTCTAATGACCTTGTTGTATTCTGCCGCTTTTTCTGCCAGTGTATGTTGCGTGATAACTGTTTTGATACCGCGCTTCTTGCACTGATTTAAGAGGTTTCTAAGCTTGCCCGTAGAATGAAATTGATACTCGTGCTGTATATGTAGAATATTCACATTATTGTTATCTAAATGGTCATACCACTGAGCATCATCGCCACCCATTCTACCGACATCAACTCCGCTACTTAACAATGACTCGTACAATGTAGCAGCATAATCAGCAATGCCGCACTGCTGTCCAAACGATCTGCAAGCAACCATCACAACAGGCTTTTTGTCTGCTTTTGGAGTTACTGGCAATTTTGTTTGAATCTTTCTAATTTCCTTAATTTCAAACTCTAATTTCTTAGTAGCAACTGAAATATCATGCTTCTCAATCATGTTGTCTCTATTGTTTCCATGCACCAAGCCACCTAATGCTTTCTGGATCTGATTGATTAGAGACTCTTGCTTTACCTCGTGCCAATGTAAACCATCGTACAAACGAGAAAGCACTCCTCCTTGAGCTGCTGGAACCTTATCACACTCTATATAATTACAGTGCTTCAAATATTCTAAATAGCTAGTGTGTTTTGGCACTATCAATTGCTTATTCATAGAAGCAGCCGCAGCACAACTCAAATCCCAGCCCTCTCCTCTAGACGTTGAGATATAGTGCGTACACAACTGAATAATGCTAGGAATCTCTTCTGACTTTACCATCATGCCATAAATATAAATTGGAGCATGGTCATACCGAGTTATTCCTAAATCTGCCCTAATGTCAGCTACCCTCTTTCCGAAGTAATCTAGCCTATTCTCTGTGTAAGATGAAATTTTAAGGATTAAACATGCATCGTCTCTGTTTTTTGTCGCTACCATCCAACCCTTCAGTAACGCATCAATATTCTTTCTGTCTGAGATCTCTTGTACATTAAGGAATCTATACTTGTATCTACTAATTAGATCTATATTATCTGTTCCCATATCAAATGGCTTTACGTCTAAGCTGTATTCTTTGGTATCAATCCCAATTGGAACATGGATCATTCTGTTTTTGTTTACTCCAGAATTAATCCAGCCATCTTTGTTATATTTAGTTGGAACCATAATGAATTCAGATAGCGAAGACCACATTGCCCAATCTTTACAAATGCCATCTGCTTCAAACATAGTATAATTAATTAAAATATTGTTTGGATTTATGTTCTTGTGTCTAATTTGTTCAGGAAGACAGAACGCCAAAGTAATATCTGAATCAATAACTGGAGCTAACTTCTCCATCTTATCAAAAAGCGGATCTACATCTATTCTCTTGCCAGACCACTCAGGAAAATCAGATAAGCCCACTAGCCAACCATTGTTGTATAGTGCCTTCGCAAACCCTCTCACCACATGAGCATACCCGGTCGGATCTCTGAAAGGACCAAATATTGAAATCTTGTTTATTTCTGACATTTAAGTTATACTTTCCCCTTTTCTTCGCGCCTCGGCCAGCAAATTAGAATCTAATACAGAATCTCTGGATATTTTAATAATAACTCCATTAAGTTCAAATACATCGTAATGTTCGTGATTCGGTATAACAATCGGAACTTCAAAATCATATTCTGGATATTTCTTCTCAAATTCATCTTTCCACTTATCTAGTGCCAAACACTGCAACGAATCTACATTTAATGCCATAATCGCTGACAAAGTATGTTTAAGCAACCCAATACTAATGGCGGAATTGAAAACATAGCTACGCTTAAGCCAACCTCCCTCAACAGTAACAGTATAAACACCTTTTTTCATATTACACCATGTACGCCTTTGTCATTCTATCCCTCTTTGTCACCTTTAATACACGATTTTCCAACGACTCTACCATCATCGCTGCTGTCGTGTCCCAATTGTATTGCGCAACAGTCTCAATTCCTGCCAACTTCTTCTCTTTCAACGCTCCAGACTTCCAATCTCCATATGCTAATTCAATTGTGTTTGCTACTTCTTGTGGATCTACAATAAATCTTCTCGACATCCAGGTATTCGACCATACGTGAGCACCATTCTTCATTAAGTAAGAGTTCTCATCTGTACAAAAATCTGTATGTCCTGAGAAATTAGTCGTAATTGGCACGCATCCACTTGCCATCGCCTCGGATAAGCACATTCCCCAACCCTCTCCTACCGTTGGGAATACTAGCGTATCAGCAGCCTTCAAATAAGCGCTGACAGTATTATCATCGTAAACACCCTCAAATACGTGAGTGGTCGGACACCAGAAGGAATGAAGATCATACTCCTGTTGCATCGTTCCCCACAAGCCAACCTGCTGCGCCAAATGATGAGTAATTACTATAAACATAACATCAGACTTGCCTTTTTGGAAGATTCTCCAACCGTCTAAAGCGGCAGCAAGATTCTTCCTTCCCTGATTATGTCCAATGTAGAGACCAACAAATTTGTCTCTAGTATTTAAGGCTAAACCAGACTTGTGTTTTGATATCTCATCAGTATCGACGGAGGTATAAGTGTCGTGATTGATGCCGTAAGGAATTGTCTCGACATCTAGCCAAAACAATCTGTCCTTAATAGCTCTCTCGCCATACGTCGAACATGTCCAGATATGATCTACTGAATCGAAAGCAGGAGTCCACCTAGAATCAATTGGATCTCCATCAACTGTGAAATACCCTACTATCTTAATGTGAGGATATTTTGCTTTCATGTCTTGCAGTCTCGGAAACTCAAATACGTCATGCGATAAAACTATAATATCAGGCTTGAATCTGTCTATTACATCATACCACATCGTCATTCTGGCTAGAGACTCCTTTACATCGTTACAAAGTCTCAAAATACGATAGACCGGAATACCCTCGTGCTTCGTCTCAGAGCCACGATAGACTATATTCCCGTCAGTCTCCTCTCTAACCACGTATTTCGAGTCTCCGGCAAACCCAGCGTATGCTACGTCATAGTAAGCTTGAAGTCTCTGTACGCACTCCCTTGCCACCTTAGATTGCCCAACGTGAACATGCTCCGGCGTATCAGAGAACCATAAAAGTCTCTTCTTCTCAGTCATTACGCCTTGTCTGCCTGTAGTGCCTCAACCATTGCATTATTTGTTTTCTCGATAATTGCAAAACGATCATTCAATTCCTTCACAATAATGTCGTGACGCATCTTGCCTAGCTTCATCTTCATTCCTGTCTTCCAAATTGACTTAGGATCGCCAAACTCTACTAGCTCCTTCACCAAGTCTCCGAACAACATACCCTTAATCTCACTTACCATCTTATCTGAACTCATCTCTCTCGGAGACTTCTTTTCTACTGTTGTCATTCTGTTATATTTCCCCTTATTTAACTACCACCAAACATAAAACGTTGCTGTTCTCTTGCCAACTGTACCTTCACCAAATTCATCAAACAAAATCTTTTCTTCTTCTTCCAGCTCTCCAGTATAATAATCGCATTGATCCTCTTCGCTTATGCTTTTCATTGATCCATTACCATTACTATCTTCATAAATCAATTCATGCAATTTATGTGCCATTTCTTGCGGATATTTATAGTACAAATATCTTGAACAATCAACTGAATCATATAATTTTAGATTCATTTGCTCTGGCTTCATAATTTCCTTACTCATATACTTGTACCTCCGATTTATCCCCGGTTCTAGTTACCACTATTGATTGCGGCAATACATCTCTAATACTTGAATCGTGTGAGATTACAAATATTTGGCTAAATCTCTTTGCTAATACTTTGAATATTTTAAGAGTAATTTCTTTATTGTATTCATCAAATGCAGATAATGCTTCATCAATATACAATGATTCAAATGAAACATCATATCTATCACAAAGAAGCATGGATAGCGCAAACCTCAACGCTATATCTACCTGCGCCTTCTCTGCGCCACAAAGCACATTGTAAGGTCTTTTTTCTTGTGAGTGCGTAAGGATGTTAATGTCTAACGTATCCCTCGCCTCACCCTCTTTTGTGTACTTCGTCGTATCCAACTGTATAAAGAAAGGAGCTTCATATTCCTTCAGAAACTCATTCGCCTCAGACTGTATCTTCTCAACAGCCTCGTCTATTATACACATCGGAATACCTTCGTTAGAATTAGAGAACATCCTAACGGCAATAGCAGTATACTCGGCTTCCTCCTGCACGTCAACCTTTTTTTTCTCTATATCTGCTATTTTCTTGCAAGTTTCCTCGTAAGAACGCTTCTCCATCTGAATATTCATCTCTAAAACTCTTGCAGACGTAAGCTTAGCCTGATCTCTCTCTGCAAAATGCCTCATCTCGTCTCTCTGGTTCTTCGCCTTGACGTAATCATCCTCCGTCATTCCAGGATTTAACATCATCTGAGCAAAAGATGTTGTAGATTCTTTCGCTTTGTTGAGTGTTTCCTTCGCCTGCCTAAAAATCTCTTCAGCCGAACTTGACTTTACAAATAAAAGATTGCAGTCTTGTTCTAATTTCTCAACATTTCTCTCCAATCTCATATTTTCATCTAAAATCAACTTCAATTTGTTTATTTCTACTATATTGTCCTCTCTATCCTTCTTCGCAGACTGAACTCTAATAGAATTTGACGTTAATAAGTCCTCTCCATGTATAATAGTCCTCTTGCAAATAGGACACTTCTCACGCTCCTTGTCAGAACTGTCGTGCATAACTCCCAAAGCACCAACTATATGCTCCAACATCTCTATCTCTACAGTGAGACGCTCATTCGCCAACTGTAGTCGAGAAATCTTAGCCGAGTATGTCTCTCCAGCTAGCCTGTTTTTAGCCTGGAAATCGGCCCTACGGAACTTCATGTCCTCTAGCTTAGATTGGGCAGATGAGTAATCAATCTTCGCCTTACGTGCCTCTGCGTCCTTCAGAGAGGCTTTAGATGTTAGCGAGTAAACATCCTGCATCGCTTTGTCGTGTAATTGCTTTTGATGCTTTGTAGTTTCAAAATCTTTAATTCTTTTTATCAAATTATCAACAATAGATTGATTTTTAATGAGAGTTTGTTCCCACTTTACAATTTCTTGTTTATTTAATGCAATTCTCTCATCAAAATTAGTATTCTTATTGATGTTCTTTGCGTAAAAGCCTAATTCTGCATCATAATTTGTTATTTGCTTTGTTTGTTCTTGTAATTTCTCTTTAGCTATCTTGTGAAATTTGGTCCACTCATCAAGGGCTAAAATTGACGAGAGAAAAGTCTTTCGGGCCGATGGGAGCAACTCTGTGAAACTTGACAATCCTCCTTGAACGAAAAAAATTGTCATTCCTAAGATTTCAGGGGTTAAACGAAATAGAGTTTGAAGCTCAAAAGCCACGTTTCTGACTCCTGAAGCTAATAATTCGTAATTTTTTAACAATTCCGCTTCTGATTGTTTTCCTTTTCGGCTACGCCTTATATAAAAAGAATCACCGTCAAAATCGAATTCAAGACTTGCTTCAAAACAGTCACAGCCTTCCCGCATCAAACTATCAACGGTTTGCCCAGAATAATCACTCCCCGTCAAAACATAGTGTAAGATTCTGAAAATAGAAGATTTTCCTGCCGAATTGCTCTTAGAAGTCCCGTTCACTAAGCCGGTCACTGATGCTAAAGTAATATTGCTTAAATCAATATCTAGACTTTCGTAAATAGAACAATTTTTAGCTCTAAGCCGCTTTATTTTCATTTTTTGTCTCTATATTGTTTAATATATTTGAATACTTAATTAGTCTATTCTCCTCAAATTCAGAAACTACACTCATCCATTTTAGAAAATCTTCAAGATTCCTATTACTTTTAGCTCCATTACAAATTGTACAACATGAACAAGAATTAATTTCCGTATAACCTAAAAAGTTATCAATACGATCAACTCCATTGACTGTTATAGTTTTTTCTTCCACTCTGTCTGATATTGCTTTTCCACTAGGATAAAATCCTAATTCAATTGTTTTTCTCGATAGAGATCTATTGTACTTTTTATATGGAGGGGCACCACAATACGCACAAGGCTCAAGAACTAACTTAGCAAAAAGTTCACGCGAAAGTTCAAAATCATTATTCTTTTTATGAGCATCGCATTTATATCTATTGTAGTAATCAGTCATAGATGCTTCTTGCGGAGTAATACCGCGAGAGTTTGTTTCAATCATTATTTCTTTCTGAAGACATCCGCAGCTTCTTACCGAACCAGATTTTAATTCTCCAGATCTTTGAAAGACATAATTACCACAATCACACAAACATTTCCATCTTCGAGCTAAACGGCTAACCGGATATCTAGATACATGAGGTTCAACAACGGTAAGCTTCCCGAAACGACCGCGTGGCGCATATTCAGGAAGCAATTCTGGCGAAATTACAACATCAGCACGATTCGGCTTCAAGATTTCTTTTAAACATCCGCAACTAGGAATTTTTAGACCAGTGATTTGTGTACTTTTAACTATTAAATTCGTCCCGCAATCACAAATACAATTCCATCTGGATCGGCGACCGGCTCCATTATTTTCATCAATAACTTTACTTATGACTAAAAGTTTGCCCCAGCGACCACACAAATTTTCCTTTTCTTTTCCAACTCTGCCCTTCCCCATGCTACTTTTTCTCTTTTGTCTTCTTTGGTGCATCCACTTTCTTAAACTGTTCAGGAGACAAGCCCCAAATTCCTCTTTTTGCTGCCTTGGCCTCTTTTTCGGCAGCAATGAACGCACTTTCGTATTTCTTGTTTCTTGAATATTTTGTCCAATACGTAGACCAGCCCTGGCGCACCATCTCAACGTTTAGATTTCTTCCACCGTCAGCAACAAGATAACATAGCAATCTGCCGTATTTGTCTCTCTCTCCAGTTCTCTCGCCCGACTCTCTTGGAAATTCAATATAGACTGCCTTTGCTGATTCAATTAGATGCTTCAATGCGTCACTAGCTTCTGAATATAGTGGCTCTCCTCTTTCTGGAGTATCAATCTCTAATAATCTAAGCTTATCTGTAATTGGGCCGCTTGGCAAATAAGTAACGTGTTCAGTGTCACCATCTATCCACTTTGTAACACTGATGATTCTAATTAATTCAACACTAACCTCAGATCCACTACCTGCCTCAAATACTACTGCATCCGGCGCTTCTTCCGCAATAAAGTTGACGGGAAGGAGAGGTCTAGTTAGTTGCTCTCCAAAGAAGCCACCAGCGAACATCGTAATACACGCAATTGTAACTAAAATTGTCTTTTTGTTGAACATTCTATTATTTCTCCCTTTCTTTCAAATATCCGTAATACCCAATGAGTGCCGATTCAACCATGCCGTCGTGATTTACTCTTCCTCTTGGCGGTATGAAACTGAATTCTGGCCACAGTTTATTCGCAAGTTCAAAACTTCTACTCTTCTTTTCTCGCTTTTCACCTTTCTCGTCTAATTTCTGTATACCAAATAATTTAAACACTTTTGTCATCCAAGAATTTGGCATTACAGTATTTATTTGTAATCTACAATCTGGGAAAATGAACCAGTTGTATCCCTCAAACGCTCCCAGGATTAAGCCGTAGTTCACCATCGTTGTAGCGCCGGCACCCTTCGAATCGTTTTCCCTAATTCCTTGCCTCTCTATATAGACATCCTTAATGCAATTCTCGTCTAAAATAGTGAGGATCTGCTTTACATCTGGCCTCTTCTTCTCACCAATCTCTTCTAGTGGCATTTTTATACTCAAAAGCACATTCCCATCTTCTATTAGCGAAACTCCACCAGACAAACCACAGTCAATACCAGCACATCGCATTTATTTACAATCTCCAATAATCTCATACGCTAACTGCTTTACTCTTTCTCTAGTTTTCTCATCTTTTACTGCTGCAACAATCCATTCATTCACATATCTTTGTTTTATTAAGTATTTATCATCTTTATTTACATTTAATACTTTCTTATCTTCAACAATCCCTGTCTTCTTTACCACTTTAGGCTCTACTGCGAAATGAGGATTAAATGTTGCCACTAGCCTCTTTAATTTTGCTAAATCCGCTCCAGTATTCGGCTTTATCTTTAATACTACTTTAACTTCGCAACCTTCTTCTAGTCCTCTTTCTTTTAATATATTTATAACTTCAATATCTGATAAATTCAATTCTTCATCATCTATTTCAATCTGAACCATCTTTCTGATTGGAATAGTGATGAATTCGTGTGACAAATCGCAATCATCAATAATCCAAACACCCTTTGCATCATTCCTCTCTCCAAAATCAAACTTCGCTGGAGAACCAGAATATAACACCGTCACACCATCGACGAGAGTAAGAGATTGGGGCGTGTGAATGTGCCCCGTTAGTACGAGATTGGCGCCTGGAATACTTCCTATCTCTTTTACTCCGCCTGCAATCATCGTAGCCTCTGAGCCCGATTTACATTTGTCAAAAGTCGTGTGTGCGATTACTATCTTTTTCTTCTTACTATCTAAATCAAACTTCAGCGTATTAGATGAATCAATATATGGGCACAAGATGAAATCTACATCCATATGCCTATATATGTCATTTTTGCCCTCATAACACTTTACTGTCTCCCTAACCATCTCTTGTAGTAGCCCAACAGGACCAACTGAACTAGATAGTAATGGCTTTGGATCGTGATTCCCACAGATGACCAGTACAGTTGGAAAATATGCGCAAGCTTCATTTAGTAAATCTGCTGCCATCTTCACAAATACTGGTTTTGGATTCGTAGTATGAAAAATATCACCGGCAACGACAAAGACATCGCAATTCTGCTCCTTACATATACGTATCTGGTGACGTATACCTGTAACAGAATCCAATGTCTTTGACGGAATACTATTGATGTTGTGTGAGTATCTGGCTATGCCTAAATGCCAATCTCCTGATAAACCTATTTTCATATTCAGTAATTAAATATCCCTCTTGTACATTGAAAAAGCATATTGTGGTAAACGCACATGCGCATACCCTGCCGGAGCATTAGCATCACTCATTGCTGTCGAAGATAGGATTTGCTTTTCCATAACACAAAATGGATTCAATCTAGTAATAATAGATTGATGTCCTTGATTGTGTGATACTTGCATACGAATCCACGGCTTGTCAGCGACCGTCCTCAAATCAAATAGACGATCTGTAACGATTGCCTTTACCAATGACTCGTAAACAATTTCTTCGACCGTCTTATCCGTTTCGACATAGTAATTAATGTCTAAAAAATCGTCTGTACCAACGACTGGATTATCTCCAAGTAAATATACGTTAACATATTTTTTCATGTTAGGAATTCCTCCTGTAAGCACCAAAATCTAATGTTTCATTCTTTACTAGCGTAAATCCAACGGGAGGAACTGGCCAAGTGATAATGCCATCGCTTCTAATAGAATCTTCCCACAGATAAATCTTCGTTACAAAATAGGCGTGAATCCTCTCGCGCCTTTGATTCCACTTTTCCTCCTCGTAATAAGAAACCTGAAGTGAGACCCACGGATTCTTCACGATTTCGTCAATATCAAAACGCTTTTCTTCATAAATTGCTTTCGATAGCGCATTCTTGATGATATCGGCCATACACAAGTCGGTTTTCGGTAAGTCATTAATAGTAATCATTCTGCCTTCTGGGGCTAAATATACAGAAACATCATATAACATTTCATATCCTCCTTTAATCTTCATTTGCCGGTAGATCAAACACATTCACCAAACGCTCTCTGTAGTTATTCCTCTTCCCGTCCCTAATTCGCCTTACTTCCTCTTCGTATTTCTTACACGCAGAAGCGTCCAACGTTCTGCGAGAAGATGGCTGAGGAACTTGTCCCGGCTCCCTTCGCTCTAGACGCTCTACGCGGTCCTTCAGGGACAAGACGAGGCCGGCAAGGGACACAAGCTCGCTCTCAACAATCGTGACTCCTGAGCCAGCCTGAGCATCTCCCTCATCATCAATGAATCCTAGGCTAGTTGGCATTTTCGTCGTCTCCTCGGATTAGCTTCCTGTAATAGACACACCTAAAGCTTCGCGCACCAGAAGACAGGTTCGTTCCTTCCTCTACCTCTTCGTAACCTTCTGGGCAGCGCACTTGGTTTGCCCACGTCATTACCTGCGCGTGATTATCAAAGTCACAAATATTGGTAATGTACTCGTAAATTAGTCCGTCAATGTTAGCGTAAAACTTGATCCACCCATGAGTTCTGATCGCCTCCTTGAATTCTGGATTCTCTTTGAATACCTGAGTCAAGTAATTTGTTGCAATTGGATCGTACTCATCGTTTATTGTAAACATATTACTGCCCTTAAGGCAAGAACCGCCAAATGGTACAATGTCGCCATTGAATTCAAACCCTAGCCATGCGTACATGTTAAACCTCCTTCTTGAAAAAGTGAAAATATTCAAAATCTTTAATGGTTGGACCAGGATGTTTTACAGAAACCTTGCGATATCCCGGAGGCGGAGTTGTAAGAAGAAATTGGCAGCTAAACGGATCATCTTTTGGACCCTTATGCGCCAAGCAAGTAATCAGCTCGTAGCGATCTCTATTGCTAAACGTTACAAGCATTCTTACCCATGTCGGAGTCGGCTTTACAATCTGACCGGCGAAGAATTGCTTCAGATACGCATAGGCATAATCTTCAGAATTGCCATTTGGAGCGTCTTCTGGCGAGATATCTTTAAGGTCATAATACGCTCCATCTACAAGAAAACAAACTGTACCACTGATTTTTACCATTTATTTCTCCTTTATTCTTCTGCGTCGGATTTGCCTAGTTTAATTCCGTCCGCTGTTATTGAAATCTCTACATCTTTTGGTAAGAAGTTTCCTTCAGCGTCAATTCCTCCCTTTACTAGATGGTTCTTGGTCGTCTGCCAATTCATCATAGCACCGACCCTCACCTTTTGTCCACCTTTTGTCCGCTCAATCCATGCTTTTCTTGACGACTGCACAATCAAGGAGCTATGGAAGCCCAATGCCTCGCCTCCTGCGTTCGTCCTGCCTACACTTCCCATATTAGCATAGTTGTAGTTGATAATCAAGACGGAAATAAGATTTTTTGACATTTTTGCCTTCAACTTGCCTAGTGCCGCCCTGTTCGTCTTGGCGTGACCTCCCGGCTTCTGATGGTCCTTCATTAAGTCTAAATTCTCATCGTGCAAAGATGTTGTATTTCCATATGAATCGAAAATAAATAGCAGTCTTTCGCCAGGATATGTTTCAAAGAAGCTGTCTATCATCGCAAATGACTTCTCCCACGCATCTTCGGTAAGGACTGCATGATCCATAATCACACCAGATGGCTCAACTCCCCACTTCTTCATATCGTCACCAGTTGTCTTTGCTTCAGTCTCCATATAGGCAACTCCAATTCCCTGATCTTGAGCCATTTTCATTGCCAAGAGTGCGATAGAAGACTTACCGCTGTCACTTTGGCCTGCCCACTGCACCACTCTTCCGTGAGGTAAGCCAATAACTCCATAGGCTACCTTAAACCAATCTGGCATAACCACGAAGTCAGCAGGCGAGGAAGAGAGGACTGGCATCTCGTCTGCCGTACATAAGGTGACTAATTCACCCTTCTTTGCATTCTTCTGTCTTGTTTCTATAATTTTTGCGTAATCAAATTTCTTAAATGACATAATTATCCTCTATCTCTTCCTAATCCTCTAAATAAGACATGGGCATTTTCAAAAATCTTCAACATATCATCTAATCTGTGCAAAGACGCTTCCTCAGCCTCTTGTGCTTTTACCTTCTCTCTGTATGAAATATCTCCGTGGGCTAATTCCTTCTTCTCCGTCACCGCTTTTCCATCTAAACGCCTCAAAGCCTCTGCCCACTCCGCTTTGGCTAAGGCTCGACTATCGGATACCTCTGTAGCTGCTAACGCTCTCCTGTTCGCTAAGATGCCTTGAATTCTTAAAAACTTAGCAGCCCT
>ERZ1292629.2355-Hain-H43-01um-R1-2355-length-16089-cov-5_pt1 | contig 16089 bp, 18 predicted proteins | sample MGYA00564399_ERZ1292629 | MGnify/ENA primary metagenome ERZ1292629 (study PRJEB36523, sample SAMEA6512636) | groundwater metagenome | collected 2019-01-08 | study: AquaDiva: Metagenomics assemblies of 32 groundwater samples
CCCCAAGCGGGCGGCCCGCTGAGCGGCCCGTCGGCGTCGTAGGAGGCGCACGCCTCCTCCCGTCCCAGGCACTGCCCACCGAGGTCCCAATGCCATCGGCACACCCGACAACTCCGTTCTGTGATGGCGGGCGGGGTCATCTGCTCGTGTCCGTCGCTGTCAAAGGTCCCGCAGCAGGTCGGCCAGTCCGGCGACGCCGTGTTCCCGGAGCACCGGCCCCGCCCGGCGTACGAGCCTGTCGATCGCCTCGGCCTGGTTGTGCGGCCGATCGGCCAGCTTGCCCGCCGTCTCGATCAGTTCCCGCCGAGCCCGACTCGCCGATCCCTTGTTCGCCAGCCCCCACGTCCGCTGAAGCACCATCAGTTTCATCGGCGCCACGGCGATCCTCCTGGGGAGGGGTTGCGCCCCTCGTCGAGTCGGGCGCAACCGAGTTGCGCCCCTCCCCATCCGGGGCCTCCGCGACGATCCCGGATCCGGTCAGCCCGCTGGGGGGCCCCAAGGGCCTGCTGGACACCCTGGTCGACGAGGGAGTCAAAACGTCCAGCGGATGCGAACCGGCGGGGGAGCGGGGCCCCGGCCCAATCGTGCCCTTGGGGCCCCCCAGCGGGTTCTGGGAAATCATCCCCCTCAGCCGTGCGTCAAAGGCGTCCACGAACTCCTCGCTGCCCAGGGCGGCGGTCACCAGGTCCATCACTGCGCACTGCTCCAGGACGGACGCCTCGTACATGCCCGCCCTCGCCAGGAGCCGACCGACCAGGACGCGCCACGCCTTACGCTGCTCGAAGCAGCTGCGGACCTGGGCCACGTATTCCGTCTGCGTCATTGGTCTCATCGGCTGGACTCCTCGGGGAAGCACGCATCAACGGGCACGCCCAGGATTTCGCAGAGGGCGGCGAGCGCCTTGGAGTTGGAGCGCTTGCCGTTGAGCACATCGGAGATGGTGCAGATTGAACAGTCGGCGCGGCGGGCCAGATCGACGACCTTCATCCGCCGGATGAGTTTCGCCCGCTTCAGGGGCATCGGGTCGAACCGGACTGACGTGCTTGCATGTGTCATGACGGAGAACTTAACGTGCGTTCATGACGCCAGTCAAGAACAAAAGAGAAAATAAAAGAGATTCGTTACGCGGTCCCCGCGGGTCACCACTTCCGCCCCGGGCAGGGCCCGACGATCTGAGCGTCCGCCCTGCCGCCGCAGCCGCGGCACAGCAGCACCGCCGGGCAGGCCCTCAGTCGCTCGCACGCCAGGCAGACGGCCACGGCCCCGTCGGGGATGGGAAAAGGCGCGGGCGTGCCCGCGTAGCCCCAGGGCCGTAGCTCCAGGGGATCGACGCACGCGAAATCCACCTCCCCGTCCGGCAGCCCGAACCGCAGGCCCCACTGGCGGCGGAGTTCGCGTCCGGCCGATCGGTCGCGGCAGGCCCGGCAATGGACATGGAGCCGGCAGTGCGGGTTGTCGCTCATCGCGGGTTTGCTCATCATGCCACGCTGGCCGTCCCGCCCGTAGCGCCGTACTGGTAGCCGCAGAGGAGGACGTCATTAGGGATGACGCCCGGCCCGCACTCACTCACCGGGTCAAGCGTCCAGCCGGCGAACAGGAGGATATAGTCTCCGCCGTCCTCGACGGCCCGGATCTCCAGGGCCCATCCATCCGCGGTGCGCGTCAGGACGTGTGCCAGCGATGACACCACATGGGCGGAATCCGGGTCGCCGACGCAGTCGCCGTGCCACGGATCCCACGTCGACCAGACTCCCTCCGCCGGCACGCTTCGGCTCCACACGCAGGGGCTGCCTGCCGGGTCCGGCCTGGTCAGCTCAAAAACGCCGTTGGGGTCCACGCTCAGGGGCGTGGTCCAGCGATATTGGTTGCCGCAGCAGCCCGGGTACAGCGTCACATCGCTGACGGTGATGGTGCGATGGAACGGCGTCGGCCCCGGCGAGCAATGCGGGCAGGGGTTGCAGCAGCAGAAAAATGGCAGCCACGAGGCGGGCATCAGGGGCACGCTCCGGCGATGCCGCCCTGTCCGCCGGCCCAGACGATATGCCACTCGGGTTCGGCCCCGTCCACGGGGATCAGGCGGAGGCCCACCATCGTGCCGTTGGGGATGGGCGTGCCGTACAGCTCGTAGAGCGCGTCGAGGTCCGGGTCAAAGAGGGTTGTGGGCACTCCGTAGAGGCTTGATTGGTTGGCCGGGTTGCCGTGGTCTGCGGCGTTGAGCACATCCTCCAGGAGTTCCCCGTATGGCTCCAATACGCTGCTGCCGTAGCCGCGGGCGGTCTTGCGGACGAACCGGCAGGTGTACGTCCAGTGGGTCACGGGGTCGGCCAGGTCCACGGCCGCCGAGGAGATGACGATCCCCAGCGGCTCGGCGGCCGGCAGGACGGCCGGGCCGCCGCGTCCCGCCGCCGGGCCGCCAGTGGCGGCCCCCGCCTCCACGGCGCGGACGGCCCGCGCGATGCGTCGCGCGTCGCCCGCGGTGAATCGGACTGGATCGTTATCGCCCACTGATATCTCCGAGCTGCCCTTGCCACGGCGTAGCCCGCCGCGGCGGGCCCCGAGGGCTTGGGGGCCCATAGCGGCCGTCCTCGGCAAAGGCGGGTCAGAATTCCGAGAACGCCTCGGTGTAGTCCAGGCCGCGGTCGATGTTGCCGTCGGCCCGCCCGCAGCCCACCAGGTCCACGCCGGTGGTGCAGGCCACCCGGCGGCGGCGGTCCAGGATGTTGTACTGTCTGTACAGCAGCGCGGCTGCCACGGTGACGGCCCCGGCCGCGGCGTCGAAGTCCATGAGGCAGCCCCCGCCGTTTTTCAGCGACGTGGTGATATCCGCGTCGGTGTCCCAGTGGACGGCCCCGCCGCCGTAGGCGGCGACGGTGTTGGCGTCGGCCCCGCGGTAGGTCAGGTCGCCCGTGCCGTCGGGGTGGTCGATGGCGGCGGCGTTGCCCTCCCAGAGCACCGTTCCGCCGCGGACGGTGAGGGAGTCGATTTCCGCCGCGCCGTTCTTCACCACGCCCTTGTCGCCGAACACCTTGCCGGCGTAGACGGCCAGCGTGGCCCACTCGCACGTGCTGCCCAATTCCCCGACCTTGATCGCCCGGCTGTCGGTGTCTGGGCGGATGATGAGGGCCGTGCCGTTGGAGCCGGCCAGGTTCAGTCCATAGGCCCCCTCGCTGTCCATGTCGGCCGCCTGGCGCACTTCGCACTGGGCGCAGTAGTTGATCGCGAGGAACTGCTGTTCGGTCCCGCCGATCCACGCCTTGCGGTTGGCCTGGCCCTGCTGGGTGAGGTTGAGTGGGTGCGCCTTGGTGCCGATGGCGTAGGCGTAGCCGTTCTCGATGGTGAGCAGGTCCGGTTTGGTGGCCGTGTAGGTCTGGCCGTAGATGATCGCCGGGCACTCGGCGGGGATGACGACGTCGTCGCCGTCTGCGTAGATCGTCCCGCCCCAGTTGTTGGGGTCGGAGAAGATCGACGGCCCCGCGCATGCCGTGACCGCCGCCCGCGTGTGGGTCTGGTCATCGGCCCCGCCGCCCTGGGTGGCCGTGGCGGTCAACCAAAACGGCGTGCCTGGCACGTCGGCGGTGACGAGGCACAGCGTGTCGTCTTCGGTGACGGTGACGGCGTTCCACGGCACGATAGCGGCCGCCTTGGCCGCCACGGCCAGGGCCTTGAGCCCCTCCACGACGGCCTGCACCGTCTGTGTGGCAGCGACGGTGAAGGCGATGCTTGCCGCCTGCCCCGCGTGGTTTTCCAGCCGCAGCGTGAAGATATCGCCGGTGGCCGGGTTGGCCGGCGTGGCCGAGTCCACCTGCGCCGCCGCCGTCGCGTCGCCCGAGAATCGTTTGCGTGCCATAATTCTGCTCCTACCATCTCCGCGTCCTGGAGTCTCAGCTTCCGGGGATCCAGCCGCCGATGAACTTGCCGCCGCTCTTGCCGGCGGTGGGGCGGCCTTCGAGCTTCAGCGGGCCGAACGGCAAGCGTTTGAACGTGTCGAACTCCAGGAACACCGGCGCGGCGCCCTTCCGGAGTCGGCCGCCCTTGCCGTCCAGGAGGAACTCGGCCCCCTCCCCGCCCTGGGCCTGGTTGAGCGCCAGCATGGCGCTGCCGTCGCTGTTGGCTCGCGGCTTTCCGGCGGCGTCCTTCATCACGCTGAAAAACCCCTTGTCCACCCGCCGTTCCTTCCAACCATCCTCGCGGAACCGGCAGACGTACGTGACTCTCCAGTAGGTCCAGGCCCCCTCGACCACGTACTGCCCGGTAATCCGGCAGCGGACGTGCCCGGGCTCCACGCCGAAAAAGGCGTCGCTGTTGGTGGCCCGCGAGTAACGGACGGCCCGCCCCTCGTCAAAGGCGCTCTCATTGCGCACGACAGTCAGTACCGGATCGCCCACCTCCCGCATAACCGGCGGGTCCAGGCTCTGGCCGGCGGAGTTGCAGATCGGCCTGCCGGCCGCGTCGCGGTCGATGGGCTCCTGGCTCTGCTCAAATTCCCAGCTTCGCTGCTCCGGGGCGTTCAGGGGGTTGTTGTCTGGATCGGCCCCGCTGGTCAGATCGGTCTGGTCGATCTTGCCGTAGACGACCGTGACTTCGCAGTACAGCGGCGCCACTCGGGCCGCCGAGACGCTGACCACCCAGATGGACGGGTCGCTGGGGTGTACCTGGCCCTGCCTGGGGATGCCCCTGGCGTAGACGGCCTGGCGCTCCAGGTCCTTCTCCGGCGTGTCGAAATATACGGCGAACCGCATGGAGTGGCTGTTGCCGTTGCTCGTGGAGTGGAACGCGCCCGACTGCCACTCGCGTTGAATTTCCAGTACGCCCATGATTCGGCTCACAGTTTGACGGTCTTGCCCTGCGTGGCCTCGATCAGGGCCGCGACTTTATCCATGGCGGCGGCCTGTCTGTCGATGATCGACCCCAGCTCCTTCACCGCCTTGGTGGTTTCGGCCGTGTTCCTCGCCGTCGCGCGAGGCGCGTCGTCGCTGAGCCCTCCGCCCTGGCTCCAGCCGAGAAACCGCGTGGCGCCCCGCCACAGGCCTCGCGCGCCCTGCTCGGCCGGCGGCGTGGGCCCGAACTCTTCCTGGGCCGCCGTCAGGGCCCTGCCGCCGGCCTCGCGGCCGAGCAGGCCCTCCCGCACGAGGCCGGCGATCCGCTGCTTCTCGGCCGCCAGGCGTTCCTCGTCCGTCATGACGCTCTTGGCGATCGCCTCGGCCTCGGCGATCCGGCCCTTGGTGACGGCCTCGGCCGCCGTCCGCAGCTTCTCTTGCTGATCCACTTCGCGTTTCTGGCTGGCCAGTAGTTCCTGGTCCAGATCATCCCAGATACGCTGCTCGGCGGCGTCGTGCAGCTTGGTGATGCCCGTCCGCATGGCTGCCTGGGCGCTGGCCTTGGCGCCCAGGACCGCGCCTGCCCCCAAACCGGCGGAGTTCTCGTTAATCGCGGCGATCCGCGCGCCGAACTTGTCCCGCAGCGCCTGGATCGCCAGCTCGTCCCCGCTCATGCCGGCGGCCTTGACCTCGGCATCCGCCGCGCGGCGGATGCCCTGCACCACGTCAAGCTTTTTGGCGTGTCTGTCGATCTCCTGCAGCGTGCCTTGGAACCGCTCGATGCCCTCGGCCGTGCCGCTGACCCGATTGTATATCTGTTCGAAGATGCTGGCGAGCTCGCCCAGCCCGAATGGCAGGCGTTTGAGGGCTTCCGTGACGGCCTCCCAATCGCCCCTTATGGCTCCGGAGACTGCCCCGACCGCGCTCAGGGCCGCCTTTACTCCGCCGATGACCCCGCCGATCTGGGTGATGGACTTGAGCTGGCCCACGAACCCCTCGCCCCCGCTGCCCAGCCCGCCGAAGACCCCTCCGCCCATGCCGATCTGCTGCTGCATGCGTTGGGCGTTGTTGGCCACGCCGGCGAAGACCTTGCTGGCCTCGTCGCGTGCCTTGATGAGCAGTTCGATGTCCCGCGTTCCCACTCGATGTTCTCCGCGCCTGCCCGCCGCGGCGGGTCTTCCTCAATCTTTTCCGTACCGGGCCTCTTCGGCCCAGATCGCCCGGCAGGCCGTGACGAACGACCGTGCCTGGTCCAGCGTCCCGCCCGCCGTCGGCGGCAGTCCTCGGCGGTAGAGGTCCGCCGCTTCGATGGCCTCCCACACGTCGGGGGTGACGTACTGGAGGGGGCAGACGACCAGTTCCTGGCGTCCGCCCGCTTGGGGGCCCGCCGGGGGGCCGCCGTCCAGGTCGATGACCAGTGGCTCAGCCGCCGTCGGGCGGCTCCGGCAGTTCTCTACGTCGCCGCCCCGGCATCGGCAGTCCCGCGCGCAGGACTTTCCGAGTCGGAGCCAGACGGCGACGGCGATTTTGACTGGTCGGCGGCGGTGGGCCCGGCGGCGTCCATGAGCGCCCCGGCCAGTTCGGCGACCTCCGCCGGCCGCAGGATGGCCAGGGCCTCGGCGTTCAGGACGTTGCCGTGGCCCTCCTCGTCCACGCACCGCCGGCAACAGAGCAGCCGGCCGGCCAGCACGGCCGCGATCTCGTCCACGGTCGCCAGGATCGCCTCCATGTCGGCGGCCGCCCTCAGCCGGTCCATCAGGCCCCGCAGGGCCCGCCATTGCCTGCCCGACAGGTGGCGGAAGACGAACATCGGCGGGCTGGTCTTGCCCGCATCCGTCCTGAGCACCAGTTCCACCGTCACATCCGGATCAATCGCCAGTGGCATGTCTTCTCCTCAGTGGAAGCGGCATCTTGCCGCTTCCCTATCTTCTTTTCATCGGGCAAGCGGCAAGATGCCGCTTCCACTCACACCGCCGCCGACACCATCGTGAGCTGGTCGTTCCCGCTGGAATGCAGGCAGTAGCCGGTATAGGCGTGCGTGATGAGCCCGTCTCGGTCGGCGGTCTTGGGCTGTCCGATTTCCAGCACGGGGGCCGCGACGGTGAGCTTCGTCGTGCCGTCCGACACCACCAAGCTGAGGGCCACGGCCGTTCCGGCCAGCCACTTGCCCCAGGTGTCGTGCTCGGCCACCAGGTGGCCCAGGGGGTCCAGCTCGACGGTCGCGTCGTTGTCCGACGTGTAGCCGTAGTTGTAGCCGGCGGCGTTCTCGACGTCCGCGTGCATGGCCACCGCGTTGTTGAGGCCCCACTTGACCGAGCCGACGCGGGCCTTGTACGTGGTGTCCAGGCTGCAGCTCCCCGAGGCCAGTCGCATGGGCGCGGTGGCGGCGATGGCGTTGGTGGCCAGTGCCGCGTCGGTGACCGCCGCCCAGACGCCGCGCATGTTGAATTCCAGGTTGACCGGCTGGCCCGGCATGGCCGAGAAGCTGACCGAGCCGTGGCAGCCCGTCAGCTTCTTCAGCACGCCGTCCTCGTACATCTGGATGGAGCAGGTCTGCTGGTCGCTCAGCACGATGCTGGGGCTCCAGGTCAGCGTGGTGAGTTTCCACCCGCAGCACTGGAGCAGGATGGCCAGGCCGGCGTCCAGGCCGGTGGTGCCGTTGCTGCGCAGCTCTGCCCGGCCGCTGAAGGTGCCGAGCCCTTCGCCTCGGCCGCTCTTGCTCCGCCCCCCGTAGATCCCGGCGGGCCGCCTCACGACTCGCGTGTCGTCGGCCTCCAGGACGGGGTCGTAGATCAGGACGTGTGTGTCGGCCGCCACGCCAGTGCCTTTGGTGGTTTCCAGTTTGACCGCCAGGACCTTGCGGCGCGTCACTCTCGGATTCGGTTCTGCCATGTGCGTTCTCCCGGCTTCGCCTTCGGCTTCGCCGTGGCAAGCCCGTTTTTCTCAGCGTTCCGCAACACGACGGCTTGTCACGGCGTAGCGGTCCGCCGCGAAGCCGGATCACTCTCCCGGCACTGTGTAGGGGTCCCCCTCGGCGTGCCAGTGCTGGACGGTGACCGTCAGGGTGATGCCGCCGTAGGCGCCCTCGATTTCCACGAGCTTGCTCCAGGGCCCCACGGCGTAATCCAGCACGCCCAGGGCGGCGGTCAGCGTCGTGGCGGCCATGATGGCCTTGCGGAGCTGGGCCGCCGCCCGGTTGGCCAGCGTGTCGAAGGCGGTCGTCTCGTAGTCGCTCGGCCGGATGCAGAGGTCGATGACGAAGTCGGTCTCCCATTGTTCCACGCCGCTGCTCTGCGCCTCGGCCGCTCGGGGGTCCTCCTGGAGCATGACGCATTCCCAGTGCTGGGGCCCTCGGAAGTGGCCCCGCCGGTCGGGGCGTATGACGTCGCCGACCTCGATCTGCCAGCCGGCCGCGACGGTGATCCCCCTCAGCACGGCCTCCAATGCCGCGGCGATCTGCTCGATAAGTGGTTCGGTCGCGCTCACTGTTCTTCTCCTCCCCGGGCGGCTCGGCCCTTCTGCTCCAGCAGCACGCCGACCTGCCGGTCCAGCTCCATGCCCAGCCGCTCGGCCAGCTTTCGGTCGTAGACGCCCGCCGACAGTTCGGCGATGTCGGCGACCACCTGCGGCACGGACGGGCCGTAGCGGATGAAGATCGGGTATCGCGGGCGGGTGAGGAACCCCATGCCCTTGACCCGGCCGGCCCGCCTGTCGGTCCGCTCGGCCGCCCGCCTGCTGATGCGCGGCTCGCCCACCCGGAGCAGCACATTGGGCTGTTTGTCGGTTTTGCCGACGTTGATGAAGGCGTGCTCAATGGTCCGGCGCTGGCCGCGGCGAATGGCGTAGGACACGCCCCTACGCGTCTGGCGTGCGGCGAAGGCGATGAGGGGGATCCGGCGGCCGCGGATTTGGATCTGGGCCAGCCACGTGCGGCGGTTGGCAGGGAAGAGCCGCACGTTGTGATCTCGGAGCTGCTTGGGCCGCAGGTTGACCTCCCGGCTGACGCGGCGGACGATCTCGGCTCGGGCGGAGGCGGCGACCTTGTTCAGGGCCCGGCTGACGACGACGCCAAGCTGCCCGCCGAACTGCCCGAGCTGCTGGGTGAGGGCCAGGAGCTGGACCTCGTCGACGCGGATGTCAACGATCCGCCCTCCCGGCGTGCGCCCGGCGAACTCCCGCATCTTCTCGCCTACAGCCAGCGTCATGTTCGTTTCCTATGCCGCCGGCGGCAGGATGGCCCGGCGCACGCTGCACGGGCCGGGGTTGCCGACGGTGAGGTTGGGTGCAGTTTGACTTCATCGACACGGATGTCGACGATCCGCCCGGCCTGCCGGCCCGCGACTTCCCGGATTGTGACTCCATCCGCCATTGTCTCACCTGACCTCGACCCGGACGAAATCCGTATCGGCCTCGGCCACTCGGACGATCTGCCGGCGGACGGCCGTTCCGCCGGGCCACTCGGCCACGTCGATCTCGTCGCCTCCGGTGTTCACGCCGCCCGTCACGCCGGGCGGCGTGACGCCCAGGGCGGCGTCGTTCAGGAGCGTGGCCTGGATTGCCGGGCTGGCGACGCCGCCCTGCTCCTCGCGTCCGGGCCGATCGACCATTGCCGGCACGGAGCGGGCGGTCCCGCCCGCCGGCCGGTACGTGAGCGTCTCGGCCTGCCCCAGCCGCAGGCACGTGGTCATCGTTCTTTTTGCCCGGTCGCTCGCCATGCCGTTTCCGTTCTCTTCCTCACACCGCCGGCGCGGCCAATCCCTTGCGTGCGGTCCACTGCCCGGCCGCCACGCAGAGCACGTGCGTGCTGGCCAGTGTGACGACGAGCTGGTAGGCGTAGTTCAGGGCCCTTCCCGGCGGCCAGGGCGACAGGGCCGCCGACTGTGCGGCCGTGAGGGCCACCTTGACGGTGACGGTCGTGGCGGCCTGCGTGTAGGCCGCGGTGAACTCCACGTCGGCGGCGGCCGAGGTGCTCTCGGTGTTGACGGTGCTGCGTTGGAGGCGGCACTTGCCGCTCAGTCCGTGGAGGTTGGCCCCGGTCCAGCCGGTGATCGTCCAGGTCAGTGCGAGCCCGTCGGCGTCGAGGTAATCGGCCCCGCCGATGGTTTCGACCGCCCCGCCGGGCTTGACCGCCGAACTCCACGCCACGGCGGCGGCGCCGATGAGGTCGGTCTTGGCCTTGACCGTCGCCAGCTCGCTCAGGATGAGCGCGACGTTTCCGGCCCTCTCCGTCATCAGGATCGAGTACCCCGTCGTGGCGTCCGGCTTCACACCCCACTGGCCGGAAATCGTCGCCATTCGCGTGGCCCCGTCATAGTCGATGATCCAACGGGCCTGGCCCGCCCCGGTGCCGGTATCCAGCGTGACGATGCACCCGTTATAGGCTCCGTCAACATCGCTGGCCGTCGCGGCAAACTGAATCTCAGACCAGTTGGGCGAGCCAACCACCCGTGCGGTCCCGCCATCTATGGCTGCATAGTCCTGCGGGTACAGCACGATGGGCGTGGTTTTGGCGTAGGTGCTCTTGGCCTGCACCACGACGACGTGGCCGGACATCTCCGCGGGGATCAGGTCCAAGAAGGAAAACCCGGTGTCCACTCCGCCGCTGGTGAGGGACACCAACTCGTTGGCGCAGTCCACGAACACCGCACTGTCCGTGGCGACCTCGCTGTCGGCCCCGGTGGTTTGCTCCACGGGGTCGCCGTCGGAGGCCAGGCCCACGAAGTGGACGCGGTACTGGCACCCGTAGATGGGCGGCGTGCTGGCGTCATATGCAGAGGGCGTAGCCACAAGCCGTCTCCTATGCGATAGTCAGGACGCCGGCGCTGGCGTCGAAGTCAACCGTGAAGGTTTCGGTGTCAGCCAAGGTGACGCCCGCCGCGCCGTAGTCCCAGTACCCGATGAGCTTGTCGCGCGTCGATGTGTCATCGTAGAGCAAAGCGTATCGGAACGGTCCGATGCCGCCGGCTGTCGCGGTAATGACGACATCCGTCAACGTGAGCTTGTACGTCCCACTCCTGGGCGCTACCTGTTTGCGCCGTGGTGTGCCCGCCCGTCGTGTACCCGTTGGCCGCTGCCGGCGGCGGGTGCAGCGTGCCCGGCAGAAATCCGTCATCCGTGGCTACGGTTGGGGCAGTGTTGGTGAGCGCCACCCTTAGAGTGTCACTGCCCAGGTTGAAGGAACCGTGGGCCAGGTTCAGCACGAACTTATCGAACTTGACGAACGTTGCCATGGTCGACTCCTACGCCAACGAGTGCGGGATGAACTGATAGTGCCGGCGAGGATGACCGGCGACGGAACTTGGAGACACCAGGTTCACGGCCTTGCCGGACAGCACGTATGCACCGGCACCCATTGCGAGCCGCCGAGCCGCCCGAAGGCCAGCCACCTGCCCGGCCAGGGCGCAGGGGCCAGCTGCCGCGGCGATGCTGCGTGTCGCGCGCAGGTTCGCGGCCTGACCCGCGAGGGCGAACGCGCCGACCGCCACGGAGGTTTTCCGGGCGGCGCGCAGGGCCGCGGCTTTGCCGGACTCCGAGAAGCCGCCCGCCGCCACGGTCAATTCCCTTGCGGCGCGCAGCCCAGCCGCCTGGCCGCTTTCAGAGAACGCACCGGTGCCAGCCGTCAAGGTATAACCACCCCCGCCGCTCTCGGTGTACGTGCCGCGAATGCTCAGAATCCAGGTCGAGGTTTTTGTCGATCCCGCCCACCAGGCGGCGTTGGGGAACGCATTGGTAGCGTGATAGGTGTTCCCCTTGTACCACATACTCCCAGAAGCGCCCGTATCTCGTTTGCTTGGACACGTCGTTTTCCACCAGGCCGCCAGTTGGTAGGCGGTTGCCGCCACTACGCTCCCCGCACACGGAGAGGCGATCCATGCAGGCGCGCCGCTGGACGTGACCTCCGACCCCGACCCGATCACGTTCTCGTCGGCGTCGTACAGCGCGCCGCGAAACGTGTCCGAATTTTCGCGGCAATAGAAGTCCACCGAATCCAATGTGCCATTGGCGGCCGGCGCGGTATCCAGGGTGGTAGCCAGATAGGAGTAGTCTATATCCGTGGTGTGATCGGTAGCGCCTAGATCGTTGCCGAAATACGACGGTCCCAGCACGGCCGGGTACGCCAGCCCTGCGGGGATCAGGACGCCGATGGGCAGGCCGTCGCGGACGGCCCACGAGCACCAATGCCGCTCGCCGTGGGCGTCCAGCAGCCACGGCCGGAAGAGGTGACCGACCTTGCCGCTGGAGTAGTGGACGATCCGCGAGCCGTCCAGCCGGTTCCAATTGCCGGCCTTCGCCGAGTAGATCGCCCAGGAGTCCACCACGTTCTCGGGCCGATTGTCGCCGCCGTCGATCTCCTCCGGCGTCAATTCCGGCTGGTAGTACATCACCAGCCCAGGCGATAGTTTCAGGTCCAGAGGCACGAAACGGAGTTTGTCGTTCGCGCCCCATCGCTCGGGCTCGCGAACCAAGTGCAGCTCCCATTCCGTTCCCGCCTCCGTGGGGTAGTATTCGTGGTGGTCCACCACGCCCCCGTCCGTTGCGTCGCCCGGCAACCACAAGCCCTTGCCAATGTCGGTGCGGATCGTGTCGGGCTTGCTGGCCACGTGATTCCACGAGACCCACGCCTCGTCGTCGGGAACACGGGACAGGCCCGCCGCCCGCTCGTGGCGAAACAGCGAGTCGCCGCCTGCCGGGCGGAAGCACCGCCCGTAGAGGATCGGGGCGGCCTTGCCGCCGAACTTGGCCGGATCACCGCCGACGGCGACAACGCGGTCCGCGCCGTCGTTGGCGATTTCCTTGCGGCCCTTGCTGTCCTGCGCCCAATCCATCCGTCACTCCACTCGCCCGTGGGCAGGCGGGGCTACGCCGTCTACTTCTTGGCCTGTGGGGCTACACCGCCCACAACCCATTCCTTCGGGCCTACATGCCCGACCGGCACGGTTCAGGCATCCCGATGCACGCCCTGCGGCCATGCGATTTCCGCCGGCACGTCCCCGCCGCCATCGCCGCCGCGTTCGTAAGCGGCCGAGAGCAGTTTCGCCACAACCCGGTATCCGGCCGTGGTCAGGTGGCCCAAGTTGTCAGGATTCTCGTATGCCGCCGAAAGCGTCTCGATCTCTTGTCCTTGACCGCCCAACAGCCGGTTGATCGGCACGTACACGCATTGCGTCGCGTTAGCGATCCCCGGCAGGGCCTGATTGAAACGCTTACGGGCGATGCAACCGCGGACGTAATTGGCACCCGTGCCAGCCGAGGTCACAGGAGGCACGTCCGTCAGCACCACCTCTGTGTTGGATCGGTTGACGGCACCAGCGAGCGGGTCCCCATGCAGCCACGCGATCAGCCGCCCGAGGATCCGCACGGCCCTCTCGACCTGAGCCGCGATATATGCCGTCTCCGTCAAGGCCGCCATGTCGTTGTAGGCCATGCAGAACAGCAAGAAGACTGTCGCGTCACGAACCTCGCAGAGATCGTGCAGGCCGATTGTGGACGCCGTGGTCGGCCCTGAACCGGCGGACTCGTCATCGGCGGCAGCCAAACCAAACCGTTTCCACCAACTCACCTTCGCCGGCGGCGGTCCGTTGTACATCAGCCGATCTCCGCCGTTGGACGTGTTGATAATGTACGGTTGGACTACAAAGCCGCTTTGGGCCGAATCGTGCAGTTCCGTTCCCAATGAGCTCCGCACAATAGGCGGGGTGGCATTGGCCGGCCACGACGCCCCCGCGACAAACCACGGCCGCCGGGCGGCCGCAAACGCCGTGATGCTCGCAGTCTCAGCCGCCACAACAAACGAGACCTGGCTGATGTGCTGAATATTGTTGTCGCTGGTTTTGACCACATCGACCGTCCGACGAACGCCGGTACGAGCCACGGGGTGACACCGCATGGCCGTTTCGGCCGGTTGAGTCCCACCGGCCAGCCCCTGGCCCGTGGTCACATTCTGCCAGTACAGTTGCCATTGTTTGTTCGCGGCGTCCACCCAGACGTAGAAATTGAACGTGTCCGCGTTGGACTCGCCGGCGTCCAGGGCCACAGCCGTCGGCGTGCCGTTGGCAATCGTCCAGGTAATCGTCTTCGCCACGGGATCGTAGATGATCGTGTTGGCGGCCACCAACTTCGTGCTGTTGGCCCCGGTGGCGGTCTGAATAGACAGCAGGTTGATCGTCAGCGCGACGCTGGCCTGGACCCCCTCAAAAATCAGCCAGTACGGCGTGCCGCGAAAGGACGGGCTCTCCACCTGAACGGTCCCGACCCCCAACGCCCCGACGGTCACATCGAATCGCTTGGCCGTCGTGGCAACGTAGCCGCGGAAGAGCATCGGATGCGTGGCGGCCCGGCTGGTCAGGTCGCCGGCCACGCTGTACGTGGTGCTGCCGGGCGTGCCCAAGGCGGCGGCCCGGCTGTAGTTCAGCGTGTCGGCCACGGTGTCCAGCGTGGCCCCGACCGTGGCGTATTCGCCGGCCTGGCTCGTGCACTCCACGGCGATGCGGTCGAACTGTTCAACCGTCAGCGGGGTGTCCAGCGTAACGGTAATCTCCTGGTTGTTCCCCGTCAGCGTGCCCGTGCAGGCCGACACACTCACCAGGTCCAGGGCGGTCGGTGCTTCGTCGGTGCCCGCCGACGGGCGCAGAACACCCACGCGGACGGAGGCGAGCTTGTTGGCCCCGCCGGTCCAGACGAACGAGACCCGCGTGAGGCTGCCCGTGGCCCCGACGTTCGCAGGGAGTTTGACCCAGTTGGAATAGTCAAAGCCAAAGCCGGCCGCGTCCGCGACCGACCCGTTCAGGATCATGCTGGTCGGGGCGCTGCAGCCTGATGTCGGGCAACCGCGACCGGCGATCATCAGTTCGTGGCTGGCCAGATCGCTCATGGGTCAACTCCTCGGGATGGACCAACGCACGGCCACGGTGCACGTGCCCGCCGCGACGATCATCTGCCAGGCATCGGCGATGGCCTTGGTACTCCAGATCCCCTCGCTGTCCCCGGCCGCCAGCGGGAGGGCCGCCCCGGCCACGGCAGCCCCGGAGGATGATCGCGTGACGGTGACGCCCCCGGTGTTGTGGAGCATCGCCTTGACCATTCCGGCCGGCAGTTCCGCCGCCGGTGTGGCCGCCGCCAGGAGTGCCGCCAGCGTCTGGCTGGCGTTGGTGACGGTGATGACGGATGAGCCGCTCTCGACGGGTTGCATGGCCGCGACGGCCTGGGCCCCGCTGGCGTCTTCCATAAGCTGATCCGCTCCGCGGTTGACGAGTTTCGTTGCCATCGTTCTGTCCTTTCACTCCCCCGCCGGCCGCGTGGCGGGGCCGGGGGATTCCAGGGGAATCGTCGTCTTCGTCTTGGCGGGCGGCTTGGCCTTGGGCTTCGGCGTCAGGCCCAGGATCTTCAGCACCGTCGCCTGTTCCTCGGCCGACTCGCACGCCGCGAGCATGCCCGCCAGGTCGGGCCCGGCGGTCGAGGCCGCGGCCCCGGGCAGAGCGGGCAGGCCCTGGTTGCTGTTGGGTTGCCACGGGGAGAAGGCCGCCGCGGCGGGCGTGATCTGTTTGCCCATGAGCGCGGCCACGACTTGCATCGCGGTGGTGGCGCCGGCCAGGTACGCCTGCTGCTGCGTTTGGTAGCCCTGCCCCTGCTGTTCGGCAACGGTGTCCTCGCTGCTCACCGAACCGATGGTGAGGGTCTGGCCGGTCTTTGGCGACCGCGCCAGGCGCAATTTGCTGATGGCCGTGCTCTGGCCGCTGGCCTCGTACATGGCGGTGCCGCCGTTGGGGTCCGTGAGCAGGGCCTTGTACTTGGCGCCCTGGATGGCGTCGGCGGGGTTGTAGAGGCAGCCGCCGCCGGCCGCCAGCAGCAATCCCGCCAGGCCTGCCGCCAGCATCACGGCCGAAAAGCTTCTGCCGCCCGATTTCTGCCCGCCATCGGCGGAGTTGGTCGGCGTGGCGCCCGGCTGCCGCAACACGCTGAACCCCCCGACGGCGAGGATCGCCGCCAGGTTGGCCTGCCATAGCAGCTCGAGGATGTCCCCGGCGATGCTGCCCAGTGCGTAGCGTGCCAGGAACGTCAGCCCCGTGGCGATCGCCGTGGCGTAGACCCACATCGGCACGGCCCCGGCCGCCGGCACCCCGGCCAGCGCCCGCTTGGCCGCCTGGACCAGCAGCAGGGTCAGGACCATGATTCCGCTGATGGTGCCGAGCTGCGCCTTCAGCGACGGAGCCAGGCCCTTGGGGCCCCCCAGCGGGGTGACCTCTCGCGTGGACGCGGCATCCCGCTCGGGGGC
>ERZ1292629.2357-Hain-H43-01um-R1-2357-length-16075-cov-4_pt1 | contig 16075 bp, 10 predicted proteins | sample MGYA00564399_ERZ1292629 | MGnify/ENA primary metagenome ERZ1292629 (study PRJEB36523, sample SAMEA6512636) | groundwater metagenome | collected 2019-01-08 | study: AquaDiva: Metagenomics assemblies of 32 groundwater samples
GTGGTCCGAGAGTTCCCATCGACGACCACGCTCGGCACCTCGATGTCGGCTCGCCACAGCGCGGGGGTGAAGAAGCTCCCAAGCGTTTGGCTGTTCGCCAATTAAAGTGGCACGTGAGCTGGGTTCAGACCGTCGTGAGACAGGTCGGTCTCTATCTGCTGTAGGCGTTTTACACTTGAGGGGAGTTGGCCCTAGTAAACAACATTGCTACTTCACGCAGTAATGCGTGATGACAATTCGGCTAATAACGGTGGAATCTTAATTATTTTTGGTTCGTTGATAGCCATAGCTATTGTCGGTCCTTTGGCTATGGTACAATTACTTGAGGACCAGAAATTTATTAAGACAATACCGTGGGAAGTCGATCTAAAACCAACTTAGCATATATTGCTGGTTTTCTTGATGGAGACGGCAGTTTAATGATTCAGATTAAAAAACGCTCGGATTCAAAATCTGGTAAGCGTTTTATGCTCACTATTTGTTTTTACCAAGATTCACGTCACGAAAAACCATTATTTTGGATTCGTGAAATACTCGGTATAGGCTATGTTTCAAGAAGAAACGATGGCATGACTGAACTTAGAATCAATGGTTATAGGCAAGTCGGAGGCATACTGAAGGAGTTGATGCCATTTCTTAAATTCAAGAAAGTCCAGGCGCAGGCTTTAGTAGAAGCTGCCGATTTGCTAAGCAAACATCCTTCTTTAGACCAGAAGATTCTTACTGAATTAGTTGATAAGATAATTGTCGTTCAATCACAAAATTATGTGACGAGAAAGAAAAGGTCTAAAGAGGAACTTCTAAGGGTTTTAGGTTTGACCCCGTAACGACTGATTCCGCCAGATTGGCGGATGAGATAGAAATTTTTAAGTTTCTATCACACGCCGACCCCCGCTAAGGCGGGGTGAAGATATAGTCTAAGCACGTAGTGATACGTGAGTATGGTTCGACTGGGTTCACCAAGCTGAGCCTGTCGAAGCTCTTGACGAGAGGACCGGGCTGAACATACCTCTGGTCTACCGGCTTTGCCACCAGGTGAACCGCCGGGTAGCTATGTATGGAAGGGATAAGCGCTGAAAGCATCTAAGCGCGAAGCCTACCCCGAGATTAGGTGTTATAGGTTCGTTGAAGACTACGACGTTGATAGGCTCCAGGTGTAAGATGGGCAACCATTTGAGCCGAGGAGTACTAATACCTGCCAACCATCCCAATGCTGACTTGTGTGCCTTTTTGAGAAACGCGATAATTTTTCTCCAGCGGAAAAATTTCGCTGCCTCTCGACAACTTGAGTTCCGACGCGAAGTCGGAACACCAAGCTCAAGTTGTCTGCGAGAGCTTCTCAAAAAGGCACACTGCGTATGTTCTAAAGAATAAGAAAATAAAAAGACCGTATTGATTTCCTGGTGATTTAGCTTAGCGTGCCCCACCCCATCCCTTTCCGAACTGGGAAGTGAAAGCGCTAAGTCCCGATGATACTGGCCGGTTCGCCGGCGGGGAAAGTAGGGTTTGCCGGGATATCAATGCGGTTTTTTGATTGATTATTTTTCTTAAAAATAAAATGGGGCCAGAGGACGCTTTGGCGTCGTAGCCCCTACCTGCCTTGTTGTGTTCAGTCGCCTTCGGTGATCGTTCTTGTCGCAATCAGGTTTGGACCCCTCCTGGAAGTCTGCCTTTAGAATAGCATACGCCGTCCTTAAGCATCAACGCGGTTTTTGATTTCGGTTATAATTAATCCAAATGCTCCGAAGGTTGAGAAAGCAGATAATCTACGGTTTTTTTTATCTTACGGTTCTGATCGCCGCGGCATCCATTGTTTATATTTACCTCATAAAACCCGAGCCGTCGTGTTTTGACGGTATAAAGAACCAGGACGAAGTGGGTATAGACTGCGGCGGAGTTTGCGTCAAGGCTTGTCTTCCAGCAGGCCTGAAACCCATTGAACTTGCCGAACCTATACTCATCCTCCGGCCCGATGAGAGCCATATAAGCTTGCTTATAAAGGTAAGTAATCCGAATTCGATCAACGCCGCGAGAAGTTTTTCATACAAAGTTTCCCTTAATGACGAAACGGGAAAATCATTCTGGAACTTCGACGGGTCGTCTTTTGTATATGCCGGGGAAGTCAAATACGTTCTCATACCCAATTCGCCGGTCGAAAAAAATAAGTCGGCAAAGAGCGTGGACTTCAAGATAGATAAGGCCAATTGGGTTAATTCATCCGAATTCACGGGCCCGCCGCAGATTTCCGTCCAGGGAGTTCACACGACCGACCAGGCCAAGAGCCTTCTCGTGGACGGAGTCGTGGTTAACGAAGATACGTCGATTTTTTCGAGCGTAACTATTATTGCCCTGTTTAAGGGCGGGTTCGGCCAGATTGGCGGTGCGTCCCAGACGGAAATAAACAACCTCACTCTGAATGAGGCAAGGAAGTTCTCGATACTGCATCCCTACATACCGAACGCCGACCTTTCAGGGACGAAAATATTCGTTTACGCTTCGAGGCCGTGATCTCCCTTTTTTTACCGGTAGGAGTTCTGCTTTTGGCCGGCCTTGTAACGCTTTCCGGCATCTCCGCGCATCTTTTTTATTTGCAGCTCATATGGGTATTCCTCGGAGTCGGGATCATAGCTTTATTCTTTTTTATTGACTGGCGCATCCTTGTAAACTACCGCTGGCTCATCGGCGGGATTTACGCGGTCGCGATCCTGCTCCTTGTCTTTGTCTACTTCAAAGGGCCCGTCGTGAGGAACGTGAGAGGCTGGATCGCCTTCGGCTCTTTTACTTTCCAGCCGGTAGAGCTCGCAAAGATCGCTCTCATATTCCTCTATGCGAGCTTCTTCAGCCGCCGGCATCTGGGGATCGCGCAGTGGAGGAATATAATCACTTCATTCGTATTTTTTATCGTTCCGGCGGGCCTCGTAGCGCTCCAGCCGGACCTTGGTTCTTCTCTGATCCTCTTCGGAATTTGGTTCGGTTTTCTGCTTTTGTCCGGACTGCCGCCGAAAAGAGTCCTTACGGCTTTTATTTTTATCGCCGTGGCCAGTTTTTTTATGTGGACCTATGTGCTCCATGATTATCAGAGGGCGAGGATTCTCGGGACTGTTTATCCGGAACGGGACGTTTTGGGCATAAACTACAGCGCTTCCCAGTCGAAGATAGCCATAGGGTCGGCTTCGTTTTGGGGAAAGGGATACGGACAGGGTTCCCAAACGCATTTGGGGTTCCTTACCGAACCGGAGGGCGACTTCATACTTGCGGCCTTCATTGAAGAATGGGGATTCGCGGGAGCGATGGTCGTCGTAGCCTCGTTCCTTTTCCTTGTATTTCGCATGATAAAAATAGGATACGATGCCGAGACCAATTTTGAGAAGTTCATATGCCTTGGCGGGGCTACGGTTATGGGGTTCCAGTTCCTTTTGAACGCCGGCTCTGCCGTTGGACTTACTCCGGTTATAGGCGTAACATTCCCGTTCTTGAGCTATGGGGGCTCCAACCTGGTGATCAGTTTTTTTCTCTTATCGATAATCAATGCAATTTCAAGGAAGTAATTACAGCAGGAAGGTAATCGTGACGGTTGCGATACTTCTTGTGGCTTATCTTGCGGCCGCTCATTTTATCGGGGAACTTAAGCCGGCTTCTCTCTCGTCGGAAGGGGAAACGAGAAATTTCGAGGTAAAGTCCGGAGAAGGATTCAGGGTAATAGTAGGCAGGCTTGCGGACGAAGGAATCATAAAATCTAAAATATCTTTCGGGATACTTTCCGTCCTCACCGGTTCGGCCACCAAGTTTAAGCCCGGACTTTACGGTTTTAACGGCTCCGTGTCGGGAATCGACGTGCTCAGGGAATTGGTCAAAGGCTCGCACCGCGAGGTGACGGTAACGATTCCCGACGGCGTTCCGGTTTATGATATAGAGAGGATACTGAAAGGCGCGGGCATATCTTCCGCCGGCGGTTTCGGGGATTATGTTTTGTCCCATAGCCTGGAGGGGAGGCTCTTTCCGGACACTTATAGATTTTTCGTCGATTCCGATGCCGAAACGGTGCTTAAGAAGTTTACCGACAATTTCAACTCACTGGCGCTGCCGATACTTGAAGCCGATTCGTCCCACATTGAATCTAATCTTATCCTGGCATCGCTTGTGGAGAAGGAGGTTCCCGGCCTTGACGACAGAAAATTAGTGGCGGGCATATTGAAAAAGAGGCTTGCAAACGGCGTCCCGCTCCAGGTTGACGCGACCGTCTGCTACATAAAAGCTTTTATAAATCCCGGGGATGGCCGGAGGTGCTATCCTTTGAGTCCTCTTGACTTCAAGTTGGATTCGCCATACAATACCTATCTGTATAAAGGTTTGCCGCCGGGGCCCATCGGTAATCCTGGAATTTCCGCCATAGAGGCAGTTCTAAATTACGAAAAGTCTCCGTACTGGTACTACCTAAGCGACCCCAAGACCGGCAAAACGGTTTTCAGTAGAACCCTTGACGAACAGGAAGAAAACAGGGTTAAATACTTAAGGAGATAAAATAGCGGAAACCTCTTCCGGGGTCAATTTTTTTTGCGCTTATAGGGGTTGAGACGAATCATTTTTACGACTTATTTTTTTGTCCGATCTTAGTTCGGAACAAGGCCAGAATTATTTAAATGCCCAAAAGTTTACCTATAAAAAATTTTGGTAAGTACAGCGCGCTAATCAAGCCGTTCGATCTGAACGAAATGCAGCTGAAATCTTACGATTGGTTTATAAAAACAGGGCTAAAGGAGCTTCTCGGGGAAATATCCCCGGTTTACGACCACACCGGAAAGGAATTCGAGCTCCACTTCGGAGATTACAGATTTGACGAGCCCAAATACGACGAGAAGACGGCACGATACAAAGACGCGACCTATGAGGCGCCGCTGCGGATAAAACTCCGGCTCGTGAACAAGTATACCGGCAAGGAAGAAAAACAGGAAGTATATTTCGGAGATTTTCCGATCATGACCAGCCGCGGGACTTTTATAATCAACGGAGTTGAGCGCGTTGTCGTCTCACAGCTCATAAGGTCACCCGGAGTTTATTTCACGTCCGTGTCCTGGAGAGGGAAGCAGCTTTTTGGAGCGAAAATAATCCCGAATCGCGGCGCTTGGCTTGAATTCGAAACGGATATTGACGGGACAATAAGCGTGAAAATCGACAGGCACAGGAAAGTTCCGGTGACGAGCCTCTTCCGCGTTTTCGGGATGAAAGAAGAGGCTATAAAAGGTTTTCTTTCCGGGACCGATGCGGCCTCTCTCAAGTTTTTAAACGCAACCCTCAAGAAGGACGTGGCCAAGAACACCGATGAATCTTACCTTGAGATCTACAGGAGGCTTAGGCCGGGAGACCCCGCTACTCCGGCCACAGCCAAGGCTCTCATAGACGCCATGTTCCAGCGGTACGACAGATACGACCTCTCGGCGGTCGGCCGCTTTAAGATGAATCAAAGGCTTAGCCTGTCCCGCAAGAGGGACAGCCGCCTTCTCGAACTCGAGGACATCACCGCAATCGCAAGGGAAATCACGGTTCTGAACAACAAACCGGACTCTCAGGTGGACGACATAGACCATCTGGGGAACAGGCGTCTCAAGGCGGTTGGGGAGCTTCTTCAGGGCAGATTGAGGATAGGTTTTGCCCGCCTCCGTAGAATAATCCAGGACAGGATGTCCACGGAGAACAAAGACCAGCTCACGCCGGCGCAGCTTATAAATTTCCGCCCCGTTGCGGCAGTGATAAAAGAATTCTTCGCCTCCTCCCAGCTTTCCCAATTTATGGATCAGGTAAATCCATTGGCCGAACTCGAACACAAAAGGAGAATTTCCGCACTGGGTCCGGGAGGTCTTACAAGAGAAAGAGCGAGCTTCGAAGTCCGCGACGTTCACCGGTCGCACTACGGCCGGATTTGTCCCATACAAACCCCGGAGGGCGCGAACATCGGCCTCATAAACTATCTTGCCAGTTTTGCGAGAATCAACGACTTCGGCTTCCTTGAGACGCCGTATGTTCGCGTGAAGGATGGGAAAATCACGGGCGAAGTAGTCTGGCTGGATGGACTGGAAGAAGAGAAATACAGGATAACCCACGCCGGAGTTAAAAGGGACGCAAACAATAAGATCGAAGGTATCATCGTCGAGGCCCGCATAAAAGGGGTTCCGGGCACATGTTCTCCCCACGAAGTCGAACTTATGGATATCGCACCTCATCAATTCGTGAGCGTGGCAACCTCGCTTATTCCTTTCCTCCAGCACGATGACGCCAACCGCGCCCTCATGGGTTCGAACATGCAGAGACAGGCAGTTGTTTCCATAAAGCCGGAGGCTCCTTATGTTTCGACCGGAGAAGAAGAAAGGATCGCATTGGATTCGGGATACGTGGTCCAGGCCGAAGGCGACGGCAAGGTGACGGAAGTCGACGCGAGCCACGTCACGGTCAAATATCAGAAAGGCGGAACAAAAACGTATCATCTCGAAAAGAACAAAAGATCCAACCAATTCACCTGTATTTCGCAGAGGCCGCTCGTCGATTTGGACCAGAAAGTAAAGAAGGGCGATGTCCTTGTTGACGGTCCGTCCATAGAGAACGGCGTTTTGGCGTTGGGACAGAACCTTCTTGTTGCTTTCATGTCCTGGGAAGGAGCGAATTTCGAGGACGCCGTAATACTCTCCGAAAGAGTGGTTCGCGACGACCTGTTCACCTCCATTCACATAGAGGATTTTTACTGCGATGTTCGGGACACCAAATTGGGGCCGGAAATAACCACTCCGGATATACCCAATGTATCCGAGGAAAAACTGAGAAATCTGGACGAGGAAGGAATCATAAGGATCGGAGCCGAGGTTAAATCCGGCGACATACTCGTCGGTAAAATTTCGCCAAAAGGCGAGGCCGAACTTACCTCGGAGGAAAGACTGCTTAGGGCAATATTCGGAGAGAAGGCGAGGGACGTAAAGGACACCTCGCTTACTTTGTCCCACGGTAAGCGCGGACGTGTTGTGAGCATCAAGATTTTCGACAGGGAAAAAGGAGACAAATTAGAACCTGGAATAATAAAGAGGATCCAGATAGAAGTGGCCCAGCTCCGGAAAGTCCAGGCCGGAGACAAAGTGGCCGGCCGGCACGGAAATAAGGGAGTAATCTCTCAAGTCCGGGCCGTTGAGGACATGCCTTACCTTGAAGACGGAACTCCAGTGGATATCATCCTAAACCCTCTTGGCGTAGCCTCGCGTATGAACCTCGGACAGATCTTCGAAACTCATCTCGGATGGGCGGCTTCAAAGCTTGGATACAGAGCCGTGACTCCGGGACTGGACTCCGCGTCGGAGGACGAAATCAGAGCCGAACTTAAGCGGGCCGGCTTGCCGGAAAGCGGCAAGGTAACCCTTCACGATGGACGCACCGGTTTCCCTTTCGACAATAAAGTATGCGTTGGGCAGATTTACATGATGAAACTGAACCACCTCGTTGAGGACAAGGCCCACATGCGCTCAATCGGTCCGTACTCGCTCATAACCCAGCAGCCTCTTGGGGGTAAGGCGCAGTTCGGCGGCCAGCGCTTCGGCGAAATGGAAGTCTGGGCGCTTGAAGGATATGGCGCGAGGCACACCCTGCAGGAGATGCTTACCATAAAATCCGACGATGTCCTGGGAAGGGCTGCCGCCTATGAATCGATAATCAGGGGAGACAAGATAAGGGAGCCGAATATTCCGGCGTCTTTCAATGTTCTCATGAACGAGCTTAAATCGCTGGCTTTTGACATAAAACCGATCTACGAATCGGAGTCGGAGCGCAAGGACGATTTCAAGGAATTGAAGATAGGCATTGCCTCTCCGGATGAGATACTCAGATGGTCCCACGGAGAAGTCATAAAGCCGGAAACCATAAATTACAGGACGCAGCGTCCGGAAAAAGACGGATTGTTTTCGGAAAGAATTTTCGGACCGACGAAAGATTACGAATGTTATTGCGGAAAATACAGGAGAGTCAGATACAAGGGGGTGGTTTGCGACAAGTGCGGAGTCGAAGTAACGAGGTCCGTGGTAAGAAGGGAAAGGCTTGGCCATATTACCCTCGCGGCCCCGGTAAGCCATATTTGGTTTTTGAAGAGCGTGCCCTCCAGGCTTTCGCTCACCTTGGACGTTCCTACCCAAAAACTTGAAAGGGTGATCTATTATTCCGCCTATGTTATCACGGAGGTCAACGAAGAAGAGAGAAAAAGGGCTCTCTCCGACCTTGAGCACGAGCTTAAAGAGAAGAGCAAGATCAAGACCAAAGGGAAAGAACTAAAGAAGGAGCTTTCGGCAGCCGCGGCCGTAACCGAGACTTACCTGAAGGGCTTGAGGATAGGTCAGGTTTTAAGCGAAACAGAATATTTTAATTTGTCGCGGCGATTCGGTTCTGTATTCAAAGCGGGGAGCGGCGCCGAAGCCGTGCGCTCCATTCTCCAGAATATGGATTTGCGGAAAGAAGTGAGGAGGATAGAAAAAGAGCTCGAAGGCGCGAAGGACCCCCTGTCTCAGAGCAAGCTCCTGAGGAGGCTCAAAATGTTCAAGTCTATGATAATGAATCAGAGCCGTCCGGAGTGGATGGTTATAACGACTTTGCCTGTTCTCCCGCCCGACTTGCGCCCCATGGTAGCACTCGACGGCGGCCGTTATGCGACATCCGACCTTAACGATCTTTATCGCCGGGTCATAAACCGCAACAACAGGCTAAAAAAGCTTCTTGAGATCAACGCCCCGGACATCATAGTGAGGAACGAAAAGAGAATGCTTCAGGAGGCCGTTGACGCGCTCATAGACAATTCCGCGCGATTTGGCACGCAGCAGCTCTCGGCGCAAAGAAGGCCGCTCCGGTCTCTTGCCGACATGCTCAAGGGCAAGCAGGGGCGTTTCAGGCAAAATCTGTTAGGTAAGCGGGTTGATTACTCCGGCCGTTCGGTCATAGTGGTCGGTCCCAAACTGAAGATAGACGAATGCGGTATTCCGAAGAGGATGGCCCTGGAACTTTTCAGGCCTTTTGTCATAAGCGAAATCATGAAACGGGGGCTTGCTTACAACATAAGAGGAGCAAGCAGGTTCATAGAAGAAGGCGGAGACGAAGTGTGGAGTATTCTTGAGGAAATAATAGGAGATCGCAGGGTTCTTTTGAACAGAGCTCCGACGCTCCACAGGTTGAGCGTACAGGCATTCCGGCCGCTCCTTGTTGAGGGATTGGCGATCCATGTGCCGCCCCTTGTTTGCGTCGCCTTTAATGCGGACTTCGACGGTGACCAGATGGCCATACATCTGCCGCTTTCGTCCGAGGCGCAGAAAGAAGCGCGCGAAATTATGGCCGCCGACAAAAATTTGCTGAAGCCGGCCACGGGCGATCTTATTACTAGCCCGACGCAGGACATCGTTTTGGGGATATATTACCTAACGAGGTCAGCCATAAATACGGTGAGCAGGAAAATTCATTTCAACGGCATAAACGACGCGCTTCTGGCCTACGAAAATAATTACATCAGCCTCCACGAACCCATAATGGCGGGCGGCGTTGAGTCCACTCTCGGACGCCTCATATTCAATCAGGTTCTGGGCGAAGAGGGGATGTTTATAAACGAAACCCTCAATAAAAAGAAATTATCAAGGTTGATAGAAAGCCTGCTTATAAAGCACGGTTCGAGTTATGCGAGCGAGGTTTTGGACAGGATAAAGGAGTTGGGATTTGAGATGGCCACCAGGTCCGGCATTACGTGGTCCATGAGCGATCTTGTCACCCCGGAAAATAAAAAAGAAATAGTTGCCGCGTCGGAAAAAGAAATAGAGCAGATTCGCGGGCAGTTCGGCGAAGGGCTTCTCACGGCCGCGGAACGCAGGGTGAGAACTATTCAGGTATGGGAAAAAGCGAAGGAAAAAGTGGCTAAGCTCGTCACGGAGGCCATTCCCAGGGATAATCCCGTTTACCAGATAATTGATTCCGGTTCCCGTGGGTCCTGGACCCAACCGATCCAGATGCTTGGAATGAAGGGTCTTGTGGCGAATCCCAAGGGTGAGACCCTGGAGTTGCCGATAAAATCTTCGTTCAAAGAGGGGCTGAGCGTTCTTGAATACTTCATATCGACGACCGGCGCGAGGAAAGGCACAACCGACACCGCCCTCAAAACAGCGCAGGCCGGATATCTCACGAGGAGGCTTGTAGACGTTTCCCAGGACCTCGTGATCAGGGAGGAAGATTGCGGCACCAAGGAGGGAGTTGAAATTCTAAGGAGCGACGGCAAGGAATTCAATCATTCCTTCGCGAGCAGGCTTTTTTCGAGGACCGCGCTCGAGGACGTGAAAGTCGGCCGGAAAACCCTGGTTAAAGCCGGAGAAATAATGAATAAGATCATGGCGGAGGCAATTGACGGCTCGAAAACGGAAACCGTGAAAGTAAGGTCTCCGATCATGTGCAAAACGATCTACGGTATGTGTTCGGCCTGTTACGGTTTGAGTCTTGGGGACGGCGATCCCGTAAAGCTCGGAAGCGCCGTAGGAGTTCTTGCCGCCCAGTCGATAGGCGAACCGGGAACACAGCTCACAATGAGAACGTTCCACGTGGGAGGCGTAGCCGGGATCGACATCACTCATGGTCTGCCGCGCGTGGAAGAGTTATTCGAGGTGAGGCCGCCCAAAGGAAAAGCCATCCTCTCTCCGGTTGACGGCAAACTCGAAGCCATCGAAGAAAAAGATGCCATTAAAACGCTAAGGATAGCGCCGTCATCCGCCCGCTCGAAAAAAATAGAAATATCCATACCCAGGTCGGCCCTGGTCTTCATGAAGGTCGGTTCGCAGGTTGAAAAAGGTGACCAGATATCGGAAGGGCACATAGACCTCCGTGAACTCTACGAACTCAAAGGAAGGAGAAATGTCGAGCGGTACATACTGAACGAGGTACAGAGGATATATCTTTCCGAAGGCGCATCCATAAACAACAAGCACATAGAAATAATAATCCGCCAGATGTTCTCCCGCATAAAAGTCAAGGATTCGGGAGACGCTTCGGAAATAGTAATGGGAGAAGTCATAGAGAAAGACAAGCTTCTTGAGATAAACAAAGAATTGAGGAAACAGGGTCTCCGTCAGGGCAAAGGAGAAGAAATCTTGCTCGGAATAACGAGGGTAGCGCTCTCGGCGGACAGTTTCCTCTCGGCAGCGTCTTTCCAGGATACGTCGCGCGTCCTCGTCAAAGCCGCGATAGAAGGCAGGGTTGACAAGCTCCGTGGCCTTAAAGAGAATGTCATTATCGGGCGTCTGATACCGGCCGGTGACCAACACGGTGAACCGCAGGAAAGAATGGTCGCCGAAACGGTTGAAAACAAGGAGGTCGTTATCTCGCCCGAAGCATAAGTTATCGCATGGAAGAAACGGAGAAAAAGGATTACGAAATATCTTTCCTCGGGAAGAACGAAGATGTCGCCCGAGAGGTTTTGAAGCTCGTAAAACAGCACCAGATGGATGTTGTTCTTGAATCCTCTCCGAGGAAGATAAATCTTGCCTATCCCATAGACCACGAGACGGAGGCGTACTTCGGTTCGTTTTATGTCCATTCTCTGCCGCTGGCGGCCAAAGATTTTGAACGCGACCTCAAGGCCAATCAGAAAGTTATGCGGTTTTTGATTGTTAAACCGCCTTTTCATAAAGAAGAAAAACCGGGAGCGATTCCTCCTCGCGGCGAGACAATCGGGGAAGCCGCGGCCGAGCAGCCGTCCGCGCCCAGGGCTCATCGCCAGGAGAGAACCGAACTGAGCAATGAGGCGCTGGAGAAGAAAATAGAGGAAATTCTTCAGTAAAACGGCCAAACTTGCCGTTTTCTAATCCGTGGGATATCCTTTACTCATATGAATCCCGTTAGAAAATTTAAGGCAGTACTTGATTATGTACAAAACTTGAGCGTGATATCAGGTGTCTTTTTGTCGGAAAGACAGACAATTTTAGTTTTCTAACGGGATGAATCTGAATAAAGTTTTTATTTTGGGAAGGCTTACGGCCGACCCGCAGCTCCGGAGCACGCCGTCGGGACAATCCGTCGCCAGTTTCGGCATTGCCACAAACAGGGTTTGGACCGATAAAAGCGGAACCAAACAGGAAGAGACCGAGTTCCACAACGTTGTGGTTTGGGCGAGGCAGGCCGAGATTGTAAGCCAATATTTGACGAAAGGGAGCATGCTCCTCGTGGAGGGACGGATTCGGACCAGGTCCTGGCAGGACAAGCAAGGACAGCCGCGCCGGACAACCGAGATAATAGCGGAGAGGATCCAGCTCGGTCCCCGTCCCCAAGGGACCAGCCAGAAGGGAGGAGCCGGTGTTCCCGACGAGGCGGCAGGCAAGGCGGCGGCGCCGCCGAACGAAGAAGTACCTACGGTAAATCTTGACGAAGAGGATATAAAATCGGAAGAATTGCCGTTTTAGAAGGAGTTTCTATAAATTTTGGAGTCAACAGCTGACGAGCAAAATTGGCATGGCTAAAAAAATAAAAACAATTTTAAAGATACAGATCGAAGCGGGCAAGGCCACGCCTGCTCCGCCGATCGGAACCGCGCTCGGACCCCACGGCGTGAACATCCAGGAGTTCTGCAAGCAGTTCAACGAGAAGACTAAAGACATGACTGGAGACGTTGTCCCTGCGGAGATCACTATTTTCGAAGACAGAAGTTTTGCTTTCCGCCTCAAGACCCCTCCGGCATCGGCGCTTCTCAAAAAAGCCGCGGGCATCGAGAAGGGTTCAGCCGATCCTCTTAAAAACAAAGTCGGCAAGGTGACCAAAGCCGATATCCGCAAGATCGCCGAACGCAAACTTCCAGATTTGAACGCGACCGACATTGAAGCCGCCGAAAAAACGATAATGGGCACGGCTAAAAACATGGGGATTGAGGTCATAGATTGACCTCGATCGTATTTTAGGGAAGGGGTCGGTCTGCCTGCCGCAGGCAGGGGAAACGGTAGTTTCCCGTGTAGGAAACCTGCCTGCCGGCAGGTTACTCAAAATCCTTCGACACCGAGCTCAGGACGAAGTGCCGAGGGTTGTGAGGGAGCGAGTGGATACGAGCGACGGAAAGCGGGCATCGAAGTCGTAGACTAGATTGGAAAAAAAATTAAAGGGGCGGACCAGGCCCAAGGTCTTCATAGCACCCGGGTGCCATGCCTATCGTAGCTGTCCGCCCCCTCGTTCTCTTTCAGCTCTAACAGTCTGACGGTAGGCAGGAAAGCGCTTTCCTGCCAGGAGGGACCGGCAGAGAACCTTGCCAGCCTCTTTTCCCTCTGCGTCCTTACTGCAGATGCACTGGAGCTGATTAGATTCTATTAGAACCACCCGTTAACTTTCAAGTAGGCGTAAAATGTGGACCTTGGAGCCGTGAAAATTATTTTCGGTTATTATTAAAGCGTGAGCGGCGAAAAGAAACACGGTAAATTCATAGTCATAGAAGGGACCGACGGTTCGGGGAAAACCGAGCAGTTCGAGCGCCTTATCCTGCGGCTTCCGGAAGATATAAAATTCGCGACTCTTGATTTCCCGCAATACGGCAGGGAATCGTCCTATTTCGTGAGGCGCTACCTTAAGGGCGAGTACGGTTCGGGCGATGAGGTGGGACCGAAAAAGGCCTCGCTTTTTTTCGCGCTCGATAGGTTTGACGTAAGTTCGGAGATAAAAAAATGGCTCGGCGACGGGAAACTCGTCGTCTCTAACCGCTATGTCGCGTCCAACATGGGGTACCAGGGAGGAAAGATCGAAAAAAAAGAAGAGAGGGAAAAACTTTTCCGCTGGATACACGAGCTCGAATTCGAAACCCTGGGGATTCCCCGGCCGGACCTGAATATCATTCTCCATATGCCGGCCGTCGTGTCTTACGAGTTAATATCCAAAAAAGGCGAGCAGGATTATATCGGCGGCAAGGGGTGCGATATCCGCGAGGCCGATTTCGATTACCTTAAGCGGGCGGAGGAAGCGTATTTGGAAATTGCGAAACTTTTCCCGAAGGATTTTACGCTCGTTGAGTGCATGGACAACGGAAAACTCCTTCCCATAGAGGAAGTCCACGAGAGGATTTGGAAAGTGGTGGCGAAGGTTATCGGAGTTTAGGACCCGGCAAGTATTGCCCTCACGTTCCCCGCGACCGCCCGGTCGCTTAATTTTTTCCTGTGCTCCTCGAGTGTGCAGACGCGCAGGGCGAAGTATGACTGCGCCACTTCCTCAATGTTCTTGAAGTGCGCGGGATATCTTCCTTTAAGCGATTCCAAGCCCCCGTTTTGCGAGAGTATGAGGATGTCCTTGGCCTCAAACCTGCCGGGATGGGTTACGGGCACTACGAGCACGGATGTCTCCGGTAGGCCGGCGGCTTCCGCTATTTTCTTTTCGAGGTTTTCGAGCGCTTCCTGGTTCCGCGGTTCGAGGTGCTTGTTTTCCATCATTGCCGCCATTTCCTTTTCTCCAATGCCGAACACAACCAGATTTTTTCCGGCAATGTTCCCCGCGTGCGTAAATTTCTCCGGCCTTATGACTATTGCCTCCCTATAGAGATTCCGGGTCCTGAGATACCCGTACATTTCCTTCGCTGTTTTTTCCCCTGAGAGCGCGAGGATTCCGAGAAGTTCTGAGTCCGTAAGCCGTACAATGTCGTCTTTGCTTATCTCTCCGGCCTCCATCAGTTTATAGACCATTTTTTGGAGCATTCTCTGCGCTATGACCGCGGCTTTGCGGAGATAGACATTCTTGTACATCTTCATGTAAAAATCTTGGGTTTCTATGGCGCTGTCGACCGCCTTCTCGTCTATGGCGAGATTCCCGTCCACAAAGTATATGTGCTTCCGGAGATAGTCCGCTCCCGGCGGACGGCTGAGTATCGTGTAAAATCCATCCCGCTCCAGATAGTCGAGCTTCTCCATTCCGAGGTTCTTGTCGTGCACGGCGAGGTAGAGCGGATTTTTATGCTCGGCCATGCCGAGGAGTAATTCGTAATTTATCCCGCAGGCTTCTATCTCCTTGCGCAGGCGTTTCACTATCTCGAGTCCCAGCTCATCGTTATCCTTGTCGCAGAGGGCCTCCGTTACGTGCGAAAAGGCCGGGTGGCCGATGTCGTGGTATAGGGCGTATCCGGATAAGGCGTCGCCCTCTTCCGCGGTTATGAGTTTCGACTGTATCCACCTGTCGGCGAGGACTCTTGTCGCGTAATAGGCGCCCAATGAATGCGCCTTCCTTGAGTGGGTAGCCGAGGGGAAAACGAGATAGTTCATTCCGAGCTGGCGTTTGTCGCCGAGTGATTGGAACTCGGGCGTTTCTATCATCGGAAGCACCTGCCGGACGTCGAAGACCCCGTAGATCGGGTCAGCGATAATTTTGGGCGCGGTGATCTTTTGCGCTGGCATATATCTTACTTTATGACGAAAAAAGAAGAGGCGCAATTTGGCTGGCAACCCGGGTTTTTTAGGATTATAATTTCTTTAATTATATGGACTATAAGCCCACGATAGGACTGGAAATTCATGCGGAACTGAAGACGCGGACGAAGATGTTCTGCGATTCGCTTAACGACCTGGACGGACATCACCCGAACATGAACGTCTGTCCTGTCTGCCTGGGCCATCCCGGGACGCTTCCCACTATGAACAAGCAGGCGTTGGAGCATGTCATCAAAGTCGGCCTGGCCTTGGGTGGGAAAATCAACTCACACTCCAAGTTCGACCGGAAAAATTACTTCTACCCCGACCTGCCGAAGGGCTACCAAATCTCGCAGTACGATGAGCCGCTTGTTCTGGGCGGGGAGCTCTTAGGCGTCCGCATCCGCCGGGTTCATTTGGAGGAAGACACGGGGACTCTGGTGCATTTTGCACCAGACGTGGACCAACGCGGACAGAAAGAAACTCTGCGTGAATCAGGGTCGAGTCAACGTGAGTCAGCATCTCTCGTTGATTTCAACCGTGCGGGTGTCCCTCTTATGGAGCTCGTTACGGAGCCGGACCTCAAATCCGCCGAGGAAGTCGCCGCTTTCGCCCGCGAACTTCAGCTTATTTTGCGGTATCTGGGGGTGGCCGACGCCGATATGGAA
>ERZ1292629.2358-Hain-H43-01um-R1-2358-length-16068-cov-7_pt1 | contig 16068 bp, 13 predicted proteins | sample MGYA00564399_ERZ1292629 | MGnify/ENA primary metagenome ERZ1292629 (study PRJEB36523, sample SAMEA6512636) | groundwater metagenome | collected 2019-01-08 | study: AquaDiva: Metagenomics assemblies of 32 groundwater samples
GCCGCTACCGTTTCCTATTCCATTGTGCTGCCTGACACGGGAGCCTCGCAGTTGGATTTCGAGGGGCTGGTGACAGAAATGCCGCTCAGGATCCCCACTGACGATAAGATCACAATGGACGTGACAATCAAAATCACTGGCGCTGTGACATTTACAAGTTAAGTAGCAGTTTGCTGCTGCTTCTACCTGGAGGAGGTGATGCCTGCCTTTGCGGCCCTGCCTGATGTCGTACTGAACACCTGTCCCATCGACATTACAGCAGGCGCAATTGAAATTACCCTAAGCGCGGAAGGGAATTTCCAGGTTTATGGTTTTGCGGCCCTGCCTGATGCAGAGGTAAATACATGTCCTGTCAATATCACGGCGGGTGCAATTGAAGTTGCCCTAAGCGCGGAAGGAACCTTCCAGTCTCAGTATCCGGGAGTTCCTGTAGCAAGCTTAGGAACATTGTTCCAGCGCGGCGACGGACTCAGCCCCGAGGCCTTCGCAACGGTGGCTGAGATCATCCAGATAATTGGCCCCGAGATGGACGGGGACTTCATCGAGGCCACCACGCTGGACAGCCCCGCTGGATATGATGAGTTTATCCCCGGACCAGTTGCCGGGGGCGAAGTTACCCTGGTTCTCAATTTCACGAGAGCCGGATACTTACAGCTTCTGGCCGACTTCGAGGAGGATAACTCGCACAACTACCGGATCATCCTCCCCGATTTAGGGGCCACACAGTTGGACTTTGCTGCTTTTGTGGTAGAGATTCCCCTGGCAATGCCGAGGGATCTCCAAATCAATTTTGAGGTCGTCCTGGAAATTACAGGGCAGGTCATTATGGCAAGCTAAAAAGAAAGGAGGCAGGACCGGGAAAGACTGAGGCCCTGGTCCGTGTGAATTTTATGAAGATTCTAACCCGAGACCAAATCTTACAAGTAGACGACTTGAAGTATGAGGAAGTAGAGATCCCCGAATGGGGCGAAGGCTGTGGCGTCCGGGTGCGCACCATGACGGCGGTTGAACGTGACCAGTTGGTCAATGCCGCCTTCGCCGATGGCGAGCGCAATGCCGAGAATTTCCGCGCCCGGCTGTGTGCCCTGTGCGTGGTAGACGAGGCAGGGAAGAACCTGTTTTCGTTCAACGATGCCCGCGCCCTGGGACGCAAATCCACGATATCCATGGAGCGGATTGCTGAAGTCGCCCTGCGACTATCCGGCCTGGGGGTGGTGGCCCTCGAGGATACCAAAAAAAACTACTCCGATTCCCCGAGCGACGTTTCTGTTTCCGTCTCTGCTTAGCCCTGGGGTATCCGCACCCAGACTACCTGTTGGCGGTTCTCTCCAGCCGACAGCTTGCCGACTGGATGGCCTACGAGTCGCTTGAACCCTTCGGGGAACGCATTGCCTGGGAGCGTTCAGGGACCATCGCGGCCGTGATGGCCAACGCCTTTCGGGGAAGCAATTCACAAGCATTCAAGCCCTCGGACTTTATGCCCCGGGAGCCTGGGGTGCCGAAGAAACAGAGCCTGGTGGAGCAAAAGGCGATCCTCATGGCCCTGGCGGGCTGTGGGGAAAAAGCAGGAATTTTGGTGAAGAAGTAGTGGTAACAATTGGGACTTTAGTCACCCATTTGGGCCTGGACGCCCAGGAGCTGGAGAAAGGCGCCGCCCGCGCCTCTGCTGCCTACAAGCAGATTGGCCAGGGCGCAGAAGCGCTTAAGCCCGTCATCTTCCAGACCCAGCAGTTCCAAAACGCCGCCCGGGGGATGGAATCCTCGGCCCGCTCCTTCCAGGCCGTCCGGGAGCAACTCAAGGGGATCGGGCGGCTGGCCGGAGGGATTGAGAAACTGGCAGGGGCGGCCCCATCGATGGAAAAGCTGGGGGCCTCCTCCGAAATCCTGGCGGGACAACTGGGGAAGCTCTCGGCGCAGAGGGATCAGATCCGAGGATTGGGGGCCGACTTTAAGGAGTTGGCCGCCGGCATCCATGCAACTGCCCGCGCCGTTACCGAAATGGATCGGGCACAGGGCCGGGCGCAAACCGCGGCCCAAAGGGCGCGGCAGTTTGAGCTACCCCGGGGGGCCGCCGGTGTTCCCTTCGGGCCTGTCTTACAGGATCCGGAGTTAGTGCGAAGAGCCGCCATCCGCGAAGCCGAGGCTGCCCGCGTTCGGTTTATTCGAGAGATCCCCGCCCGTGAACGGTTTGAGCTTCCTTCGAAGGCCGCCGGTGTTCCCTTCGGCCCGCAATTGCAAGATCCCCGCCTGGTGGCCCAGGCCCAACGCACCCAGCAAATAAGCATGGAGCGCGAGTTGGGTCTGCGGGCGCAGCTTTTAAATCTCCAGGGACAATCGGCCCGCGCCCTGGAGTTAGAGAGCCAACGCGCCGTAATGGCGGCCCAGCGCCGGGGCGCGGCGGTCTCCGAGATCACAGCCGTCCAGGCCCTCTACAATCAAAAGATCTTGGAGGCCACCCGGTCCGAATCAGTTTGGGGGCGAGTGACAGGGTTCTTTACCTCCGCCCGGGGGGCCGCCCTGGGATTTGGCTCTGCCCTTTCGCTGATGGGTCTGCGTTCGTTCGCCCATGATGTCCTGGAGACCACCTTCTCCCTCGAGTCTCTCCTCGCCACCCTGAAGGTCACGGCCTCTGAAGGGGTCTCTGCGGGGGAAGAGTTTGCCTTCATCCGCGCCGAGAGCGAACGGATGGGGCTAAACTTCCTCCAGGTAGGGACTGCCTACGCAAAGTTCAACATCGCCCTCCAGGGGACTTCTCTGGAAGGAGAGAAGGCCCGCCAGATCTTCCAATCCGTCACTGAGGCCTCCCGCGCCCTGGGGCTGTCAAGTGAGCGGACCTCGCTGGCGTTTCTGGCCCTGGAGCAGATGGCGAGCAAGGGCGTGGTCGGCATGGAGGAGCTGCGCCGGCAATTGGGGGATATTATCCCTGGCGCCTTCAATGCTGCGGCCAGGGCGATGGGAAAAACGACCGCCGATCTCAATGAAATGGTGAGGGCGGGTAAGGTCACGGCTGTAGAGCTCCTCCCCGGCCTGGCCGCTGAGTGGCACAAGACCTTCGGCCCCCAGGCCCAGGAGATGGCCCATCAGACCCGGGCGGCGGTCGAGCGGCTGGGCAATGCCTGGACGGATTTCAAGGGACTCGTAGGGGCGAAGCTGGTGGGGCCAGCCACCCGGGAGTTCAGCGGTTGGCTGGCCACCCAACTGAACAGAGTTGTCGCCGTAGCCAATGCCTTGGGAACTGTTGATCAGAAGCTCAGGGCCCTGCAAAAAGCTGGGGTGCAAAGGGGCATCGAACTGCTCACCCCACGCGAGCCATTTGGGGGGCAGGTGCCCCACATTGAGGCTTGGGGGGGGAAGCCCTTTGTCCACCCACCGGTGCCTTTCGATGAAAAGCTCCTTGAGCGGGAGGCTGCGCGCCGGACCGAGCTGCTACGCCTGCAGGGCCGCAACATCCAGCTCATCCAGGAAGAGACCCAGGCCGCCATACGCGCAGCCACCACCGAGCAGGAAGTGGCTTCCATCCACACTCTGGCCGACGAGAAGATTCGTCAGGAAACGGGAAAGACGGCTCAAGAGATCCTGCGTGGCCAGGCCGAGATCGAGCGCGCCCGGGGGCATACACTGCGTGCCCTGGAACTCTCCACCCGCGCTGAGGTCGAGGCCGCCCGTCTGCAGGGAGGTTCTGAGCGCCAGATTGCGCTGATTCAAGCCAGGGGACAAGAGCAGATCCGCTCTGAAAGAGCCAGGATGGCCCTCGACCTCCTGAAAGGCCAGGCGCAAATTGAGGAGCTCCGGGGCAACTCCATTCGCGCCCTGGAGTTGGAGCGCGACGCCGAAGTTCAGGCCGCCAGGCAAAGGGGAGACAGCGCGCAGCGTCTCGCCCAGATCATTGCCGAATCTGAGGAGAAGATTCGGCAAGAGCGCGGGAAAAGTCTGCGCGAGACCGGCTTTGCCGACCCCCGAACGGGCCGGGTGGCCCAGTTTGTCACTACCCTGGAGGATGCCCAGCACAATCTGGCTGAGATTTTTGGCGCCCGCGGTGGGGCCGACCCCGCGGCAGGACTCGCGGCCATTGAAGAGCACCTGGGGACATTGCAGGCGCGCATCGAACAAATCCGAGCCGTTCAGGGTCCTTTCTCCCAAAAGGAGATCGAAGCCCAAGGCGAAATCAATCGGCTACTGGAGCGTAGAAACGACCTGCGTGCCCAATTGGAGGAAATCAACCGGGGCGGCGCAACCGGTCCCCCGGCAGCCCAGGCGCGGGAGATTGAATTATCCCGTGAGGCCGACTTCAGGCGCGCCACTATCGAGCGCGCCCGCTTCCTGGCAGATATTGGACGTGGCCATAGGGATACCGTCCGAGGACTTATGAACGAAGAGCTTCTGGCCGCCGAAGAGCGCTGGCTGCGCGACCCCACCGCTGAGAACCTGCGGGGTATCACGTCCCTCGAGCAGGACCTCAGCACCCTCTCCATCAACCTGTGGGATGAGACCGGCCGCGCCATTGCCGGGGCCTTCGATACGGCCCTGGATTCCATCTTGGGTCGGACCCAAGGATTTGCCGGAACCATGCTCTCGATCTTGAAATCCCTGAGCGGGTCCATCCAGCGCATCCTGATTCAGGAGAGCGCTCAGAAAGTTGTGGACTGGCTAAAAGGCGTTATTAAAGGCGGCGGTGGCGGCGCACAGGGGCTGATTGGACAAGGGTTGGCGTCCTTGCGGGGCTTCTTTGGCGGCGGTGCCACTGCGCCTGTGCAGCAATTGGGTAGTTTAACAGCAGCAGCCCCAGGGTCCACGGGAGGGGCGCCCTTTCTCACCAAGGGCGTCCAGGCAGCGGCCCAGGGTGGGGGATTTCTCTCCAGCCTGGGGAGGGTCTTATCACTGGCCACTCCCCCTATAGCTGCCGGCGCAGGGATTGGGGGCATCATGAGCACGCTCACCGGGGGCTCCCCTCTGGGCTCCACCCTGGGGGGCGGTCTGGTGGGGTTAGGCGGGATGCTGGGGGGGCAAGCCCTGGGGACTGCCCTGGGGACCAGCCTGAGCGGGGTGCTGGGAACAGCGGCCCCACAGATGTTGGGAGCGCTTGGCGGCCCCATAGGCATGGTGATAGGGGCTTTAGCGGGGAGCGCCCTGGGCGGTCTCTTTGGTAAGAAGAAGCGCAAGGACCCCGTGCGGGCCGCCATCCGTGCCTGGGCTCAACAGGAGCTTTTCCCCACCGTTGCTCTGGTGCGCAGCGAGATGGAGCGCCTGCGCAACATAGGCTTTACCCGGTTGGGACCGGGCGCCTCTTTCCTGCAATCCTTTGGCCCAGGGACCACCTCGGCCACGATTCGCGCTATGGGCTTTCAGGCTGGGATCCCTCAGCGCATGGTGGCGGAGGTTCAGGCTTTCATCAAGCGCATGCAAGAGATGGCCAGGAAGATGACCGAAGTCATCGGGGACGCCCTGGCAGAAGGCTTTAAGTCCGCCACTAAGCGGAGCGGCTGGCGCGAATTCCTCTCCAATTTGCGCGAAGGGATCGCCGATCACGTGACCGAAGGGATCGTGAAAGCTGTGGCCAAGAGCAAGGCCATCACGAAGCTGGTGGCCCCCATCTTTGAGCTGGTCCCCCCGCTGACCAAGGCCCTTAAAAAGGGCGATCTGGCTAAGGCCGAGGGACTGGAGGCCGAAATTGGCGCCCGGATTAAGGCCCTGGAGCCGGGACTCCGGGCCTTTGAGGGGACCTTTGGCGATATCTTCGAGATGGTAGAGAACATCCGCCGCGCCGGACGCCCCCGGGGAGAATTGTGGGAGACGGTTCCTCCCCACTTCCTGGACGATTTTGCGCGGGTGGTTCCCAAGGCGCAAGCCGGCGGTTCGGTAGCGCGCGGGGGGTTGGTTGCGGTCCATGCCGGGGAGCGGATTGTTCCTCCACAAGAAAGCTCTCGAAGTTCAAAAACGGTGGTTGAAATCTCCTTTGGCGCTGAGCTCCTGAGTGGCCTTCAAACTCTAAAGTCTGCCTTCGCTGATATTGGGGAAAAGAAAGAGTTCACCATGAGTCGCTTCATGGAGGATGCTCTTTCAGGCTTGATCCCCACCATCCCCCAGGCCGAAAGAATGTCGAGGCTCCCTGATGCTCTCCAGACTTTGCAGCCTGATAAAGCCTTGGAGAATGCTCTTTCGTTTATGGCTTCTATTCCACAGTTCCCAATGGGAGGGGAAACGATGCGCCCTGCAACCTCTCTGAGGGATCATGCTGAGGAGCGCGTTATCCCCGCAGTGGGGCGCATTGAGCCTATGTCAACCCAACGGCGAGAATTCATTTTCAATACGCCCATCACAGTTCATGGGGCTGCCTCCACCCCCCAGGAGGCCGCAGGGTGGGGGACCGCAATTGCCTGGGGTTTGGAGCGAGAACTACGGAGGACATTGAAGTAGATGCCACAGAATGCTCATAATGGCGCATTGACTTCCGCACGGGTCCCTTGGATGTGGGGATATAATGCTGATGGACGATTGGGGAACCAGACGATCACAAGTGCCTCCAGCCCCGTTCTTGTCGCAGGCAACCACGAGTTCAAACAAATTTCATGCGGAGATCGGCACAGCATAGGACTAAAATGTGATGGGTCTCCCTATTGCTGGGGAGCCAATGGCAATGGCCAGTTGGGGGATCAGTCACTCACAGGGAAATCCTCTCCCATATTGGTGGTAGGCAATCACAGCTTCATTCAGGTTTCTGCAGGGAATGGAAGAACGTTTGGATTGAAAGCCGATGGCACAGCCTTTGGCTGGGGGGAAAATGGGTCAGGAGCCTTAGGCGATCTCAGTATAACGCATCGCTCCAGCCCTGTGTTGGTAGTGGGCAACCACAGTTTCCTGGAGATCCGGGGCGGGGGCCTCGATCACACGATTGCCCGCAAGGCTGATGGCTCTGCCTGGTGTTGGGGCGCTAATGATGTGGCCGCAGTGGGGACAACTGGACAATTAGGGAATAACTCGGAGGGGGACCGGTCCTCTCCCACTCTTGTTGTGGGGGCTCATTCTTTCATTCAGGTCTGCGTGGGAGAGAACCATAGCGCTGGTCTAAAAGACAATGGGCAATGCTGGACGTGGGGGTATAATCCCGATGGACGATTAGGGGACAACTCGATTACCAACCGCTCCAGTCCAGTGTTAGTAGTAGGAGGCCACTCTTTTGTTGAGATTTCCTGCGGGCGGCTCGGAACCTATGGCAGGAAAGTTGATGGTTCGGTCTGGGCTTGGGGAATGGGCTTAAGTGGCGAGAATGGAGACAACACAATAACCGACCGCTCCAGCCCAGTATTGGTCGTGGGGAATCATAGCTTCATTCAAATATCGGGAGCATACAGCTTTGCCTCGGCTCGCAAGGCCGATGGTTCGGTCTGGTCTTGGGGGTCGCAACTAGGAGCAGGAAGCTTAGGGGATTGGACACTAACTAACAGGTCCAGTCCAGTGGCAGTAGTTGGTACTGTGTAAATTAAACATACAAAAGGAGACATTAAATGTCAGGAAGGGCTATTGTAAGGTTCAATGAAGACATCAACTCTCCAGGATTTGAGGTGATCAATTGGGATTATGAACAGTTGGCAGAGCCAGGGACCCGTGACCCGCTGCATCCGTCTTGGGTTATCTGCCCGGAGACCAGAGAGTATGTATGGAAGTTTCGCTTCGGCGTTATGGTAAGCCAACCCTGTTTGTATCTCACTGTGGACTTGTCGAAAAGTGACGGGACGACATTAAAGAAGATGGTGAGGAACAACCCTAGCGTGTCACCTCAGACAGAGCTTTTTGACATCCGGCTCTCTCCGGTGACGGCAAATGCAGTGGCTGGGGAGTATATCAAATTGAATGTGTTGACAGAACCGCAAGTTCCATTTACAGTGCATGGAATTAACTGTCCTCACAGCAATCCCGATCCACTTCTTCAACAAACCTAACTCTATTCTCGGAAAGGGAAGACTAAATGGCAAGAGTAACTCTCGGATGGACGGCCAGCGGTTGCTTGCTTTTTGAAGTGGAGAAGATTTTTTGCTTACACTAGATCAGGCCAAATATTATTCCGACCACCCAGAAGGGTTTGACTTCCTCTATGCCCGTGCCCTGCAGAAGGCCTGTCACTTGCCAGCGGGAGCGCCCTTTCTGGAGATTGGCACCCGCTGCGGCGGGAGCGCCCTCCTCTTGCTGCAGGCCATCCGGGAGAGCGGCATGACCAGGCCACTGATTACGGTGGATCCCTACGGCAAGGCCTACCACACCAAAGGCTCCACCTGGGAACCCATCGGGGAGATTTATTACCGGGAGATGCAATGGCTCTTAGGGACGTTCTGCCGGGAGCATAAGCTGGACCATTTCCATTTCCGGCTAACCAGTTTCGACTTTTTCAGGGTCTGGGAGCAGGGCGGAATCTGGCTGGATGGCAAGGAGATCAATTCCCAACCCCTGGCCCTGGCCCTGGCTTATGTAGATGGTGAGCATACCGAGGAGACAGTGGCCTCAGAGCTTGGGTGGCTCCGCCCCCGGCTTCTGGCCCGAGGGGGGCTGATCGTCATTGACGACACGGAGAACGTCAAGGATAGCAAGGACGGCATCCTTATAGATGCTTTCAAGCAGGGAACGGAACATGGAAACCGATTATATTGGGAGCCGGATCATTGCAGGAATTGTTGAATAATAATGGCCATAGGAAAAAAGAGAAGCTATTGCTGTTGACCATCTGTGTTGGTGACGCTTACGAGAAGATCGCTCATCACACTCATCCTACATTGATGGCATACGCAGATCGCATCGGTGCCGATTTCAAGGTTATTAACGAATCTGATAGGACTTCTCCGCATTGGGAGAAGTTTAGAATATATGATCTTCTAAATACATATCACCGCATTCTTTATTTAGATACCGATATTAGCATTCGTGATGATTGCCCCAACCTTTTTGACATTGTACCCAAAGAGAAGTTAGGGGCATTCAATGAGGCTCCTTTCACCAATGGTAGACAGTTCTCAATTTATGAGAGCTGCAAAAACTATAATATAAAACTACCCGATTGGAACTGGAAATATTACAATTCTGGAGTTTTGGTCATCTCCCGTATGCACAAGCAATTATTTATAAAGCCAGATGTTGAGATATTTAATTTCTATGAGCAAGGATACCTGAACGTCCATTGGGCAAAAGAGAAAGCCCTGATGTTCGATCTTCCATACATATACAACCGGATGTGCTGCATGGACCCTTACCTTGGGGAGGACCGCCATGCAGCTTACGTTGTTCATTATGCAGGCTTCCCTAGCCTGGAGTTTGTCCTGTCACTCATCCCCCAGGATTTGGCGCGGTGGGAGCAGGACCGGCCCGGCTATCAATACCGGCGACATATCCTGTTTGACGTGCAGGGCGGCCTGGGGGATCAGGTCCAGGCCGAGCCCGCGATCCGGTTTGCTTTGACCCACGTATGGCCGGGGGCCGATTTGCAGATCAAGACCCATTTCCCCAGGCTCTTCCAACATCTGGGACTTCCCACATATACCCACGAGGAGTGGCGTGGCGCATCCGATACCCCCTACTATCATGCCGTGACGCTCCCCGGGCTACAGACGCCGCAATGGGCCGTCGTCTCGAATCTCTTGTGTCACACGATCGATTTTTGCAGCATGGCAGTACTAAAGCGCACACTGCCGGTTGAAGATAAGCAGGTCCGGCTGGATGTAAGACCCAAAGACCTGGACGAGGTGGAGGAAGTCTTGGACGGAGTTGATCCCTCTCAGCTCATCCTGGTCCACCCGGGGCGACATTTCGAGAGCAAGACCCTGCCCCAAGCCTGGTGGCAAGAAGTCGTTCTTGGCCTCTGTGAGCTGGGCCTCCCCGTGTGCCTGATCGGCCAGGACGACCCCGATGGCACCCGGGGCGTCCTGGACTTCGACTGTCCCCCGGGGGCATACGATGCCAGGAACTGCCTGTCCCTGGGGGGGCTGATCGCGCTGATCTCTCAGGCCGCCACGGTCGTAAGCAATGACTCCGCGCCCATCCATATCGCCGGGGCCTTCGATACCGGAATTATCCTGATCCCCACCTGTAAGCACCCAGACCATCTGCTACCCTGGCGGCATGGAAGTCAGGCATGGCGCGCGCAGGCGCTCTACAGACGACTGGTCATCGATGATTGCAAGACGGCCTCCACGGAGGTCCATACGACCTCGGCGGAGTTTCTGCCCCGGCCTTGGGAAGAGTATTTGCCTAAACCGGGGGAAGTTATTGGGGCAACGGCGGAAATGTATTATGAAATAATAAAAACTGCTACTGAGGTGAAAAGATAATGGCCAACGATGTATCTAATCACGCAAAATATCAATTCGCAAACAAAAAGATAAGCGCTTCAGCAGACAGTTTTAAGATAATTTTGATGAACAGCGCGTTCGTGTTCAACAAAGATACACATGCCACTTACGCAGATGTGTCAGCCAGCGAGATCGCCACAGGGAATGGTTATACACAGAATACAAAAACCCTTACGGGCGTCTCCGTAACTGAAGACGATACGGGAGATCGCTCCAGGATAACCTTTAGCAATGTATCCTGGGCTGCATCTGGTGGATCTATTGGACCCAGCGCAGGTGCCATTATATTTGACGATACAACGCTAGACGATACCGTTATGGGGTTCATAGACTTTGGGGCCGCGCAGACGGTAACTGATGGCGGAAACTTCAATGTAATTAACATTGCCCTCAACCTGACATCAGTGTCAGCTACCGCAGAGCCCAGCAATCATTTCTGTTATCAACTGTCTGTTAAGGCAATCGATTTTCTGACCGACGTATTCAAAATTATATTGATGAACAATACGTTCACCTTCAACAAAGATACCCATGCAACCCTGGCCGACGTAACGGCTTCGCAGTTGGCCACAGCCAATGGGTATACGCAGAACAGCAAAACACTTGCAGGCGTGGCCCTGGCCGAAGATGACACCAATGACCGCGCCCGCGCCACCTGGAGCAATATCTCCTGGACGGCAGCAGGCGGGTCTATTGGCCCCAGTAATGGGGCCATCATCTACGATGATACAACGGTTGATGATACAGTAGTCGGCTGGATTGGGTTCACCGAGGCCAAAACGGCGCCAGACGGTGCCAACCTGAACGTCAATTCCGTCGCGGTCAACGCGAATTAACTTTTTTAATGGATGCCCACGCTCTCATTTTCCGCCCTACCCGATGGCTCAGCCCTGGCCTGCCAGGGAGTCTTGCCGTTTTCGGCCCTACCCGATGGCGCGGTCCTGAGCTGCCCCCCAGCCGATGTTACCGTTACGGCCGACCCCATCCAACTCACGCTATCCCTGGAAGGCACAGGAGTCGCCCAACTCATGTCCATTGTCGCTGATCCAATCGAAATCCGCTTAGAGCTCGAAGGCGCCTATCTATCCGGGACAGCAATAGTGGTTACGGCAGGGGCCATAGAATCCACACTGTCCCTGGAAGGATCCTTCAGTGAAGCCTCAGCCCTGGTAGACCCAATCGAGATCAAACTCACCCTGGAAGGCCGAGTCCAGATCGATCCCTCTGAAAACAATCCCTCCTATATGGTAGAGATCAGGAACTCCGCTGGCGTGCTACAGTGGGCATTGCCAAAGAAAATTGAGGGGCTGGAATGGAGCTTCCTCCGGCAGGGTGGGTGCGACATGGCGCGCTTCGTTTTGGTCGATCCTCCTACCAACATGGGAGAGTCGGCCCTCCAGGGATATGATGTCCGAATCAAGCTAGACACCGGCGCCGGCATGAAGACCTGGTGGCGGGGATATATCTCTGATGCCCAGTTAATCCTGGGCAATCCCTACCAGATGGAAGTGTCTGCTTCCGGGTATTTCCGCCGCCTGGAGACGGATGTCGTGGTGGGTCTGGGTTTCCCCGAGGAAAACGGCGGTGTGAGATTCGAAAATACCGACGCGGCAGAAATCGCTCAGAAGCTCATCGACCGGGCCGTCGCCGGAGGGATTCCTATCTCCTACTCCAATATTCCCCAGAGCGGATTTACCCTCAAGAGCATCCAGTTTAATGCCTCTATTGCCTCAGCGCTGAAGACCCTGGCGGCCCTGGCGGGAGATAGCGAATGGGGGGTGGACCGGTGGGCAAAGTTTTATTTTGAGGCCCAATCGGATGCGACTGGTAACGCCTTCGCGATTGAAAGGGACCTTGTCTCCATGCGTCACTCTTTAAACTCGGGAGGAATTGTCAACCGGCTCTATCTGGTAGGGGGAGAGTCGGGGACATTCTTGAGAATCATCGAAAACACTACCACCCTCCAGGCCGACCGTAGCCAGACAGCCAGTGACGGGACCGCCGCTTTTGGCAAGGCGACGGCCAGCCAACGTTTGGCGCAAGTGCTTGCCGCAGGAGAAGAGACCCTGTCGGCCATTGATCTTAAGATCGGCAAGACCGGCTGGGGATCAAACCTGGTCACCGATGGCGATATGGAACTCGCCGATGGCTCTCATAGCCCCAACTGGCTCAAGCTTTGGGATCGCAGCGTCAGAAAAAAGGTAGGAACGCTGCCCTTCGAGGGACAGCAATGCCTCAAGGTCAACCACAATCAGACGGGAAAAGGCTATTACGGGGTCTACCAAAACATCGCCGTGACGGCCAATCAAGAGGTTCAGTTGACCTGCTATGTCAAGGACCCGCTACGGGAAGATCCCGTCACCATTGAGCTGCGCGACGGCACAGCAGCCCTGGGGACTAATTCGACCTTACTGGATTCAACCACACAGGGGCGGACGCGGGATGTATCCTGGCACCGGCAGACGCTCTCGGCTACACCAACCACTACTACTTTGGGGCTGCGGATCTATTCGACCAATCGAAAAAACACCGGCGCCGATCCATTATTTTTAGACGCCGTGACGCTCCAGGAGGCCTCCGACGTGCGGGTGTCCGTGTGCGAAAGGACCTCCGCCGGCCCCCCGGCAGTCTTTGACGAGGAGAACCCTCTGGCCGCCGCAGAGATCACCTTCGAGGATATCCCCACTACGCCAGCGGTTGTGCAGGCATCCCTGGTCGCTTATCCCATGGATCCCGCCAAGACTTACGGGATACTCATCGAGAGCCAGGGAACGCTCGATGATACTCAATATTTTCTGCTCTCTACCCAAAGCACCTCCAGCAATCTATTGGTAGATAATGGCGCTGGATGGGTCGCGGCTAGCGGCGGGGCTTACCATGTGACCCGCTTGCCCCCGAGTCAGGTTACCTGGGGTGTAAGGAGTGCTGTGGAGCGCCAGCCTCATATCACCAACGACGAGGACGCAGCGCTTTTTGGAAAGTCCTGGCTGGCCAACCGGGAGGCCTCCCAGGAAAGGGGTTTAGTCGATCTCAAGCCCAACCGCAATCTTCTGATCGAGGAAGATATCCCCATGCGGCAAGTCAGGATCTTTTCCGCCAGAGATGAGCAGGGGAGATCCGTGGATTTTTCTCTACGGCCCGAAAGGATCGCTTACCGGTTGGCCCCGGAGGGCCTCCGGGCCAACCTGGAGTTGGGGGCGGTGCTACCCCGGCCGGCGCGCATTCTGGCCTATCTGGAATACCAGATTGGGCTGCTGAGCGAGCCCTAAGTATTTGATTTTAAAGAGGTTATTAAATGGCAACCAAAGTCTGGACCTTGGGGACTTTTGACTTCATCGCGCAGGGTGCCATCCCCCGTTCACTCTCCCTGCGGCCCGGCTGGCAAGTTAACCCTATCCTCCTTCCGCTTCAAGATGGGGCAGTGGTTCCCTCGACCCCCAAGAGCGGACCCCAGAGTCTGAACCTCTCCGGCATGATGCAGGCAGCCAACGCCACGGCCCTACGGGTAATCGTCGATGCCCTGATTCAGGTCCTGCGGTCCGGGAGCCAGCAGCTCAAGGTGTTCAACGACCGCTATGCCGACGTGGTCGCGCAGGCCAACGGGCTGGCCCTGGAGTACGGCGAAGGGCCAGGGCTACAAACAGTGGCCTTCAGCCTGGACCTTCTGGCCCCGGATGGGTACTGGGTTTCGATCACCCTGGACTCGACCAGTTATTCTACTAATGCCACGCCGTCGATCACCAACGGGGGGAATATCGCCACCCCACTAAACATCACCGTAACCGCGCCTGCCGGGGGGCTCACACAGTTTGTGGCCACGAATACCACGGCGAGCAAAACGTTGACCTGGGACGGGAGCCTGACTGTGGGACAGACACTGATAATCGACATGGACGATATTTCGATCACGGAGGCAGGAGTGGTGGATATGTCGGGGTTCACGGGGGTGTTTTGGGATTTGTCTGTGGGGGCGAACTCGCTCTCGTTCAGCTCTACCCCCACAGGGGCTACGGTCACTGTGACGAAACGGGACCGGTGGGGTTAGCGATTTGCCGGCCATCCCAATCCTGAAGCGTTCCCCAGATATGCCAACCACATTCGGGCGCCTTATGCCACAGACTGATGTTGCCGGTCAGGCCAACCCTGTGTTGCAATTTTATCGGAAGGCCACAGATGCACAGGAGACATACCTACATTCTCTGGATGTTTGCGCACAAACCGTGCCAGCTTCTGCGGCTTGCCGCAGACGGTGCAGGGGTAGGTGTAAAGGGGCATCATATTTCTCCCACCGACTTTCTTCCCGCGAGCTTCTCGCACCATTCAACGAACCGCTTAATCTCCATTTTGTCGTCGCTATTTCCATAGACCAAGGCTGATTTACGAAGAATATCCAGAAAGTTTGGGCTCATTATCCCCAACAAATCCCACAGCTTCTTTGCATATTCCATATCATCTTCTTTCATCTCTTTACTTATTTCATTATTTGTCAACCTCGCATTTGTAAACCTCGCATCATAAATCATTTCCTTTATGATATTAACATCCATCGGGTTGCATATTAGTCTATACCTCAAACCATATTTCTTTATAAGCTTATCTATAACCTCTTGAGAGGCATATACAATCCCAACATCTGGAACTTCGAAATAGTTACACGGAGGGTTGTCTGTGTCGTAGATCCATCTTAATAAAAACATTTTTACGTCTCCAATCAGGTTCATAAATCAATCTCCTCATTTGCCCTTCTAGCAACGTGAAGGGGTGAAAAATCGGTTTTGGTTTTCCGCCCGCCTTTCCATGTCCTCGTCCCCTAAAATCGATCCTTGCCTGCTGGCTGATGGCCTAAGTCACCTCCTCACCCTCCTTGCATGATATCTTAGCTCTTCGGCCTTCACCCCGGCCGCCTGCGCCAGTAGATACCGATCGCTGGCCACCAGGGCGATCCCCGCGGCGTCCAAGGCATGTTCAGATGAAAACTTGTAGCCTGGCAAGCCCAGACGATAATTTATGGTGGCCCGGAGCTGAGGGTCCGAATAGATACGCAATCCCGTCAGAGCTTGCTTCCACAGGCCCGCTTTGAGCCATAGGATCTCGGGGACCTGGTGACGCAGCTCGTCCAGGGCGCCTACTAGGAGATAGGTATCGTGGGCCGAGGCCGAGATTGTATGGCCCTGGAAGTCGAAATCCTCGATGCCCAGGAGACGCAGCTCAGCGGGTATGTAACAGATCCTGATCTCATCCATGACTACCTCCATGACATACCTCACAGCATCACGGCCGCTGAACTTTGCAGGCGTGAGGATGGTATGGTCACCGAGCAGGATGGGATCCTGCCCCAGCATACTGCGAATGGAGGCCAGACCACAAGAGCGTGTGCCGGGGTCAATGCCCATGAAAACCAGAGGATGCTCCCCATATTGCGCTTCCCGCTCACTCATGATTTCTGTTCCTTTCTTTGTACTCAAGAGGGTACAAATAAGGTTATTCGCTCCCGGATTGACCTGACTCCAGGTATCTCGGGTCCTGGGTGGACAGTCTCACCCGAGCGGAAACAAACATTAAAGATACGAAAGCTCAGTGTCAAAGCCATATCTTTAAAGATGCTTCTTACTTTGTTTTGGAACCTACCGAGAACCCTGCCATACCGAACCAACAGGCAGTGAGATATGTCCCTCAGGAGGCAGCTCCAGAAGAACAATCTGTGATGCCAGTAGATCCCCCAAAACAGCACTCTTAG
>ERZ1292629.2361-Hain-H43-01um-R1-2361-length-16047-cov-74_pt1 | contig 16047 bp, 13 predicted proteins | sample MGYA00564399_ERZ1292629 | MGnify/ENA primary metagenome ERZ1292629 (study PRJEB36523, sample SAMEA6512636) | groundwater metagenome | collected 2019-01-08 | study: AquaDiva: Metagenomics assemblies of 32 groundwater samples
CAATAGTCCACAAGTCTTTTGCGTTGAATAATAAGGTCAATTGCATTGCTTTCTTTTTTCTTATATATCTTAGGTTGAATCCCGAACAAACGGAAAAGTAAATCAGAGACATATTCAGCATATTCTTTTTCATCGATTGAATTAAGTGTGATTGATATATGATACGGGGCCACTCCACCATCACCAATCATAATACCCATAAACTCAGCTAAATCCTCGTTATATGAGGGAATAATAATATCTCTTAAACTTGGTGATACTTTTTGCTTACCGACAGAATTCCACCATTTGTTCCATTGTTCATGCCGAAATGTTTTGTCACCGCCAACTTGACCATATTTCTTGTAAAGGGCAATTCCTCCTTGACGAGAAATCTTCGATAAATGTTCAGAAAGACTTATTATTTCAACTTTAGGAATCTTAGTTAGTCTCGCCAAAGAACACATATTGTTGAATGACTCTTCCGATAATCGAAACTTTTCAAGTACCCAATCACGCAGTGTTCGTGGATGAACATTAATTCTTTTAGCCAATTCAGACCATGTACAATTAAGACTATTTTGAATACCAACAATAAACCGTCTTTGTTCACCAGAACGGGAAAACTTAACACGATTAGCTATAAATACTCCTGCCATGTCTCTATTCTATATTAGTCGACTATTTGAAACAATAGCTGTTATGACCATAAATACTGACGATCAAGTTACCGAACATTTCCGCCTAACCCCTATTCAGAAAACCGCGCTTCGAAAGCTTGGGATAATTATCGTCATTGACCTTCTGTATCATTTCCCTTCCCGCTATGGCGATACGGCTGAAGCGCGCAATATCGAAACCCTTCAAAAAGGTGATTTAGCCGTTATTTATGGCAAACTTAGTGGACTGAAAACAGCGAAAGGTTTCCATACAAAGATAACTATGGGCGAAGGCTGGATTGAGGACGAGACGGGAAAAATTCATTGTATATGGTTCAACCAACCCTATATAGCGAAAATGTACATAGACGGCATGTTGGTTAGGATTGAAGGACGCATAAGTCAGAGGCAGAAGACAAATCAACTTTATTTTTCAAATCCGAAAATAGAACATGTCGCGACCCTGCCAACCGGCGTTGGCGATTCCCTTTTCGGTAATGACGGAGAGTCGCATACGATGTATCCGGTATATCCCGAATCGCGAGGTATTAGTTCACTTTGGATATATCATGCTATGCAAAAAATATTCAAGAGCGGAATATTAAATACGATTCCAGAGCCGATTCCGACGGATATTCTGGAAAAATACCATTTGCCGGGAATTAAAACCGCGCTTATCTGGATTCACGCGCCGATGAAGCGAGATGACGCTTTGTCCGCGCGCAAGCGCTTTTCATTTGAGGAAATATTTACCATCCAGCTAGGTCTGCAACAAACACGCAAAGAATATAGAGAATATCCGTCTTTTGCCATTGAAGCTGACGCGAAACATGTTCAAGAATTCGTGCGCCGTTTTCCATTCCAAGCCACGCAAGCGCAGATTCGTTCCATCGAAACAATCCTTGGAGACATGAATGGCGAGCATGCCATGTCGCGCTTGCTCGAAGGCGATGTCGGCTCCGGCAAAACAGCGGTTGCGGCCGCGACGGCATACGCGGTTATCACATCTAGAGAATTAGACAAAGTCTCTATAAATCTCCAAGTGGCTTACATGTGCCCCACGGAAATTCTGGCGATTCAGCACTTCGAATCTTTCATCCAATATTTCGCCTATCTCGGCGTTCAAATTGGGCTCATTACTTCTTCTGGTTGCCGGAAATTCCCTTCGAAAGTAAATCCGAAGGGTTGGACGGATATTTCTCGCGCCCAACTCTTGAAATGGGTCGAGAATGGCGAGATTCCCATAGTTATCGGCACTCATTCCTTGATTCAGAAATCTGTTAAATTCAAACATCTGGCGTATGCGATTATTGACGAGCAGCACCGCTTCGGCACAAATCAGCGTGGGCGATTGGTCAAAAAGAATCAAGTTACTGCGGAGAAGGGAGAACACGGGTTTCTTCACCCACGGTCAACCTCGCCAACGCTAGGGGCAAATGTCGGCTCGGCTGCCTTTTCTCGGCGCCGTCTGAATGAGACAAGCGAAACTCCTGTTCACGGCGCCTCCGAAGAGGGTTCAGAAACCCGTGTTCTCCCTTCTCCGCCTGCGCCCCATCTTCTCTCCATGACCGCGACTCCGATTCCTCGCACCCTCGCTTTAACAATGTACGGCGACCTCGACCTATCACTTCTCGATGAGTCCCCCGCCGGCAGGAAGCCAATTATTACGGAGATTGTTTTGCCGAATAGAAGAGATGGGGTTTACGAGAAAGTTCGCCTGGAATTACAAGCCGGCCGACAAGCATATATTATTTGTCCCAGAATCGACGAGCCGGACCCCGACAAAGAGATGGCTCTCAATGTTCGGTCGGTCAAAGAGGAAGCCGAGCGATTGAAAAAATTAGTTTTTCAAGAATACGAAATCGGCATACTTCATAGCCGCATGAAGCCGAAAGATAAAGATATGGTCATGACTCATTTCAAGAATGGCGATATCAATATTCTTTGCGCCACCTCTGTTGTCGAAGTCGGCGTGAATGTGCCGAACGCCACCGTCATCATCATCGAGGGCGCCGAGCGATTCGGGCTCGCCCAACTTCATCAGCTCCGCGGCCGAGTCCTGCGTAGTTCCAATCAAGCATACTGTTACGCTTTCACGGAATCTATCGGCGCGAAATCAGTCGAACGCCTGAAAGCCCTGCAAAATGCCAAGAATGGTTTCGAGCTCGCCGAACTCGACCTTGCCCAGCGCGGCGCCGGCGAGCTTTCCGGCATGCGCCAATGGGGCGTTTCCGATGTCGCCATGGAGGCATTGAAGAATTTAAAAATGGTTGAAGCCGCGCGCGCGGAGGCGACACAGCTTATCGAAAAAGATTCAACGCTCGCGGAATACCCTATTTTGAAGAAAGAGGTTGAAAATAGGAAAAGGCAGATGCATTTTGAGTAAATAAGTTGCGTGTAATTAGTACGAATATATTTTGCCGCCGTAAGCGACATGTATAATTTTTTGTTTCTGATTATTATTATCGCTTATCGACAGGTATATATGATGGGAGTTTTGGTAAAGATGGAAGTTTGGGAAGAGAAGGAAGTCTCAGAAGTGTTGGTAAGTTGTCCTGAGTGTTCCGCTTTTCTTCATAAGAAGAGTAAGAAGTGAACATAAATGAGATAAACACGCTAATCAAAATAAGAAAAAACATTATCCCTAAAATCAAAATTTTATACTTGTTTATAAGATTGAGAAAATATCCATCGCTAGCAAATATCTTTACCTTCGTTTGCGGTGTTATAGCATCAGTTCCCATAAATCCACTTATAATCCACAAAAAGATTTTAAACACTAATATTAAAACAATATAAACAATAAACGGAGCGATCAATATAAAGATATGACCTAAAATAATCGCAATGAGGTTATCCGTATAAAGATTTACTCCAGAATCTAATGTCTCAACGAGAAAAGCAATATACCATGCAAGAAACCACACAAACATAAGCACAATATAAAATCTATCCAATCCATGCCTATAATTTAGGCTCTTTATCTTATCTTTCAAATCTGTAGTCATATTTTATAAAAGCTTTAGATTACGAATCTTCACTGGTGCACGCGGAGGGACTCGAACCCCCAACCAGTCGCGTATAAGGCGAATGCTCTACCATTGAGCTACGCGTGCATACGAAGAAATTTCAATCCGGACCTTACAAACAAATACAATTCCTTGTTTAAATACAGAACACTACATGTGCCATGCCCAAACCCGGACTTATATGTTATATCACATAATCGGGTCTTTTTGATATACGGCTTACGAAACTGACTAAGTGGTATTGTAAGATGAGACGACCAAAATTGCATCTCTTTATTAATATTCATATCACTATACAAATGCAATACTACTTTCAACTTTTCCTTTTTCACTCCAAGAATAGAAAGCCAGTGAACGAAAAACTTCATTATATCTGGATCAGTATTGGTTACTGCAACAGTGCATGGAGCCGATTTTGTTCCTTCACCCCAATATAAGAATAAGCCTGAAATAAGCTTCTCCCTTTCTGAGAAAGATTTAATTTTCTTCTTAAAATTAATAAATGCCTCCAATTCTTGAGCTTCTCGTTTTAATCTCATAGTATTCCTGTACTTCTCGATTCGCTCTGGATTCTTATCACGCAGTGCCCGAATTTGTAGTTTTGACAATGGAAAATCACCTAACCAAAGACTTAATGTTGATTTACTAACATCAACCTGCTTTCGAATTTGGCTATAACTATGTCCTTTTTTTCGTAGAGCAAGGACTAATTGTTTTTCTTTTTCTTTTGCAATCACGAACTAATGATATCATATCCACAAGATAGATTCCAATAGTTCGTATGTTTAATACCATCACACCAACTTCTTTTCCCTCTTCGGCTGTATGCCATTCGCGATAAGAAGCGCTTCGAATTCATCGCGTTCTATAGTCTCGGTTTCGATAAGCCGCTTCGCGATCGCTTCAAAAGCTTTTTTATGAGTAATCAGAACTTCCACCGCCTTTTCGCGCCCTTCCGTCATGAAGCGATTCACTTCACTGTCAATCTCTCCAGCGACTTTTTCGGAATAATCGCGGTCGGAAACTCCCATGCCGAACATTACGCGTCCAACTGGACTTTCAAGCGCGACTGGACCCATTTTATCCGACATGCCGTATTGGGTAACCATGCTTCGCGCCAGCGCCGTCGCGACCTGCAAATCATTGGAAGCTCCGGTTGTAATATCATTGAACATCATTTTTTCCGAGACATAACCCCCCATGGAAACGGCAATATCATCGAGAAACTCTCTGCGAGATTGCAATCTTCTGTCTTCAATCGGCAGTTTCAGAGTATAGCCAGCCGCGCGCCCGCGAGAGATGATTGATATTTTATGCACCGGGTCTGAATTTGGCAAAACTGAAGCGACAATGGCGTGGCCGGCTTCGTGATACGCGGTAATCTCTTTTTCTTTTGTCGAAAGAATATGACTTTTGCGTTCCGGCCCCATCATCACTTTTTCGATGGAACGAATCAGGTCAAATTGCCCGATTTTATTCCTGTTTTCCCTAGCAGCCAGAATAGCCGATTCATTCATGAGAGAAGCCAGGTCGGCGCCGGAAAATCCCGGCGTCCTCTCCGCGACTACCCTAAAATTGACATCATCGGCCAATTGTTTTTTCACCGCGTGAATCTTCAAAATCTCCTCGCGGTCATTCCTGTCCGGCAAATCCAGAACCACACGCCTGTCGAATCTTCCCGGACGGAGAAGCGCCGGGTCGAGAACATCCGGCCTATTAGTCGCCGCCATCACTATTACTTTCTGGTTTTGTTCGAAACCATCCATTTCCGTGAGAATTTGATTCAGGGTTTGCTCGCGTTCATCGTTGGCTCCGCCCATTCCCGAACCTCGCGCCCGGCCGACCGCGTCTATTTCATCGACGAAAACAATAGCCGGCGCTTGCCGTTTTGCCATATTGAATAGGTCGCGCACTCTCGACGCGCCTATGCCCACGAACATCTCCACGAATTCAGAGCCGGAAATAGAGAAAAATGCGACATTCGCTTCGCCGGCGACCGCGCGAGCTAATAATGTTTTTCCGGTTCCTGGCGCCCCCATCAAGATAACTCCTTTAGGAATTTCCGCGCCGATATCTATGAATTTCTTCGGATTCTTCAAGAAATCAACAATCTCCAATAATTCTTGTTTGGCTTCTTTGCAACCCGCCACATCCTTGAAAGTTATCTTCTGTTTCTTATCATCAGGCATTGTGATGCGCGCTTTGCTTTGCCCGAATGAAAGGACTTGCATGCCGGCGCCTCGAACTTGCTTCGACATAAGCCAGATGAAAAAGACCAAGAATATTAGAGGGGCTAAAAATGGGGCTAATTGTCCAGCCCAAAACCAAAGTCCCGATGGTTCAGCCACTATTATCGAAGTTGAAGCAAGTTGAGTGGAAGACACCCCCATTCGAACCAATGAATCCGTTAAAGACGCGTCAATTTCTTTTTGCACATGTTTAATTGTCTTATCCGCGTATTGAACTACAACTTTATCAGCCTGTAGCGTAATCAATGATACTTTGCCTTTTTCCACATCCCTAGCCAATTCCGATAAAGATATATTCGTTGATATCGTCTGTTGCGCGCCAAATTGCGAATATATTCCCGTAATTAAAAAGAAAAGTAAAATAGCCGTGACAATAGCGTTCAAAAAACTCATCTTGGGCGAAAAAAGGCCTTTTTTACCTTTTTTATCGTCATTTCCATTATTTTGCTGTGATGGCGTAGGACCACCGAAAAGTGGGTTCATTACTGCTGATTATACATAAAAATTAGATAAAGGGAAGAAAATGTACTGGATGAGTACATTAGGCTGAAACCACTCTCGCCGTGCGCGGCACGGAAGAGGTTTCCGAACGAAATTCGAGATGGTGGAGATGCTGGGAGTTGAACCCAGGTGCAATCGAAGCCTATCGAACGATTCTACGGCGGTAGAATTCTTTGAAGTTTAGAAGCCATGTTAAGAAAGAAAACAAAACGCATGGCTTCGATCTCTAGTTTTCGAATAGTTTGATGAGAAATCAGACTATCCTACATCCAGATAATTACGCCCATTCCGAGGTCAGGATCCCCTCGGGTGAACGCGCGCTTATACAAGCGCGAATGCGAAGTCTTTCTCTCCGAAATACGGAGAAACTGAAGATTTAGCAATTAGGTTTTGCATCGGATTTATAAGTCGATACTGCTTACGCCGCACGAATGAAGGCTGTCAATTGTCGATGCCTTTCATCCCCATGTCAACGATCTCTCATAATTCTCCCTATTTCCCTATCACTTTCGCGGCGTTTTGTTGTTTCTCTCTTATCAAACTTCTTCTTGCCGCGAACCGAAGCGACACTAACTTTGATTCGGTTGTTCTTAGTATAGACTGAAATCGGTACTATTGTCAAGCGTCTACCTGCCTCGACTGTCGCCAGTTTCCTTATTTCGTCTTTATTTAAAATCAACCTTCTGTTCCGTCTCGGTTCATAATCTCCCGGCGTATTCTTTTCCTGATATGGCGGAATAAACATATTCAAGATATACGCTTCTCCACCACGCACGATTACATACGCGCCTTCTAGTGAACCCTGACTTTTCTTCAAGGATTTAACTTCGAATCCGAGCAATTCAATTCCCGCCTCGAATGTATCCAGGATTTCATAGTTGAAATGCGCTTTCTTATGGTCTATTAATGTGGTCATGTGAATATCAATATCGTAACATATCATATATAATCTCCCTATGCCTTCCCCAATCAATTGGACCCTATATTCCACCAACGAAGGCGCGTGGACTTCTATGTTGGCTGACTGCGCCAAAGCAGAGAAAAGTATCGTTCTAGAACAATTCATATTCGCCGCGGACGATTTCGGACAAAAGTTCATAGATATCTGCGCTGAAAAAGCCGCAAAGGGAGTTAGAGTCCGATTTCTCTGGGATGCCGCCGGCAGCTTCACATTCTGGGGGTCGAATATCGCCGAAGACTTGCGGAAAAAAGGCATTGAACTTCTCTTTTGGAAAACTCTCATTCCGGGATATTTCAAAGTGCCGAGTTTGCGTTCTTGGTTTCTGCGCAATCACAGGCGCACATTGGTTATTGACGGCAAGATTGGATATACCGGCAGTATTTGCGTGAATGAGCGCATGAAGAATTGGCGAGACACGAATGTCCGTTTGGAAGACATAGCCGCGAAACAAATGGAAAACGCTTTCAACCGCATGTGGGAACGCGCCAAAGGTTCGAAAAGCTTGCCGGTTCATTCAAGAATGAAAGGCCATGAATTCCGTTATATCACGAACTATCCCGCTCCAGGACGAAGACATATTAATAAAGAACTTATAGAAGCAATCCGCGAAGCGGAAAAATATATTTACATTACGACTCCGTATTTCATACCGACGCGTCGCCTCGCGCATGCCATAAAATTAGCGGCGCGAAGAGGCGTCAATATTCAAATAATTTTACCGGAAAAATCAGACTATTATGCCGTCGATTTGGGCGCGCGGTCATATTTCAACATGCTTCTAGAGGCCAATGCGAGAATATTCCTTTATCAAGGTAATATGATTCACAGCAAAACAGTTGTCATTGACGGAAAATGGGCAACCGTTGGCACGATGAACCTGGACAATATCAGCATGCTCTATAATTTTGAAGCGAATATTATCACCACGAATACCGAATTTGCCCATGAATTGGAATCTCATTTCAAGAGCGACCTCACGCAATCTAAAGAAGTTCTCTTAAACGAATGGCGTGGCCGGTTCTTCATTGAGAAGATTCCAGAGATTCTTATCCGTCTTGTCCGCAAATTCTTGTAAGGGAGGAACACATCCTCTGGCAGAGCATTCGCGGAGCGATAATATCAGCGGAATTTCTACTTTAGACTAGAGCTCTTTATAGAAGATGTCGCTCTGCGGGAGGATGTGTTCCTCCCTTACAAGAATTTGCGCGATTTCTTCCACTATGCTATAAATTACCTTGTAATCCACGTGATAAAAGTACGCATAAACCATCAAATCAAAGCCGCGGAATTGCGAATAATCGCCGAAAACGGCGAAAATCTGGGCGTATTGCCGCTCAGCCAAGCGCTTATCGAGGCGAAAAATCGCGAGCTCGACCTAATCGAAGTGTCTCCCAATGCCATACCGCCGATCGGTAAGATAATGGATTATGGCAAGTACCAGTACGATGAAAAGAAAAAGAACAAGATCGCGAAGACTCGTTCCCAAACGAGCGAAATGAAAACCGTGCAAGTGAAGATCGGCACAGGCGATCATGACCTGGAATTAAAAGCTAAAAGAGTCTCGGAATGGCTTTCCGAAGGAAACCGTGTTAAGATTGACCTCTATCTGATAGGGCGCGCCAAATACATGGACATTAAATTTTTAAGAGAACGTTTGGATAGAATCTTAAAATTAATAACCGTTGAATACAAAATATCGCAAGAACCGATAAGAGGACCGAAAGGGCTAGCGCTGGTAGTTGAAAGAAAATCATGATTAAAACAAACAAGTCATATACGAAAAGGCTAAAAATCACCCGTACGGGGAAAATCTTGTCGCGCAAAGCGGGACAAAACCATTTCAACGCGAAAGAAAGCGGCAGTAAAACTATGAGCAAACACCGTATGCAGACGATACATATGAGCAATAAAATAAAAAGTCGATTTCTGGCAAATATATAATAAATGTAAAGATAAACAAACCACCATGAGCCGAGTTAAAAAAGGAGTTAATGCTATCAAGAATCGCCGCAGTGTTCTAAAAGCCGCGAAAGGTTTTCGTTTCCGTAGGTCCAAAACGGAGAGAGCCGCCAACGACGCTCTAGCGCATGCCGGCGCTTATGCTTTCGCTCATCGCCGGGACAAAAAAGGCGATTTTCGCAGATTGTGGAATGTGAAGATTAACGCCGCCTTGCGTCCTCTTGGCTTTTCTTACAGCAAGTGGATTGGTGAAGCAAAAAAGAAAGGTATCGCGCTCGACCGCAAATCTCTCGCCAATCTCGCGGAGTTCAAGCCAGAGACTTTCCAAAAAGTCGTGAATCTGGTAAAGTAATACTGCTAGTTTCTCTACTAGTTGGTTTCATGAGGTTGAGGCCATTCAGAAACGCCATTTGGCGGGTCCGATTGAGTAACACGCATGGCAACATGATGAGATTCGATAGGATTATGGGGTGAGAAATCACGCCCCCACCTCGGAAAGAATAGTGGATTGTCCCCATCCAAACTATTTTTCCGAGGTCTTTTTATTTAAGATTTGAACCCTAATTTGATATTATACCCGCGTTCAATTACAAATCGACAATATCACCCAACTGCGGCACAGCCGCCTTCACCTCCAACTCATCGTTTATTCTCTGCGCCAAATGCATAGACGCTTTCGGCTCGCCCATGGTAACAAAAACCTCTTTTAGTCGATTGGTAGCGGTAGAGACAAATTCCACGAGATGGTCGCTGTCTTTATGCGCCGAATATCCATATAAAGTCTCTATTTTCGCGTGGACTTGTATTTTTCTGTCATGAATATGTACTTTCTTGGCTCCTTCGGCGAGCCGCCTGCCAAGCGAACCAATGGTTTGATATCCGACTAATAAAATCGTATTCTTCGCGTCCGGTAAATAAAATTCTTCATGACCTATTACCCTGCCGCCTACTGACATGCCTGAACCGGCCAAGATAATTTTCGCGCCTTTCATCTTTTCAATATCACGCGACTCATTCTGGGATACTGTAAACTCCAATTTCGGAAAATCAAATATATTATCGCCTTTTGCCATTTGATCCCTAACTCGGGCGTTGAAAAGTTCCGTATTCGACGCGTATATCTCAGTTGCTTTTGTCGCCATGGGAGAATCGACGAAAATAGGCACGGATGATATCCTCTTTTGCTCAACCATATTATTAAGTTCGTATAGAAGAAGTTGCGTGCGGTCTATTGAGAATGCGGGAATTACCAAGGTCCCGCCACGATTGATTGTCTCTTTTATTATTCTTTCAAACTCACTGGCTCTCCGCTCTTTCGATTCATGGTTGCGGTCACCGTAAACGCTTTCCATGATTAAATAATCGATATCGCCAATTGCTTCCGTATCTTTCAATAACGGTGCTGGTGAATTCCCAAGGTCGCCGGTAAAAAGGATTTTTAATTGCACCAAACCGTCATTCGCCCCGCCGCTTGGGTGGGAGGAGTCTCCCGAGGAGCGAAGCGAGCGAGGGAGAGCTCCTCCCGCCAGAAGCGGCGGGGCAGTGAGAGATATACTCACCTCTACCATCGCTGACCCGAGAATATGTCCGGCATCTTTGAGAAAAATTGAAACATCCGGAGTAATATCCAATCGTTCATGATATGGAATAGCGCGCCACAAAGGGAAAACGGCATGGACATCATTCAAGTCATAAAGCGGCAGAGTTCCATCCTGTTTCGCTTCAAAAGCGAGAATACCTGCGGCATCATTCAAGACTAGCTCGGCAAGCGCCTTCGTCTGTGGTGTTGAATATATCACTCCCCTGAAACCATCTTTGACCAATTTCGGAATACGGCCGACATGGTCTAGATGGGCATGAGTTATTATCAGCACTTGAATGGAAGCCGGCTCATACGGGAAAGGCTCGCGATTCATTTCTTCATCGAATCGTTCGCCTTGCACCATACCGCAGTCAATAAGAATTTTCGAGTTGGCGCCACATTCAAGTAGAAAGTTCGCGCCAGTCACGGTGCCGATGCCTGAGCAAAAAGTTATTTGAGATTTCTTAGGCATAAATAAACGGCAATACCCCCGCCTATGATATCATCAATCAAATCTTTGGCCGTATCTATATAATATGGAGTTGACCAAAGCGGCTCACCGGTAATATCATAATACATTTCAAATAATTCCCAGATAATACCGACAAACAAAACACCTATTATAATAACGCGATATTTGTGTATGATTTTGCTACCATGCAATCTGACAGCCGCGCAAAGAGCGAGCCCGATGCCGATGCCGCCCAAAATATGCATGAAAATATCATATGGCGGAAAGCTGACATAGAGGCCATTCAAACCGATAATATCCATTACAAGCACGATACAAAGAACAATGAGAGAAAAAAAATATGCACGCATGCGTCTTATTATAGTTTAATTTCGCGAAAGAAACAAAAACACCTCGTTTTGACAAGATGTTTTCGGTCGATCGCGAGAGTACCATACCTGATACTTTCAGGTGGGTGACCTCATATCGAACACCAAGGTGCCGACAAATTCGAATGCAAGCATTCATTGGTCTCCCATTATTTACGGTATAGGGATTTACTCTCGCAATCTGATTATATTTTATTCCTGCTTTAAGATTCCGTCTAGATTGACATCATACAAGATTTGCTCCGCAATGATTTTGTAGTTCACAATCTCCTCTTTCTTGAACCAGTGAGCGATTTCATCCTCGGCTTCTTTGACCGAACCGGAAGCATGCACGATATTGCGCACCGCGCGCCCATCCGGGTCGCTCATGCGATATGAATCAATCACAAAATCACCCCGAATAGTGCCGACATCGGAAGTGAGTGGCTCCGTTCCGCCTGTTATCTTGCGCACTATTTCTACCGCATGCGCGCCTTGCCAAATCATGGCAATCACTGGTCCTTTCGTCATATAATTTACTAAATTCTTCAATATTATCGCGGTAATTTTGAGAGGGTCATCATGAGGTGGCTTCAAACCTTTATCAACATAACCTTTTATCGTTTTCAATCCCGTCTTCACGCGCCATTCGGGGTCCAATGTATAATGTTTTTCAATGAGTTCGGCTGTTGGAACCATCATCTTTATTCCTATTAATTTCAATCCGACTTGCTCATAACGCTTTACCACTTCTCCGATAAGGCTTCGTTGAATGCCGTCTGGTTTGATAATCACTAATGTTCGCTCGTATTTGAAATGTGTTTTCATGATGATTGATTATAACGAGAAATGCGTCGTTGGAGCAAGCGTTGTTGCGAAGTATTCATTTCTCAAAGCCGAGAATTTTGTTTGAATGGAGTATAAATTGCAAGGTTTTCTGTCTCGCTTCCTTTGAGACAGAAAACCTTGCAATTTAACGACATGAGTCTCGCAGGCTTTGAGAAATGAATACTTCGCAACCACGCTTGCTTAGAATGTCACGCCGTCAAAATTTCCGCATTGCCTTTTGTGATAAGGACTGTATGCTCAAAGTGCGCGCTTGGTTTTCCATCAGCAGTCCGATATGTATAGCCATCATCATCGAGAACAACTTTCCTCGTGCCAAGATTGAACATTGGTTCAATGGCGATAACCATGCCAAGTTTCAAAAGCTCGCCCTTGCCCGCCTCGCCATAATTTGGGACAAACGGGTCCTCATGAACATCATAACCGACTCCATGCCCCGCCAACTCTTTGACTATTCCATAATTATTAGTTATGGCAAATCTCTCTATCGCAACGCTGATATCACCTATTCTTTTACCGCCTTTTGCCGCCTTGATTCCCGCCATAAGCGCCTCTTTCGTTATTCGCAGTAATTTTCCTAATTCCGGACTGATAATTCCTACGGGAACGGTTACCGCCATATCGGTAAATAGCCCTTTATGATTCAAACCCAAATCCAAAGTGACAATGTCGCCTTCTTTCAAGATTTTATTATCCTCATTCGGAATACCGTGAACTACTTCGTCGTTTATGGATACGCATAACGAAGCCGGGTAAGCGCGTATTGCTCCTTTTGGCTTATAATTCAAAAACGCGCTTTTGTCTCCATTTTCCGCAATTAATTTGTCTGCATAATTGTTCAATTCCGAAGCGCTAATTCCAGGGCAAACCATATTCGCGAGTTCACGCAGAATAACCGCGTGGCGTTTGCCCCCTTCGCGGAGAATCGCAATATCTTCTTTTTTCTTTATCGTAACCATTAAGACTAAACTACACCAAGGCAACCTTTTTCACAATATCATCGTGAATGTCTTCAATCGTTCGTTCGCCATTTATCTCTAGAAAGTTATATCGGGGATTATCGCAATAATATTCGATCGTTGGCGCCACATCCGTTTCGTACCACCCCAACCGTTTCTTTATATCATCTTCACTATCATCTAAACGCTTACGAAGGAGAAGCCGTTTCAACGCCTCTTCGGCGCTTATCTCGATGTTTATGACCCATGGCTTACCGAAACTATAATAACCAAATATGGAATCCAATACTCCGGCTTCATGTAATTTTCTCGGCGTACCGTCAAAAATAATATGTTGATTGCCTTTATATTTTTCAACAAGCGGTTTCACCCACATATTCACTGCCAAGAACTCCGGCATGAGTCCGCCAACATCATATATTTCTTTTGCTTTCTTTTGCGTCAAGGTATTTCCTTTGATGAATTCGCGAAACTCCTGGCCTGTTTGGATGTATAAGACATCAATGGAAGACTCTTTCTCCTTCAAAACCTTCGTGAGAAGCTCAACTTGTGTGCCCTTGCCGCAACCGGAACGGCCGATAAAAATAAATGTTTGAGGAATCATGATAAATAAGATTTATAATAAGAAATAATTAAACGATCGCTTCTCTTTTCTCATACTTCTTCAGAATTTCTGCTTCCACCTCCGCTCTTGGCCTTCCTAATTTCAGCGACGAAAGTTCCTTCAGTTTATCTACCTGCTCCACATTTCCCTTCGCGCTCGGCATTGCCTGAATATTAAACGGCTTCATCGGTTTGCCGTTAGCAAGCAGGCGGATATAGGCGTGGAAATTATTGAGATTCTGAATATCCTTTGCCGTGAATGTCGGAGCGAATTGTTTTTCGAAGAATTCGGCGTCTTCCGCGCCAATGCGATACACGGCCATCGAACCGACATTGCCGAAAACGGCATTTCTTATTTTCTCGTCTAGCTGACCGATGAATTGATGGGCAATACTTAACCCAAGGCGATATTTTCGTGCTTCGGATAGAATAGTAGCAATAGAGTCTGTAGTAATATTCTGGAACTCGTCCAAATATAGGAAGAAATCGGGCATATTCTTGCCAAATGAATCAACGCGCGACAAAGCCGCCATCAGGATTTTTCCGACGAGAATAAGTCCAATTAGATGAGAGTTAATATCGCCCAATCTTCCCTTGGAAAGATTGACCAAAAGAATCTTTTTATTATCCATAATGTCACGCATATTGAAAGAAGATTTCTCCTGCGCGATAATCGGACGCATTATCTCGTTTGCCAAGAAAACATCGAACTTTGATGTGATATAAGGCACGACATTCGCAAGGGAGGCTTCACCTCCCGCCTTTTCGGCAATTTCTCTCCAGAATTGAACAATAACCGGATTCTTGCACTTCGATATTTTCAAATCACGGAATGCTTTGTTCGACATCACTCGCGAAACATCAAGAAGAGTCGAGCCGGATTCGGGGTCTTCTATGACAAGACCAGTCGCGTTGCGAAAATATTGCTCGAATATTGGACCCATGGATTCCGGCACGGCGCCATACAATTTCTGGAAAATAGAAAACATTTCATTGACGACGAAAGTTTTCTGTTCGGGAAAATTCTGGTCATATTCGAGCATATTAAGAGCCATCGGCCGCTCGACGGACGCCGGGTCAAAATAAACCAAATCTTCATACCTTTCAGGCGGTATCGAAGCCAGAATATCCACGACATCGGAACCATGCGGGTCTATGAAACAAACGCCATTCCCCGCGCGAATATCTTGGATAATCATATTCTTCAAGAGTGTCGTTTTACCAGTGCCAGTCTGACCAATTACATAGAAATGACGCATGCGATCTTCCGGAGCTATATAAATATTTGTTCTCTGACCGCGATTTTCATTCACGCCTAGAAGAGTCCCCGAAATTGGAATACCTAGAGGAGCCGGCGCCGTGCCGGAAGCGCTTTGTTTTAGTTGTGGCGCCGCCTGATGAATATTACTCGCCGGAAAATGCATACATGCCGTCAATTCTTCAAGGTTCAAAATCATCTGCTCGCCTTCATCGAAAGTCCTTAGTGAAAACTGTTCCAAAACTTCTTTTAACCTTCCACTATCCCGACCGCTGAAAATATGATGAGCGTGCCCAACCTTTTTCCATTCAAGCCGATTGCCATGACCGTTTTCGAATTGATTGAAGCTTGATTCCAAATCATTTAGTAATTGCTCAGCTTCAATCTCGGTCACGGCCGAAGTCGCTATGCGTAAGTTTACCGAAATAAAAGGACTTTTCAATTTTCGCGTGAATTGTTCTATGGCCGTCTGGTCCAATGCTTGCGCGCGCTTCACTTCATCTTCTCTTTCCTTTTCCATAGTCTTCTGGCCCTTGAATATACCGAACATTTCCTTGCCCAAGCTTGCCATAGTCGAACGGTCAACTTCTTCCAGAGCATCCTTCACTTTCTTGCCTTTTCTGACATTTTCTACGGCTTTAAC
>ERZ1292629.2363-Hain-H43-01um-R1-2363-length-16045-cov-33_pt1 | contig 16045 bp, 15 predicted proteins | sample MGYA00564399_ERZ1292629 | MGnify/ENA primary metagenome ERZ1292629 (study PRJEB36523, sample SAMEA6512636) | groundwater metagenome | collected 2019-01-08 | study: AquaDiva: Metagenomics assemblies of 32 groundwater samples
GTGTTTCTGCATATTTTTATCCTATGCAGAGTTGCACTTCAAAGTCGAATTTTCGCTAATTAACTAGTTTTATTCATAACTTCATAGAAGGAGTAATTGGTATGAAATACTTCACACTTGCAGTATTTTTTGTGTTAGCGAATACCGCGTTGCCCGCGCAACAGACGTGGACGCTGAATAAGGAACGAGGACCGAAAGTTTCGGTCACCAAAGAAGCCGTCGTAAAAACGACGTTCAATGGAGCCGAGGGCATCTTTAAGATCGAGATTCCCAAATCTGGTTGGGAATACGATGGCCCAATGGATCTTCCAATCGTAACGATCGACAGACACATTTCCTATGAAAGTTCGAAATGTACTCCGAACGTTCACGCGATCGGATGTCCAGGTTCGTGTTCGGCCATCATCAACGGCAATACTAAACTTACCGTGATGAATCGAAAGATCAACCGCGGAGAGCTCGACCTACTGAACGGCAAAAGAGTGGTGGTGGTCGGGAAGATCCAACAAAAGAAAGACTCCGAGTACAACACCCACGACTACTGGTCCGAGTTAACCATCATGATCGTAGAGAAGGGAAGGTAGAGTAAAGCGACGTCTTTTACAAACCCCATCTGGTTATACCGGATCGGGGTTTTTATTTTATGAAAGTTGAATTTTAAAAATCCTCTCGGCGTTTGCAATGGTCTGCGCGGCCATATCACTCTCTGAAACTCCGCGCAATTCTGCAAGTTTTTTTACAACCTCCACAATATAAACCGGCTGATTCCGTTTGCCGCGATACGGCGCCGGGGCGACGTACGGCGCATCCGTTTCGCTCAAAATTCGATCCATCGGGAGCATTTTGATAACCGCATCATAATCCCGTGTAAATGTTATTACGCCGCCAAATGTAAATGAAAATCCGAGCGAAAGAAGTTGCTCCGCCTCCGCAGGCGTGCCGCTAAAAAAATGAATAACACCCGCGTCGTTTTTGGCAAGATATTTTTTCTGGGCCTCAAGAATCTCGATGAGATCTGGGAATGCGCTCCGACAATGAATCATAAGCGGTTTTTTTACTTCGTGCGCGAGCGCTATTTGTGCAACCAAACCTTCCCTTTGTGTTTTTTTTGCTTTTTCAGCACTGCCTTCCAAACGGTAATAATCAAGTCCGCACTCGCCAATCGCCACAACGCGCGCATCTTCGCCAAGCGTTTTATAAAAAGCGTGGTCAAATTTTTCCGCCGGGGCTTTTGCGCCTTCCTGCGCCACCTTGCCTGACTCATCCGCATCGTGATGCGAATCGGCCGTGTGAATGGGATGTAGCCCTACCGCTGCCCAAATATTCATAAACGCGTGGGCGATTTCTACGGCTTTTTTGGAGGTTGTTTGCCCGGTTCCCACGGTTACCATCCCCACCCCTTGGTCTATCGCCCTTACCGCAACCTCGTTTCGGTCCTTATCGAACGCCGGAAAATGGATATGGGTATGAGCGTCGAAATACTTGCATTTCATTGTGTGGGTATCTTACCATACAGGCAGTTCTCTTCCACAACTTAAAAAGGAATGGGTTAATGACAAAACGACGCCGCCCGCTTTTACTTGTCGTCTGCGACTGGAACGGCACTCTGATCAACGATCTTCTTCTTTCTTACGGAGCCGTCCGTGCGATTTTCGAACACTACCATCTCCCCTCGCCAACGCTTGAAACATACCGCAAGGAAATCACCGCGGACTACATGAAGTTCTATACTGATCATGGAATCCCCAAAACGGCCCTACGCGAAGACATGAACGCAATCCGTAAAGCATATTTCGAGAAGCGATGGAATGACGTGGAACTTTATAATGGCGCGGAAGAGTTGCTCCTGCTTCTTCGGCAACTGCGTCTTTTCACGGGAATTGTGAGCGCGGAAATCGAGAACGTACTTATCGCGCGCATAAAACAGTTTGGTATTGATCCTTTCTTCGACCATGTCATAGGGAATGCCTGGGACAAAGAAGAAAAACTCCGGAAAATACTGGACGAGCTGACTATTTCATTCGATGAGGCCGCCTACGTGGATGACACATACGACGGGCTCACGGCTGCAAAAAACGTGGGGATGCTCTCGATTGGCGTGACGCATGGGTACAACACGACCGATCGCATTCATGCCGCGCAACCGGATCCGCGCTATGTCGGGGACTCGCTCGCCGACGTTATGCACATTATCCAGAAAGAAGTCGGTAGAAATCGATAAACCCACCCCCCGCCAGTCCATGGACCAGCGGGGATTTTATTTTTACTTATTCTATGCGTGGAAAAAGAGCCGGAAGTTGCTCGGGAGGATTTTGAAGAATCTCAATAATTTTATCGCTTGTCCCCGGCAAAAACGGCTCGAGCTCGCGCGCCACAGTCCAAAGACCGCCCACAAGTTCCGCAATTATTTTTTTCCCTTCTTTCGGATCCGATTTCACTAATTTGAACGGCTCGGTATCCTGAATTTTTTTATCGAGCGCCGCGATTTTTTTCCAAACTTCATCTGCCGCTTTTTTAATCTCGAAAATTTCAAGAAAACCCCCGTATGTATAGAGCGAACTTGCATGCGCCGGCTCTTCAGTTGTCGAAACGCCATTCATAGTTGCCATCTTCAAAACGCGACTTACCAAATTTCCCAGACTATTCGCCAAGTTTGCATTATAAGATTCTTTGAACCGTTCCATCGTAAAGTCGCCGTCTTCGAATGTATTCATTTCGCGCACCAGCCAATAACGAAGCGCGTCCGTTCCGTAGGTCCGCACGATCTCAAACGGATCGATGACATTCCCCAAACTTTTGGACATTTTTTGTCCTCCGCTTGTGATGAATCCATGTATTATAATCTGCCGCGAAGCAGGGAGTCCCGCCGAAAGAAGCATCGCCTGCCACATGGCGGATTGCTGGCGCAGATTATCTTTGCCCGCTATCTGAACACCGCCCCAAAAAGCGCTGAAATTAGCGGAATCCTCCGGCCATCCGAGTGTTGAGATGTAATTGATCAGCGCATCAAACCACACATACATCACCTGGGATCCGTCACCCGGTACCGGAACGCCCCACGGCATTTTGGATTTCAAGCGCGAAATGCTGAAGTCTGCCAAACCATTCTGAACAAAAGTTTCAATTTCTTTAAGACGGGACGCGGGAAGAACAAAATCCGGGCGCTCTTTGTATAGCTTAAGAAGTTTCTCGCCATACTTCGAAAATTTAAAAAAATAATTTTCTTCTTCACGCGCCTCGAGTGTCAGATTCGGATGGATGGGGCATTTCCCGTCCGTAAGCTCCGAATCTGTTTTTTCGAGCTCACAACCCACACAATAATTGACGCGATATACTTTTTTTTCGATGTCGCCCGTTGTATCACATCGTTTCCAAAATTCCTGAGCCGCCGCAATATGATGCGGATCGGTGGTGCGAATAAAATGGGTGTAACTTAAATTGAGCGCGGATTTTAGGTTATCGAATTTCGCGGCATTCTCATCCACATACGCCTGCGGGTTTTTCTTCTCTTCTAGCGCATTTCGATAAATTTTGACGCCGTGTTCGTCTGTCCCCGTATTAAAAACCACCTCGTACCCTAAAAGACGTTTGTAGCGGGCGATTACATCCGCCTGCACGATCTCAAGCGCGAATCCGATGTGCGGCGCCGCATTCACATAGGGAAGCGTCGTGGTGATATAAAATGGTTTTCTCATACCCCAAGCGGCTCCGGACGGCTGTTCTTTTTTTCCGAGACAAACTCAAAAACTTCCTGCGCCAAAACGGCCACCGGGACCGCGAGCACAATTCCGATAAACCCGCCGATGCTCCCCCCCATCAAAATGGAAATGACCACAATAACAGGGTGTACCCGCACGGCTTTCCCCATCACCACCGGCACCAAAATATGATTTTCTAGCTGCTGCAAAATTACGAAAGACAGAATCGCCCAGAGCGCGAGCCCTGCGGAGTCCGAGATTGCCACTCCGAACGCGACCGCTCCGGTTACAATCGGTCCAATCATCGGCACCAATTCGAATACTCCCGCGAGGAGCCCGATCACCAGCGCATATTTTACGCCCAAAATCCACATCAAAAATCCAACAATGAGCGCCATGATCACGCTCAATAAAAGCTGCGCCGCAAACCACCGGCGAATTTTTATTTTGAACCGCGTAAAAACATGGAGCACGGAACTTTCGTAAACACCCGGCAACATCACCCGTAACAAGCGTTCCGTGCCGTTGTGGTCCACCGTAAGATAAAAAGAGACAAGAATGGTGGCAATCACCATAACGGTGCTTGAAAATATAGTGCCCAGAACGCTCGCGACCGGAATCGCCGAAAGCACCCCAAACGCATCGCCTACGGAAACATTAATGGATTGCACCCATTCTTTGGGAAGATGGATATCAGAAATCGAAGCAAGCGTATTATTGATAAACTGCACAAACCCACCCGCTTCGGCAGCAACCACGGGAATCACAACATAAATGACGGTTGCAAGGACAATGATTCCGGTTAAAAACGCGAAAATCGTACCCAAAAGACGCGGTATTTTTTTCTCTTCCATCCACCCCACCACCGGGTCAAGTCCAAGAGAAATTACAATCCCGATGAGCAGTACCCCTACCACCTCGCGCGCAAGATACAACCCTGCGATCATCAGAAAAAACGTGAAAACGCGCAAAAGCGTCGCCCAACTGATATCAATATGTACTTTGTTGTCGATCATGCGTTTTTTACTCTCTTTAAGTAGAACGTTCGGCGCGCAGAAATGTTGCGAAATCTACACCTTTAGAATAGCCCGATATGATTTTTCTTCCGAAGGACCGATCATGGCAAAATTGAGTCCGTTGTTCTGGAAAAGATCGTGCGCGACATTTTGAATCTCTTCGGTGCTTACTGCTTCAATTTTTTGCGCCAGTTCTTCCGGTGACTGCAGTTCCTTATGCATCGCCTCCTGACTACCGTAGTAATATCCTATTTCGTCCGAGCCTTCCAACGAGAGGAAGAGATTCCCGATTAGATGATCTTTTGCGCGTCGCAATTCCTTTGCCTCCACTCGTTCATTTTTAAAACGTGCAAATTCTTCAAGCCCCGCCTTCATCACGGTTTCCAATTTCTCGTGGTTTACGCCCGCCGTCATGGCAATAGTCCCATGATCAGAAGAAAGGTCCGGCCATGCATTCACATAATACGCGGCGCCGAGCTCATCGCGTACTTTTTTAAACAGCCGTGAGCTCATGCCACCCCCCAAAATATCCGCAAGAACCTCGAGCGCGTACCGCCGTTCATCGAACGTGTCGAACGCGCGGAACCCCAAGATCATGTGCGTCTGATCTGATTTTTTGTAACGGATTTTTTCCGCGGGCGCGGATTGCGCCTCGATTACCTTCGGTTTCGTCCCCTTTTTTCCTTGAGAAAGCGCGGCGAATGTTTTTTCGATCTTCTCTGCGATTCCCTTTTCTTCAAATCCCCCCGCGATCACGAACGTCGTCGCCTGCGCTTGATAATGTTCCGCGCGATACTTCAAAAAATCGTCCTTGGTAATCCTTGCGACGGCTTCCTTCGGACCCGTGATCGGCCACCCCGCCGGCTGATCGCCGTAGAGAAGTTCCGTGAAAACTTCGTTTACTTTCCTCTGCGGAAGATCTTCATACATGTTAATTTCTTCGGTAATCACTCCTTTTTCTTTCTCAATTTCTTTCGAGTCAAAAATGGGATCCAAATACATATCGGCCACCAAATCGAGGGCTTTATCAAACGATTCATTTCTGACTTTCGCGTAATAACTGGTGAATTCCTGGGTAGTGAACGCATTGTACTGCGCACCCAAACTGTCGAGTTCGGTTGCGATATCGGATGCGTTGGGCCGCCGGGTGGTTCCTTTGAAACACATGTGTTCCAAAAAATGAGAGATTCCGTTTAGTTGTTTGACCTCATACTTGGATCCCGCCTCCACAATCACCAACACGGTTGTTGCTAAACTCGATTTTTGCGGAACCAAAATCACTCGTATCCCGTTTTTTAATACAATCCGTTCAAAGTTTTTCATAAAGAGATGAATATATCTTAACCGATTTCTGTTTAGTTTACAAAATAAATTACCGTGCTTCTATGAATGTGGTAGTTCGTAATTCCTCGTCAGAAAAAATCCCCATCTTAACTTATGTTAAGATGGGGATTTTTTGTTTTTCGTCGAAATAACGCGCCTGGATGTTTTGATTATCTTTCCAAAAGATCCCGTGCCTGCGCACCCATCGCGTTCAGTTGTTTTTGCAGTATCTCAATTAGCGCGGCGGAGGCAGGGATAGAAGTCATGGAAACCCCACCGCATTGTTCGAATTCATGTTCGTGATCTCCGAAGTATGCCCAGACACGGCGTTGTGTTCCGTTGTCATTCACTTTCCAATCCACATCATTCACGCCCGGCGTATACCAATCGGACCATCCTCCGGAAAACCAGCGGATGCGGTAGCGTACAATTTCGGGGTGCAGGATTGTCGCGAGTCCCAGATCGCCAAACTCGCTTGTATTAAGCGCATAGCGGCGCACAATTTTTGTTGAAGTGGCGCAGGTGCTTACTGTGGAGGTGGAGGTAGATCCTTTTCCGATCGCTGTTACGGTAAGCGTGCTTCGAGCGGATGCCCCTTTTTCATCGACGACGGTAAAGATAATGGTGTAAAATCCCGCGGCGCTGTAAGTGTGCGTAAATGTTGCCGTCTGATCCATTTTTTTTGATTCCGGTGCCCCATACGCGTTCGGGATGTAATCGCCCCAGTTCACGTTGTAAGCGAGATTGTTGCCGTCCGGGTCATAAGCGGATACGGTCCACGTGCCAGCCGTTCCGAGTGAAATAGTGGCAGGACCGCCCACTCCGATAATCACCGGAGGTTTGTTCGAAGAACTTTCTTTCGCGATATTGAACTCGGCGCTTGTTCCAGATAAATTTCTTCCGTTCACCGCAACGGTGATTTGCTGTCTTCCTTGGTAGAGCGGAATAAGACTACTTGGAATCTGCCATTCATAAGAACCGTCATTTATAGTGGAAGTTGTAATGCTGTAAGGTACGGGAATAGGGATCATACAGGGCGGCGTTGCATTCACGCACGCAGGAATCGGCGGCTGAAGCGTAATCGTGACGGTTTCCAAATACTGCGGATTTACGGTGGGAAGAGCAGGAGGAGCAGTCCACCTGATGACATAGGTTTCCCCCGGTTTCCACGTGTCCCACGCGGACGGAGCATATACTTTTATTTCGGCTGGCTTGGGAGGTTCAACAACCTGCGGATATACTTTCTCCGCGACAATCCCCCAGAATCCTCCCTCAAGATTTTGATATGCGATCGTACCCCAAAGAACTACTTTTTTTCCTTCCGCGTTTTTCAGGTCCGCAAGCACGCTATCATTCGCCGCTTTCACTAAATATCTTTTATAGTTGCTCGGTTTTACTTTGAGCGGCATGGACTGCCCATACATCATCGGGACCGGAGAACTATCCCCGTCCTCGATCACCAGCGTATGCGTTCCCCACATTTGAGCAGTCGCGCCTGCCGAATACAGCGTGCCGAAAAATTTATCGGTCGTGGGGATTGGCGTAACGTCACGGCATTCGTTTGGATAAAACTTTTTAACATAATCATTCAAAATCGCCGCCGTGGAACGATCCACCACACCGTTTACCGTAAGTCCGTTGCGTCCTTGAAACGCGCGTACGGCTTGCTGGGTAAGCTTTCCATAAAATCCGGTGATGAGTCCTTCCGGATAACTCCCTTCCTGCTTCAATACGAGCTGTAAAAGATAGACGGAGTTTCCGCTTGCGCGCGGTTCAAGTGAAGGGAGAGCGCAAGAAACTCGGGGATTCCCCTGCAATTCATCGAGCGTGATAAATCCTCCCGAAGGCAGAACCGGCATGGGATATAAAGTCGGCTTTAATTCAGATTTTTCTGACTCTTTTTCTTTCTTTTCGAATTCCTTTTCTTTTTTCTGCGGGAAAACGATTTGCGTTCGCCCACTTAACTCATTCACCCGTGCTTCAAGCGTTTTGAGCATGCTCAAAATCTCCGAAATCGACGGATTATTTCCTTGAGATGACCCCTCTGCGTGACTTATATTCGACCACGCCACACCACCAAAAAAGACGGCGACTGTGAGAACTCCGATAAATGCTTTTTTCATAAATGTATGGATATGTTCAATACGACTTTATTTTAAACTAACACAAGGTAATACGGGGAGGAACCATCTTTGTTACCGCATGAGTTTGACGTAACATACATACCTATGCCATCGTAGATATACTATGCAGAATCCGCATGCGCCGATCCACAACGAATGGAATGAGACGGTCCGCAAGATGCGGAGCGGAAACCGCAAAGCGGCGGAACTTCTGTATAAAAAGCTGTTTCATAAAGTGTTCGGATTTGCGATGCACCGCGTGGGAAATCGAGCAACCGCCGAGGATATCACACAGGATATTTTTATGAAGCTCATAGAAAAAATAGATTTGTTTGATTCCGCGAAAGGGGGGTTTCTAGTGTGGTTCTGGCAACTTGCGCGTAATACGGTCACAGATCATTTACGAAAAGCGCGGACGGTTTCTTTTTCAGATATCGAAACCGGAGATGAGGAAAAATCATTTGATTATCCGGACCACGCTCCCGCGCTTGAAGATGCCGCCGCAACAAACGAGACACTCCGTTCGGTCTATGCGGCACTTGCGTCCGCGACTCCGGAAGAACGGGAACTGTTTGAACTGCGTTTTATCGCCGATCTCCCGTACAGTGAAATTGCCGCAGTCACGGGCCGATCCGAAGGAACGCTTCGCGTGTCCATAAGCCGGCTCAAACAAAAATTAAAAGACGCCACTCACCATGTTTAATTTCCTTTTCGAACAAAAAATCAAAGATGTCATTCAGCGTGTCTACCGTCCGCGCAAGCAGTTTCGCGAAAAAATGCGAACGCTCTATTTGGCGGCGTGGGATACGCATTATTCTTCTTCGGCTACCGTCGCGGAAAAATTCTCGCCTTCGACATTCCGTTATTTTTCGCGCGGCTTTGTGACTGCGCTTACGCTTGTGGCGCTTACGGGCGGGATCACCAGTTATGCGGATTACGCAAACGTCGGTTCCGCAAGTCCTTTGTATACATTAAAACGCACCAGCGAATCCATCCGCCTTTCTTTCACCAAAGAAAGCGCGCGTCCGACCTTGCATCTAGAATTCGCAAATCGGCGTCTTCAGGAACTGAAAGAAACAGGGACGGAGAAGGCGCGTTTGGAAGAACTCGTGAAAGATTTCGCGCAGGAGTTGAAACAATCAATGATCACGGCGAAAGTCGTATCATCGGAAAATGCGGCGGAACCGATGGGTGCGCCCGCATTCCAAAGCGCACCCCTATCTTTTTCTTCTTCGTCAAAAATAGAGGACGAGGAAAGCGATAAGGAAGGAGGGAGCCGAAGAAATAGGGAACGGAAAGATAGGGAGGAATCGGAGGATCGTTCTTCGGACGATCGTTTCTGCGAACAACTGAAAGAAATGGCGGATGATCCAAACCCGGCGATCCGGGCAGTTACGGAAGAAGACCCCATCTTTTCCGATCTTCTGGAAAAGCGCTGTGAAACGCCTATATTTTTCATCTCTCCATCACACGGCAACGCAGAAGTGAGTGGTAGTGCGAGAGTACGGGTAGCCACCACCTCCACTCCATAAATCTAAAAAACTTTCTCCCCACACTAATATGCGTGGTTTCTTTCGAATTAAAAAACGCCCATCATAAGAGCGTCTTAAAATTCTTTGAAATATTTTGGTTTTTAGATTCCCAGCTTTTTCTCAAAATAATCGGGCAAGTTCTTAATTTTTACCCGCTCTTGCATCATAGTATCGCGATCGCGTACCGTTACGTCTCCGCCAGCCGGCGGATTTTCCAGACTGTCAAAATCCACCGTAACACAGTAGGGCGTTCCGATCTCGTCCTGCGCGCGATAGCGCTTCCCGATATTCCCGCGATCATCCCACGCCACCATCCAGCGCGTTTTTAACGCATCACGGATTTTTGCCGCGAGCGCAACCAAATCCGGTTTATTCGCAAGAAGCGGGAACACCGCAATTTTATACGGCGCAACTGCGAAATTCAGTTTCAGCACAACCCGCTTTTCCCCTTTTACCTCTTCCTCGTGATATGCGTCCATCAGCAAAAAAAGGGCCGCGCGGTCCACGCCTCCGGATGTTTCGATAACCCACGGAATATATTTTTGCTTTTCTTCCTCGTCGAAATAAGACAGGTCGGTTCCAGAAAATTCTCCGTGCCGACGCAGATCCCAGTCGCCGCGATGGTGGATACCCTCCATCTCCTTCCATCCTTCGCCCTCCACGTGATACTCGATATCCACTGCAGCACGCGCATAGTGCGCAAGCTCGTCTTTCCCGTGCTCCTTAAATCGCAAACGGGCAGAGTTCAAGCCAAGCGACCGGTACCATACCATCCGCTCGTTCTTCCAAAACTCGAACCACCCCATCGAATCTTTATCGTCCGGCTTCACATAAAACTGCAATTCCATCTGCTCAAACTCGCGCGAACGAAACAAAAGCTGGGACGGCGTGATCTCATTCCGAAACGCTTTCCCGATCTGCGCAATGCCGAACGGGATTTTTACGCGTGATGAATCCAGTACGTTCTTGAAATTCACATGCACGCCCTGCGTGATCTCGCCACGCAGATAGGTTTTGGTTTTTTCTCCTTCCACAACACCTAAGAATGCTTCTACAAGCAAATTAAATTTTTTTGGTTCCGTGAAATCCTTATTCCCACAATCGGGGCATCCACCAGCAGGCGAATTTCCTTTTAGATGGTCGGCGCGGAACCGATGATGGCATTTTTTGCACTCCACCAAAGGGTCAGAAAACGCTTCCAGATGCCCGGATGCTTCCCAAACGCGCGGATGCATTAGAATGGCGGCGTCCAATCCCACCACATCCGTGCGATCGTAGACGGTGGACTTCCAGAACAGGTTTTTGATATTCCGTTTCAGTTCAACGCCAAGCGGACCGAAATCCCACGTTCCCGAAAGCCCGCCATACAGTTCGGAACCGGGATAGAAATACCCCCTTCGCTTTGCCAGATTTCCGATCGCGTCAAAACTGTCCATGTTCTTATTGTACGATAATTCCTCCATTCGCATCCAAGATGTCCTCCAAAAGATTCGTTGTGATCGTTTTTGCCTGCCCCGCGAGTCCGACTCCCGTAAAATCGTCCTCTGCGACAAGTGCCACATCGCCCGAAAGGGTCTGCGCTTGGCCCACAATGGAAATGGAAGGAATGGCGCGTACTTGGAAAATTGCCTCGAGAGGAGCGGAAATAACACCGCGTGTTGCCGAAATTTTTTCGATATTCCATGTTATTTCCTGCGTACGATCGTTATAGAGTGGAACGGAATCCGCATTGCTTTTCACAACCCCCGTCCATACAACGCCGGGCTCCAAAGAACCGCGCAGGGAAACATTTTTGACGTCGGTGCCGTAGTTCTTCAAAATCCAATGGACGGTATATTCCGTCGCTTCTCCCGCACGGGGCGGAAACGTTCCGAGGTTTACAATCCCGCTCTGCGTATCGCGGAAGTACCCTTTCTGATCGACGGTGATGAGCCCGCTTACTTTTGTGTCGAAAGATGCGACCGCCGACGTTTTGTCCGCTTTTATGTAAAACGGAACGGTGGGGGAATCGATTTTTACGTTCACCCGCACCGAATAATTTTTGTCGCTTAACCGCTTAATAGGAAATTGGTCGCGCAATTTTACGGCGAGTGTGACATTCCCAGAAGTTCCGGGCTGAAGCAGGCGCAAGTTCGGAACCGTTGCTGCGTTCCATGTAATCACGCCGGTCACGGGATCGCTGTACCCCGCCGTTACCATGCTTCCCGGCTCCACCATGTCCCCGACCACACTTGCCTTCACCACCACGTCCGCGAGCGCGATGCCGCTCTGGTTTTGGTAGGTGATGGAAAAATTGAGTGGTTCACCAGCATGCGCAATATAATCCTGCCCACCGTTCACTTCAGCGCGAATTTGAATGGGCGATGGCGCAAGCGTCAAACTCACGGTGTCTTCCACAATCACATAATCTTGCCCGAGAAAATTCGCGGAAAGCTTGATCGGAATCCCGAACTTGCTCTCATCAACGCCCTCCAAGTGCCCGCGCACGGTGAGCGTTCCGGTTGATCCGTGACGCAGTTCACCCAACCGCCAGTAATTATTCTGTGCGTCCGGATTCAAGCTCGCGGATTCGAACTTGAACGCGCCGGGATAGTTTGCCGCAAGCGTGACGCTTGGAAAATCAAAGTCGGTTTCGTTTTTATATCGAATCTCGAACTCAAACGACCCTCCGCGCAACACCTGATCGGGGGTTCGGGTCGTAAGCGTGATCCCTGGCTCCCGTACGGTAATCTCTTTTGTTTCGGAAGATTCGAATTGCGAACTCCCACCGGTGGAATAAGTGACCTGAATATCCACTTTTTGGATAGAGTTCACATCTCCGATCGGCAACAGTTTGAATTTCTTATTCGCGATCACCGCCCCCGTTCCGATGTCGCCGAGCGCCTCTCGCACCAGCGTGCCAGCGCTCCCCGTGTCCCCCAGATTAATCACGCCCGAGGGAAGCGTGAGCTCCAGATTTGCTCCGCGAATCGGGGTTTCCGAGTTATTTGCAACTCCCACCGTGATATCAAACGGGACGCCGCGTGATACGCTTGTTGGAGCGAAAATAGATAACTCGATAGTGGTTCCGCCCTTCCCGCCCGTCAAAATCAAAAACGTGACGGTTCCCGCCACAATAAGAATAAAAAAACCGATCCCGAAAAAAATCAGTTTTTTGAGCGAAAAATCTTTTTTCTCCGGCGCTGGCGTTGATAAAATGGGTGTCATTCCCGCCTCTGCCCACCCGCGGGGAATTTCTTCCGATGAAACTCCGGAGTCCTTTCTTTTAAGCTTCCCCGGTAACGGTTTGATTGCCTCCGGATTTTTTTCGTACAGTTTTCTCTCAAGATCTTCGAGTGACATGAATAGTAGATTAAAAACTTAAGGTGTTATATATAATAGCGCATCTTCCGGAAATTTCACACTGCATGCGACGCATACAAACACCTGATCAGGGATATAAAAATAACGCACGGAAACATCGCCGCACGCCTCGCATTTTGCGTGACGCGCATTGTATCCTATAACCGCAAGCAATGCGGAAATGCTTTTTTCCTCTCCCTCGAAAAAAACGGCGAGTGCGTACCAAAGTTTTGGATCGGGGTTCGCCGCCGGAATAAGGGAACGGACCAGAAACAGCGCTGGGAGCACATCTTTGTTCGCGCGTGGAGAGCGACTGCCCAAAAAAGGGCGCGATACGACATCCGTGAGCGTAAAAACATTTTTTTTCACAAGGCGCACCACCACGCGCATGCCCGGATTCAAATGCGGGGAAAATTTGGAAAGAATTTTACGGCCGCCCACCACGCGCGCCTCGATGCGCCCAAAATCTTTTGTGAGCATGTCCGCCACACGGTCCGCTTCTCCCCGCGGACGCACCGCAAGCACTACCGCTTCCGTCACGTATTCTTTCATGTGGTGCGTCTGTCTTTCGGAGTTTTCCAAAATCCCAGCCGCCATTTTCCTCCAAACATCAGCCGCGTTTGCGCCTCAAGCGCGGGGATGGAGCCGAAAAAGATTACAGTGAGCGGCATCAAAATCCATTGCGCCACAGCAAGCGTGTAATACAACCATGCGGTGCCTCGTGATACCCTGGGAATCAAAAAGAGGTTGAAAAAAGCGGAAGAGATAATACCGATTGTGCTTGCATTGATGAGCGTCCCCGTAATTTCCGTCATATTATACGAAAGAATGCTTTCTTTAAACGCAAACCCACCAAGCGCGTTCGGAAGCCACCCGAAAAGAAAAATAATGAACGAACTCGTGGCCCACGCGTGGAAGCTTTCAAGAAGCACGTAACTCCATAACCATTTTTTCCGGAACGAAATCTTTTTATTGCCGATAAAATTTTGAATCACATAAGGAATGTTTTCCGATCCCCACGCCCACCGCCGTTGCTGGCGATACAAATTTTTCAGCGCGTCCCAAAATGTTTTTCCGACAACCGCGTCCATATAAATCGGGTAGTGGAGCGGCACGGTGCGCCAATCGCCGTTGAAATGCAGAAATGCCTGAAAAAAAATTCGCGAATCTTCGGAAACCACGTGCGTGTGCCAATACCCTAGTTCCACAAGCGGCGCGAGTGGCATGGCATGCGAAGAAAACGTTGCCAGTTGTTCCCGTCGCGATTGCTGCATGAGCTGCCAAAACGTCGAACTCACCCCCACCATGCGCGCGAAAGCAGGGACTTCTTCCAAATTATTGATGAAAAGCGGGATGGGCTGATAACTGGAACGCAAGGGATACTCGGCGGTCAAAAACTTATAGGTAAGAATCCCGAAGTAGTCGTGAGCCACGCGCGTGTCTCCGTCAAACACCGAAACCATGACATCTTCGTACGGAATGCGTGCCGCGTCCACGATGTTTTTTACCGCTTCTTTCGCCGCCCACGTTTCGTTCGACCCTTTCCCCGGAAGTTCACCCGAAATATGTTCCGGATGCACGGTGACAAGAAGCGCGCCGAACGTCTTTTTGAACTCTTCTTTGATGCGCTGCGCAACCTCCGCGTCCTGCGCCCCTCCACGCGCCTCTACCCCCAAAACAACGAAAATGTTCTCTTTGGGGTACGCCGTTGCCACAAGACTTTTCAAGCTTTCACGAATCATTTCATAAGGTTCTAGGTACATGGGGAGAATGACCAAATGCCGCACGCGTTCCCATGCCAATCTTTCTTTTTTCATCCGTCCCATCCAATCCATCTTCAGATTGCGCCGGAGTTCGCGAAACGAGTGCTGGAGATGCAAGAATAAATATAAAATCCGCAAAAACCAGTAGAGATCGTAGAAGACGATAAAAATAGCGACCAATCCCGGCCGTTTCCAAGAAAATAAAGTGAGCAAAATAAGCGTCCCCCACGCCAAAGCACCGGGGAGAAGCTCCAAAATTCGTTCTTTTCTTTTTTGCATTACCCTTACGTTCTACCAGAAAATCACGATTCCAAACAGTGCATCCATGCTTTTCCCTCCGCCCCCAAGCGCAAACAGCGCCAACCCAAGTGCCAGTATCATAAGATCCAGCTCGTAGCCACCTACGAGGCCTTTTTTGAAATTTATCTTCGCGATAATGATCAGAAATTGAAGCACGACGAGTCCCGCAATCAGTTGTGTGAAAAGACCAAAAATCAGCATAAGTCCCCCGACAAACTCAATAAAAACGGCGATCCCCGCGAAAAGAACACCCGGCTTCAGACCGATCGAATCCAACCACTCCGCCGTACTTTTAAACCCTTTTACCTTCGGCCATCCGTGCGCCACAAGCACTGCGCCCAATAACACGCGCGCGACTAAAAGCACCACATCGTCATAGAGACCAAATAACGGAATCATAAGTACATTATATACGAACAATCCGGATAAATAAAAAGCCCCGACAACTGTCAGGGGCTATCCGGTCACTAACCCGCCGGCTTGCGACTTATATTACTAAAATCTCTCTACTTCTTGATGTCTCTGATCGTCACATCATAGTCAGCCCCCGGGAGCATCACCATTCGTAAAGTATCCTGACCGATCACTTGTAGAACAGATCCTTCTTTCCTAGACGTACTATACACTTCCCCAAAGTAACAAGGACACACTACAACAAGAGTATCGCCAGCACCGCTGACTTTTCTCGTTGCGCTTTCCGCAAATATGAGAAGAAGATCATCTACTGAGCCCGCTATATTGCGATTAACCTCAATTCTTACATTCGCCGTAGGCTCCACAAAATGAGTCCCTCTGTCATCCTTACACCCGTTAAAAATGAACACGGTGATCACTGCCATCAATGCAAACAAAACCTGTTTCATAAAAACTCCTTGTATTGAATTGTAAAATTAGTTCGAAAATTCGACTTTGAAGTGCAACTCTGCATAGGATAAAAATATGCAGAAA
>ERZ1292629.1230-Hain-H43-01um-R1-1230-length-25935-cov-8_pt1 | contig 16042 bp, 28 predicted proteins | sample MGYA00564399_ERZ1292629 | MGnify/ENA primary metagenome ERZ1292629 (study PRJEB36523, sample SAMEA6512636) | groundwater metagenome | collected 2019-01-08 | study: AquaDiva: Metagenomics assemblies of 32 groundwater samples
CTTCGGTGTTGAACCAGGGGTTTTCGTCGAGCCAGCCGTCAATGACTTCCTGCAAAGCCTTCGGGAGCTTTGCGTCGTCCGGCTTGGCCTTTTTCTCGTCCGGTTCATCCTTCAGACGTTCATCGAGCGCCCTGGTGACTTCCCTCTCTTCTTTGACGGCATCCTGATAGGCCGCCTTGTCGCCGACCTCTACCGCCGCCTCTTTCTTCGCGGCATAGCGCGCCTCGATCTGTGCCCTCTGTTGCTCAAGTGCAACCGTGGACATTTTCTCGATGCGCTCAATCGTCTTGCGGTATTCCTGCCGGGATTGGTCAAGCTCGGTTCTGAGCTTTGATGCCTCCTCCTCGGCCTTGCGGGCACGCGCATTGACGATCGGCAGTATTTTTTCGCTGCGCCTGACAAATTCCGTCGCCGACACAAACCCGTTCTTTGGAGGCTCGCCGCGCCATTCGGCTTCCGACTTCCATCCCATGTCACGGGCGAGGGTGACGGTTTCAGGAGCGTCCTGCTCCGGTACGTCAGTCTGTTGGTCTTGTTCGTCGCTCATGGTCGCTCCATTAAAAAACCCGGCACGATGGCCGGGCGGATGTCAGTTCATGCGGCGTGGATCAATCCGGTATTAGGTAGCAAATGCACCTAATGCCGGAGGTTTGACAAAGATACAGATGGCATCACCTTTGCGGATTTCTCCTACGCCGCGCCGTTCGACACCAGAGATCAAAAACGAAATTCCATCTATCTCGATTTTCAGGCCAAGCAGGTTGGTCGCCGTAACGGCGTCGATCGGTGATCGTCCACAAAGAGCCTCGCCGCGACCGATAACGTGATATCGGTCTTCGACCTGGAATGTCATAGACATCTTCAAAGCCTACAATTTAATGCATTCTCAATCAATCGAGGACTGCCGCCAAATCCTTGTCGTTCACAATGCGGTATTCCTTGCCGTCCCTGCCCTTCACGGTCGCGCCGGCATATTTGGCGAACAGAACGCGGTCCCCAACCTTGGGCGGACCAGAACCGTTCCAACTCTCTTTCGGCTCATACGTGAAGGCCAATGGAGATACTGCAACAATAACGCCCTCCATCTGGGCAAACTGGTCCCGCTCCTTGGTTGAATCAGGGATAATTATGCTCCCTATCTTCTCTCCGACCGCTTTAGGTGCGATCAGTATCTTGTACTCCGTGGGGTAGATTCCGCTCTCGTTCTTGATCGTCTTCGTCATCCTGAATGTCCTTCAGTTCGATTTTCAACACATCTTCGACGAGGCGGCCAACGGCTCTCAGGTCCGCCAGCAATAGCGGATCGGCATTGCCGTCATTCCAGGAGGCCGTTATCCAGCGTTCCCTGGCTTCGTCGCCCTTGGATTGCAGATAACGCAGGAACGCCTGAGTGATGGAGTTGTCCCGCCATGCATCGAAGTCGTCCTGCTCGATTTTCATTCGGCGCTGCTCTGAGCGGCCCTTGCCTTATCGGCATCGAATTTGCGCTTGTCTGCTTCGCGCTTGGCTGCAAGGGTCGCGGCGGTCTTGTCCTGTTCAACGGCCAATTTCTCGGCATGCTGCCGATCCATCATGCCCATTTCAATTCCGCGCATGGCATGATCGGCAACATCGAAGGCTTTCTCATGATCGAGCCGCGCCTGATCGACAGCAAGCTTTTCCTTGCTCACCACTGCCGCATTTTCCTTCATCAGGGCGTCATGCTCAGCCTTTTTTGGCAATAGTTCGGTTTCAGCCCTGGTCTTTTCAGCCTGCGCCAATTTCAGTTCGGTCCCGGCCGCCATCTCCTCAAGCTTTGCCACGACATCGGGCGGCGGTCCTTGCGGCTCAGGTGCAATCAACTGATCGGCATCTTCAATAGCGGTTGCATCCAGTATGCGCTTTGTTACCTCATGCGGCTTGAGCGTCGACCCCAGGATTGGATGCTCCAGCATTCCCATGAGAACCTGAGCCTTGGCGCTGCGCTGCATGTCCGTGACCATCTTGGGATCGGCCACCGGCATGACATCCAGGGATTTCAGATCATAGTCCGACTTGGCAATGCTCTTTTCCTGATCGAGTACGTTGTAATAGGACTGATCGTCCAGAAACTCGGCATTCAACATGAACAGAAGCTTGAACTCCTGTTTCATTGACCGATAGACGCGCTTGTAAATCGCCGTGAAAACCTTCAGACCCTGCTCGATCAGCGCAAGCGTTGTCGTGGCGGTTTGAACACCTTTGTCCCCGGTATCCCCGGTAAGGATGTCCTTGACGGCAGTGATGTCTTTTGCCGCCTCGATCATCATGCCCAGGAGATTGAACAGGACGGCCGACGGTTCAGGAAACTTGTGCGGATAAATCTGATCGCCGATCTTTCCAGTCGTGGAAATCACCTCATACTTGCCGGGCGACACCGTGACCGTGTTTTTCTTCAATCGGATGCCGGAGCCGATGAATCCACCGCCAGCGACCGACAAGTGACCAGCATCCAACATCTGATTGATTGTCGTATCAATGGTGGCGGACAGGCTCTCCAGCAGGCTTCCGAAGCCAATGTCGTAAAACCCGCCCTTTGGATCGGGAATGAAACTGTACTTCACAAAATATTGCGACCTCGGAATGCGGATGATTTTCTTTTCGTCGTATTTGATGTCCTGCATTCGGTAGTTTGCGACGATGCGAACGACCTTGCAGGACTCCTTATGGACCGTGACAATGTACGGCTCCCGAAACCCGTCATCGTCCATGTCCATGTAGCAATGCTGCTCAAGAAACATATGCGGGGCGTCGTCGTCATCGCCGGCATCTGTCGGACTCGGCAGGTCGACATCAAGGAAAGTCCCGCTGCCCTTGCGTTCCTCGATATCCTGCGGGTAAAGGAAAATCTCGTGCGTGATGCGCGGGGCTTCGTTTAGGTTCCTGACCTTGTTATTCACAATGAGATGAACGGCAGGGATCATCTCGGACTTGTTGCGGCCGAGTTCCTCAGATCGCCATACCTTGCGAAACGCACACCCGATAATCGGCAGGTGGTGCAAAAGGACATCGGTGTCCTCCTCCCACTCCTCCATTTCGGTCAGGAGCTGATAGGACATATGGTCCGATATGCGGTCGGCCTTGGCGCGCTTGGCTCCGGGCTCCACCTGCCATTGAATCTGCGGTTGTCCATCCGGGCCTGGAACGGGCTGTCCGTTCTGGTCCATCATCGGGACAGGCTGCCCGTCAGGCCCCACGACCGGCTGCCCACGATCAGAGCCGACCACGCGGCACTTGACGACCTGGTTATTGTCGATGATGGCCGGATAGGCCCGCGCGCCGAATTGCAGGGCAGCGACCGTAATCAGCGGGTACTTGATGTTGGCGGCACCGACAAACGGATAGTTCTTGGGCTCGCGAACCTGGAGGGCCGCGCTCATTGACTTCTCGGCAGTGGCCTCCCAAGCCGAGCGCGAGGTCTTGTCGATCTTGTAGGTGCGCTCGACATCATAGCCAATCGTATTGAGTTGGTCCTGCTCCAAGTCGGCGGCGATATTGAGCGAGGCGGAATACTTGAGCAGCTTGATCAGGACGCGGGCAAGCTCGGGCGACCGCTTGTCAGACTTTGCAAGCGTGTCCGCAGCGTATGCCATTATGGATTCCGATTCTTCTCGCGCACGCGTTCGGCGGCTTCGAGGGCGGCTCGCGCCGCATTGAGAAACTCCTGCCATTCCGACGTGTCGGACTGACCCTCGATGTACCCTTCCTCGTGAAACGAGCGGCTGATCGCTTCGGCTGCGGCCTTGATTTCAGCCTCTGTTGCCATTTGCGTCCCTCAATACCCCGTCACGCTCGATCGCCCGCGCTCCTGCACGCGCGATTCCATCTGCTCAAGTTCATAAGGCGCAATGCTGGCGTGCTGCATTCCTGTCATGATCAAATAGCGCATGGCGTCCAGCATGTCGTCCATTTCCTTGACAACTTTTCCGTTCTCGTCCCTGCGATAGATGCGTATCTCGGATATCAGCCGCCGCAATGTGCGGAAAATCTTGAGTCTGCCAGCAGCCAGCCTTTGATAACAGGAGAAAATGCCAGCTTCGACCGCGTTGTCGGCCGGGACAAGACTGATCCCAAGATCAAGATATTCCTGCGCCAATATCCGACCATCAATCGGGCTGATCTTGCCGTTCGTGGATGGGTCCATTGCCCCCATGATCCAATCGCCACGGCGCTTGATCGCGTCGGCGTGAATGCTTGGTGGTTCCTGGCCTCCGAAGTGTTCTGAATAAACATAGACGATATCGCTGTCACGATCCCACGCGCCCCAGCAAACCGCCGTCCTGTTCCAATCCGCGTCCAGCCCATAAGCCCTCGGCCAATAGCCCGGAATTTCAAACGGCTCGCAGACAAACACGTCCTCTGGTACAGGGTATATCTGCCCTGCCCCGAGAATCGGTATGCCCTGCGTGCGCGCGTCCCGCTGATGCGGCGGAATGGCGGACCAAAGCAACTCCTGTTGATCCTTGGAAAGGTGAGGTACGTCGGACCAACCTATCTGCTGGGCATAACGGCTCATGTTGCTGTGTCCGGCGCCATCTCAGGAAGAAATCGCAGCACAATAGAGGACAACCCCAAGAGAGGCGTGAATGTCCCAATCATCAGCCCGTTCGTAGTCATAAGCCGCAGCAGGCACTCATCATAAACATCTGCCGGCGGTTCCTCATCGAGCCAGATGACATGCTTGGCAGTCCCCTGAAATCGCTGCCGCCGCTGGTCATATGACTTAAACCCGAGCCCAGATATTCCCCCGGATTTGTGCCTCACGCGTACCGTGTCGACTGCTCCAGCGACGCCCGCCCGTTTGGTCGGCTCGCCCACGATATTGGCGGCCGGGATCAACCCCGTTCCGACCTGCCAGGATGGGCCCAGCAGAGCGAGCTGCACAATATCGCGGGTTGTTTCCGATGTGTCCCCCGCCGCCCATGCGTCAATCGGGCTGTCAAACCTCCGGCCAGGCCACCAGTCAGGATATTCCCCCGTCAGGTGCAGGGCAGTTTCATAGCCCCCGATACCCCAGGTTTTTCCGATTCTGTTGCCAGCGATACAAGCCCGCTCCATGTGCTTTGTGCCGGCCGCAAAGAACGCTATGTGCTTCGGATACAGTTCCCGCCTAAGCGGTCCCGTGTCCGGGTACAGTTGGTATAGCCTCGTCTCCCGCCGACCCCGGTCCAGCTCCTCGATCAGGTCCGCCACTTCCTGCTGCGTTTGCGTCGGCAATGACCTGATGAAGTCGGGTGTAAATCTGCTCAGCAGTTCTACGGGCTGTAACATCCTCGGACCTGTCAATAAACATCCCTAGCTCTTTGCCGAGCAATTCGAGACTGCGATTTACTACGTTGCCCTCGTAGCGATATTCTCCCGTCTCGTTCCCTTTGCTATCCCGCACTGGTTCGGCCTGGGAAGCCCGCTCAGCGTTTTCGATGAGCTTGGCTATAATCCATTCCTTCGTCAGTCCGGCGCGCTCTACAGCCTCCGCTGTGGCTTGGGAATGAATCTGTTCGCGTTCGGCGAGCAATTCTACAACTCGTTGTGAAATGTTGTGGTCGCGCTGTAAGTGCGATGCATTCGCACGGCTTGGCCTATAGCCCGCCAGCTCATAGGCCTCAGTTGCCGTCTTGCCCTTGGCGAGTTCCTGAGCAAACAACTCATGCTTGGGATTTTTAAGGACACCCATCAGCAGTTACGATTTCAAAGAAAAACCATCAACCGCGAGCAATTTCTCCTGCTCGTAGTAGTTCAAAATTTCTTCCAGCGTCGCCGGCTTATGTTCGTCGGGCTCGGAAATGCGCTTCCCAGCCGGACTGAGCCACCCATCACCGTTTTTCCAGCCGGCCATCCAACAATCCATGTGATTCCACTTCACAAGGGCGTTGCAGTTTTTCAAAAGCTCTCGGTTGCTCATAGAAACCCCATATGCGGTTGATCATAGCCGGATTTTCTGGGCACGCGTTGGCGGCTCTGGTGGCAGTAACTGTGGTTGGATTTGCGGCTTGTCTGAAATCAGCAGGCGCGAATAGACGACATAGAAATAATCGCGCGCAATTTTCCGACGATCTAATTGTGGAGGTGTTCGCCAATAAAGAACGCCTGATTTTTCTTTGGCATATTCATTAATAGCATCGCGCCATAGACGAATCGCATGATCTTCAGAACTGCACCAACAAACGACTGGGCAGCCCTCTTCTTTTACTCCACCGCTTACGATTACAACGTAAGGCTCGCCAGTCGCAGCTTGGTAATTGTTGCCAACAAGTGCAACGATAAAGCGCGATTCAAGTTCTGCGCTGGCCTCTTCAAGTTTCTTGTTATTAGGCTTTGCCACCTGCATCCTTTGCCGCGCCTTGTGTTTCTGGGCGCGACCGGAACGGGCGGAACGGGCGGCACGGGTCATTTGTCATCCTGCTCGATGTTTTTGTTATCAGACATAGAGGGATTCCAAATCATCCACGCGCCGCAACAATGGCGCGTTGGAATCGTCGCGAAATACTAAGCACACGTTATCAAGCCTTTCCGCAACAACACCGCGTAACGGTGTGCCTAATATGAGCACACGAGTTCCAGCGTTGATTTCATTTTTGTGCATTGCCGCGCTCGTTTCAGATGAATTGATGGTCACAATTTCATAGGGCCGGGCAACTCCCCCGGACGCTATCCAGTCAAGATCGGAACAGGATTCCATAACCATCAAATCATGGGTGCGCGCGGCCATGTCTGATCCTGGTGCATAGGTTGGCCCGCGCCAGCGGGGACCGGGCTCTTTACCGGCGCGGGCCGGTTCGCGCTGGGGGGAGCGCGAAAACGCAAACGCTTTGCAGGCAATGATCTTGTCCTTGCCCAGCATTTGATTTATCTATTGCTTGCTTGGTGGCGAAGGGGTGCAGCAGCCCCTTGGGTGAAACTCCAAATCCGAAGTAGCCCGGCTGTATCGGTAGGCCACTTGTCCGTTCGAGGCGGACCACCAAGCATCCAGCCGCATCGGGCCGGGCGCAGATCGCCATCATGTTGTGATTTGGGTCGAATTTACGGTAAAGTTGGAAAATGTCAAGTAGGTCCGCTTCGGTCCGATTATGTAACAATTCGTGATTGGACTGATACAGGCTAAGCCTGTATATATTGACCATCAGCAAGGGCTGACACCGGCGCCTCGCGGGATCAGGGGCGGAGTAAGACAAATGACCAATCACCCCAATCGCAAGCGGTCCTCGAACAACACCGTGACTCTGATCCGTCGCCGTAGCGGCTTTGTTAATATCCCGGACGCTTTTCAGGTCATGATGCCCGGCGCCGAGATCGACGAATACAACGAGGAGGTCCAGGAATATTATCTCCCAGATGGCTACAAAGTAGCCAAAAGCGTCAATGACGAGCTTGAGGTCTACGATACGCAAAACAAGCACTGCGAAATCGTGATGCATTCGACGGGACGCCCGCAGTTGGTGGGCGAATACCGCGAAATGCCGGTACTCAAGCGCAAGCCAGAAGCTGCGTGAGCATGATTGACACAAACGCTATCACCAACGGGGCAGCGCCCCACTCACACGGGAGACCATCCGATGACCGCCATTGGAAAAACAGGTGCCGAGATCACTGCTATCAATGCAAAGCTAGCCGCGCTCACTGCGGCTCAAATCTCAGCGATTTTCACCAACGCCGGCATGGGTGCCGCTGCCAAGCGCCACGGCAACGTCAACAACCAACTTCGCTGTGGTCAGATCGACGTGGTGGTCGGGACGCTCAAGGCCGGCTGCGCGGGCCGGTCGATCAAGGACGCCCGCCGGCTCTTGCGCAAGGCGCTTCGTGAAGAAGGTATTGATGTCTGAAAAAGTAGGAGGGCTCCCGTGAGGCTCAGGAGCCCTCATTTTGTGGCGTCTCGGGCCTCGCCTTGTCAGCGGAAGCCGCAGCAACCGCAACCACCTCTTACGTTCATCACCCGTCGAAGTTTTAGGATAGCCAACATGACCAGCCTTGTCAAAGCTGGCGCCGACATCCGCGCCGCTCGCGCCAAGCTCGGCCAACTTTGGGGCCTCGGTCGCCCACTTCGGGCGGCCGAGCTTGGCCGGGCCCTGCGGCTCAAGGGCCGCGATCCCGGCGCGACCGTGCTGGCGTGGGAAGCCGGCACGCCGATTTCAGGTCCAGTCTCAGTGGCGATCGAGATGATGTTGGCTGGCGCAAAGCCGCCTCTGATTTTTCATGACGCGCTCGGCTCAACCTGATAGCGGTTGTTCCTCTCCCAGCGCGCCCCATGGTTATCCCCGCGCGTGCGGAAAAATCCTTTGCCGCCGACATAAATTCGCATTGGACGCACCTCGCCCCCGCTGGTCGCGTCCGGCGGACCAAAAATGATGGCATAGTTGACCCCGCCGACCGGCTCGTCAACGATCTCTACCGGGAGATTGGCACCCGTGAATTTCAATACGATTTGCGCCACTGAGCGGTCGATACGGTTTTGGACTGTGCGCTCTGAGCACTTCTCGCGCTGAGCCATCCGCCAGAGTGGCGCGCCCAGTCCCCAGGCCATCATCCGGCGAAGCGCCTGGTCGCCCTCCTCTCGCCGCAGCCAAGCGAGCCAGGGCGCAATTTTTTCCATCTGGTCGATATGGCGCGGGGATGGCTGAAATCTCCGCACACGGGCCGCGCTGTAGCCATAGGCTTCGGTCAGATCGTGGACCACATGCATCGACATCTTGGTCCAGCCGAGATATTTCAGATCGGGATCCCTTAGCGCCGCCATCGTCATGATCGCGATTCGGAGAATTTCCCGCATGGCCGCCAGCAGATCGGCGTGAAGTTGTGCTTTCATCTCGGGCTTGATCATGTGTTTTTTTCTCGGGTTTGCGGGCCATTTCCATCCATTTCAACGATCAAATCGGCTGCCAGCGCGGAGCTTCAAACCAACTTCCGGCGACCCAGATGCCTGCTGGCTATGACCGATTGCCGCGGCCTGCTCGAATGTCAGGCCGGCCGTGCAACCATCCACAATCGCCTTGCCGAGGCCAAGAAGCGCCGCAAGGCCTTGACCGCGTTCTTCCTCGGTGAATTCGCGCACCGGTAATAGCGGGCGCTCCACATAGCGCGCGACCGAGACATAGAACGCCAGCCGGTTTTCAAGCCAATCGGTCAGCGATTTGACAGAGAGAAATTCGACCTTGCACGCAATCCCACAGCGCGGATCGGCGCATTCCTCGATCAGCCCCAACGGATATTGCTCTAGCACCATGGCGATAGAATCGATGAACCGCGCGGGGTCTGAGGGCTTCAAATTAGCAAAGCTACCGACGATTTCCTTGGCCCGCCTCGAAGCCTGCGTCTTGGTAATCGCCTGGGCCAAGATCGAGCGTGCGTTCTTCGCGTTCTGCGCGAGCGATAAGCTCGTCGGCGGCGTCCGCCAGAGAGCGATTTCGGTGCTTTTCATATCCATTTCCTTGGTATTCGACCGCATTCCGACACCAGTTCCGCCACGTTCCCGACCAGTCGCGTTTGATTGATCCGGGGCCAGCGCGGGCGTGCCAATAGTCGCGGAATTTGTCGCGTTCGAGCGAAATTCTCTCGTCCGGCAAAAGAGTTGCTGCAAAAGCAAGATCGACTTCCGAGGGAACCCAATCCTCTGGCAATCGCGTCCCGGATTTTTGGCGAGTGCGCCCCGGCGAGCGAAGCGCCGGGTTCTTTCTTTCTTTCTGTCTCTGTCTCTGTCTCTGTCTCTGGTGCGTCACCGTGACGTGACTCGGCCGTCACTTGGTCGTCATGTGACGTTTTGAGATTGTCACCATCACTTCGATCTGACCGTCTCCGCTCTCGATATGCAGCCTGGCGGGAAGCTGATCGATCGGACTGAAACTGACGCGAGCCCCAATTGACCACACGGCTCTTAGCCACGCGCTTGGCAGTGGCAAGCCCATCAAGAATAGCGTATATGTCAGCCTCATCCGCTCGCAGAAAGTAGGAGACCTCGGCTGCATCAAGATCGTAGCGTCCCTCATCGTCGATCTCCGCCGCACTTTCGAGAATAGCCCCCCAAACCCATAAAACACGCTCTACTGGCTGCTTTGCGCGCAACGCCACGCTGACAAGCTTGTCGTCGCGCATCATGCCGGCGTAATGGCGGAACCAACGGCTCATCGGTCACTCCGCCGCCTGCTGATGCGTTGTCCTGATCGCGGCCTCTGCCGCGCGGCGGGTCGAGCGCTGGCGGGCGGCGTGGATAGCTTGCGCCTCACTTTTCTCGCGCGCTGGCCGGTATGTGTAGGCGCGGGCACAATGGGCCGGGCAATAGAGGAAGCCGGGGGCGATGTCTCCGCCGCAAAAGAAAAAGTCCGCAGCACCAGGCTCGCCTACTGGAAACCGACAGTGATGTGGTTCCAAATCGAGCAGAGCGCGGCGCTGGTGCAATGGAATGTCAAAGTCGGTCGTCCATGTTGGCATCGGTGTTTTGGCCGCCGGTCGCATGCGCTGTCGGATGGTGTGGTCCCGGGGTCGGCGCGGTTTTTTTGGGTCTGGCACACGATAGGCGAAGCTTAATCGTCGCGCTCCCAGTCCCAGCCGAGATGCTTTTCCAATCACGCTATTACGGCTGATATCGCCAAACTCAGCGGCGATTTTTGATGCCGATAATCCGGTCGGCCATAATCGTTTCAGCTTCGCTACTCGTTCATCGGTCCAGGGCATCTGCCGCTCCCGTCAGTTTTTCGGCCAACCTGAGCAATAGGGCGGCAAATTCAGAATCGGCCTTGCGACGTGCCTCGATTTTCTTGTTGGAATGAAGCACCGTCGTATGATCGCGACCGCCGAAATAGGCGCCGATGGTCGTGCTCGATCCGCCAGTCAGTTTGAATGCCAGGTAGATCGCGACCTGCCGGGGCAGAACGACATGAGCAAACCGGCTGTGACTGCTCAATTCGATGAAGCGCAATTTATATTCGTCTGCGACAGTCTGCTTAATCAAGGCAATCGAGGGAATCCGGCGAGCTACGGGCTTGTCCTGATCGCGCGTGTCGCTGATTTCAGCGATGCGACAATTCAATGCCACCTGCTCGGCAAGCTTCGCTTCCAGGTGCTTGATTTCAAGCCGCAGGTCGGCGATAATTTTTTCGTAGTTTTCCCCCGTATTCACCGAGCCCAGCTTAGGAGCGTTCCAGAGCCTGTCATGCACTCCCCTATAGTGCGCCTGTAGCTCGGCGGTGCTGGCAAAGTCGGTTCGCATCCCGGCGTCATTCATGCCGCCCTCCCCCTTAGAATGTTTCCACGTCCCATCCGCCGCCACGTTTCTTTGCGCGCGCGTATATGATCTCGCTGTAGATTTTTTGCCAGCGCGGGCGGTCAAAATTGGCTTTTGAATTGCAGGCCGAGCACAGCGTTATGAGGTTTGACGGATCACAATTAGCCTTGTCGTAGTCGATGTGATGCGCCGTCAGCCGATCGTCATCCCCAGCGCAGGCCGGGCCGAGACAGGAGCCGTCGCGCTCGATAATTGTTCGGCTGATAAATCTAAAATTCCATGGGTACGGCAGGCGGGACAGCCCGCCTCGCCAGTTTGCGTTCCCCGGTCCTGCTTGCCGCCTGGCCCGCAAGGCGCCAGCGCAGCGCCGGGAACAGCATTCCGACCTGTGGGCGTGTGAACGGTAGATTGCAAACTCGTCGCCGCAGATTGCGCAATGTTTTATCACGCGCCGGCGGACCGGACGTGAGACGCCGCGCTGGGCGGCGCCGACGCACGTCATCGAACAGAATTTTGCATGCGCCCGCCCTGGCTTGACCGAGAATGCGCTGCCACATGTGAAACATGACCTAACTACGGCCCCGCCCTTCCAGTTCGGATTTGCTTTGCCTGAAAGCCCCACAATCACTTCTCCTCAATCGACCAACCGCCGCCATCTCGCTTCGGTTTGACGCGCACAAGCTTGAAGCGGAACGGGTAGAGCGAGGCGGCGACTTTGATCTTTACGTTTGCATCTTCCTCCATCCAGCCTTTGACCTCGTGCACCTCAAGGAAGCCGTCGGCGGGCAGCACGAGGAAGTCGGGCGAATAGAAGGTTTTGTCGGCGAGTCGCAGTTTGACGGCCTCGAACTTGAACCAGACGACCTCGCCAGCGGTCATGCGCTCGCGCAGGTGCTCCGCATATCTGGCCTCGGTCTTGTTCATCTCGCCGGGGCGCAGCCGGCCGAGCGCGTAGCGTCCAGCCGGATTACCTGGAAGGGCAAAGGGAATGTGGACGCCGTGCTGGCGCTTTTGCATGCAAGACTCCATTGACCGCCGGATGGGCGGGGCGCACGCAAAAAACGCTACAAATACAGGAAAAAACGCGACGAAACTAAACGCGCATGCTGATCCAGTTGAGACACACAGCCACTTCTCCTAGGCCGGATCGTAGGTAGCAGCGAAGATGTCCGGCTTGCACGGGTACAGTTCGCCTTTGACGCCGCGAATGATCCAGTCGCCAACCGATGCGGTCATGACGCCTTCCAGGGTTGAGACGATGGCCTCAACGATCATTCCGCCTTCGCGCTTGAAAATGATGTTGGGGTCTTCATCAAACTGGATCGTTTCCGCGTCACGCATGGGCAATTGCCACGCCTCGATCACGACCGGCTTCTTTCTGAACTTCGCCATATTTAGCTCCTGTGTGCGTTAACCGGATAAACATGCGCTAATAGACGAGTTCATTGACAATAGCGGCGATGTCTTTCGCCGTGATGTCGTGGGCGCCTGCGAGCCGATATTTTGCTGTCCGAACGCTCGTGCGTGTGCGCGCGGCAAGATGCTCAGCCGTCTTGCGCGGCCAAAGCGCCCGCGCCACGCGCTTGAATTTGGTGCAGGAAATTGCACCAGGGGGCGGAAAGATGCCCCCGTTTGAGATTGTATCGAGCCGCCCGATAGTCTGTGATTCACGCAACATGACCTACCCCCGCACACACACGCTACAAAACAGATGGTGGATCGCGGCGCGTCCCGGCGCGTTGCCAGATGCCAAGGCATCGGCGCGACCGCAAGCGGGAACGGTCCAAGGCATCTACCGCGAAGGAAATTGGTCATGCCGCCCTCGGTATTTTACGAGCCGCATCAGCGGCGTCTTCCGATTGTCGCACCGCGTCACATTCGCGAGCGATTTCAATCCAATCGCAGAAAATGTTGAGGACCGTATGCTTCCAATAATCGTGCCAGAACATGTGATGACGCCGGCACAGCCATACAGTCAGGGCGGACATCTCATGGTCCGGGTGATGAAACTCGCTGTTGGGATCGCCGCAGATGGTGCACGGCTCTTGCTGGATACGACCAGCGGCCTTCTCGTGCCGAGAATTGGCGCGCACGGCCGCGCGGAACTGCCTTGTGCGCTTGCGCTTCCACTCGCGCTGGTATTGAGCATGACAGGATCGGCAGAGGCGCTGGCCTTCCCGGTCCCTCGCGCCACCGCAACGCGAGCATGTCGCGGCTAGCGAGGCGCGTTCCTGCGGGGTCAGGCCGGTCATGGCATCCCCCGCAGAAAGATCGTCATGACCGCAAGCGCGTAGGCCGCCAGGCAGACGGCAAGGACAAGGGTGGGGGTCATGCGGCCCTCCTTGAATCTGGGAGACGGTGACGATGATCTTCGGAAAAATCAGTCAAATGCGATTGGTTGCATTCGCACTGATCGGAATTGGGCTTTTGCTTGTCGCCGCGGGCGTGGAATGTGTCCGCTTGGTGGCGGCGGCATTCTGATTTGTGGCAGTGCGATAAGCCGCCGTGATCGCGGCATGGCGCGTTAAGCACGGGGGATTTTTTTGCTGGACTCGAAAAAAACTGCGGGCGCACACTCTCGATACGCCGGCAAAGACCTGGCGCGGGAGGACGCTCATGGACGAGGCCCGCGAACTGATCGAACCGTATTGCGTGCAGGATATCTACGCCGATGGCATCGGCGATGTGCAACGCCTCGGCGACGGGGTTTTCCGCACGGTCTATTTCACATGGGCGCGGAGCGCGGGCGGGATTTACGAGCGCCACGTCGTCGCCAAGCTGGTCCGGCCGCGCTCGTCCCTGCTCAATCCCATGGGGGATCTGGCGCGGAAAATCGACGCACAGGCCAGACGGTCGAAAATGCTGGCGTCCTAGCATTCGGCGGCCTCGCTCAGCAATTCAGCAAGGTCCGGGCAAAGTTCCTTCATCGGGATTCCGGTCACGCCGCTTATTTGCTTCGCGAGCTTGGGCGAAATCCCTCGTTTTCCCTTCAGGACCAGCGACAGATGAGATTCTGAACACCCGATATCGCGAGCAAACTGCGCCTGTGTCTTTGGCGGGATAGAGGCCGCAAGCGTTCGCGCAAGATCGGTTGGAGATGTGTCCATGGCGCGTTACTTTGCCACTAGCAAAGCGGCGCTGTCAAGCTTTTCTTTGCTGGCAGGAAATGGACATGGTGAGCGTGATTCAAGATCATGGGCGCATGACCAAGCGCCCTAGAACGCCTCGTAAACGGCCAGAGAGGCCCAACCAGCCGCTTTATATTGGCCAGTGGATAGCCGCCCTAGGACTTCGGCAAACTGACGTGGCTAAGGATGCCGGTATTAACGAGGGGTACCTGTCTCAGCTCATTTCTGGCGAGAGAACCAATCCCAGCGGCGGCATTCTCTGGGCGATCAGTAGAGCTATGGGAATTGAAGCCCGTAAGCTCAACGAACCTCCCCCTAGCCGAGAAATCTTAGAGGCCCTTCGGAAGCTGGACCGCGGCCTTATCAATCGGCTGGCGCCGCCAAAAATTGACTAACTATCTGATTTCAAACAGAAAATGGTTTTATAAGCGAAACTCGTTGCTCGACTTCCACCGACAGGCGATCCAAAAGCCCACACACGGCAGTCGAAACTTCGTGGGTTGGAGTGCCGTCGCCGCGATGGGCTGACCTTTGCTCGTCGAAAGCGCGATCACACCACTGATCGAAAAGGGTCCGCGCGGCCTCGATTGGCTGGGGAGTGCGCTCAAAATCGGTCGCCAGGACATGGATCAGTAGCATTTCCAAGGCCGTGACTCTTAACGCCATCTGGTCAAAATCGGACATCGCCCCACCCCCTTCTGCCAGCCGATCATGATCGCGTTACCGCGATTTGGGTGTCAACCCCCTATCTTTCAATTTTTAGGTGCATCCCATCCCTAGCCCCTGATTATTGCCGTCGTTTCTGACCCAGATTTACACAGGCGGACGATTGCCACAACAAATCTTTGCTGCTGGCAAATATTTTTGTTGACATCGCAGTTTGCTACTGGCAAAGTCCTCCCCGACAGTCGGACCAACGGGGACAGACAGCCATGGGCAAAGACGAACCGATCAAGATCGAGCACGGGATCGAATCGCCGAAGAAATGCGGCAATAGCCGCTGGCCCTTCCTAGAAATGCAGATCGGCGACTCATTCGTGGTTTCCAGCGAGGACGCCAATCACGCTCGGAATGCAGCAACAGCCTGCAAAATCCGCACGAGGGGCGAATTCAATTTCGCCACCCGCCAAGTTAAGGGCGGCGTCCGCATTTGGCGCATTGCCTAACACGGGAGATCGCCATGGCAGCAGCCAGGAAAACCAAGACAGGCATCAAGGCCGCGCGCGTCACGCCGATCAAAGCTCCCGGCCTGACCTACGTCGAATTGAAGGCGCTCAAGCCCTGCTCTGGGAGTCTTGCGCGTATTGTCAAGCTCATGGGTGGCACGAAGAAGTGGAACGGCGTCAAGATCGACGCCGCTCAAGCTCGCAATGCCGGCGCAACCCTCGATGACATCGTATGGGTGACTTCCGCTGTCGCCCGAACGGACAAGGATGTCGAGCGCCGGTTGCGGCTATGGCTGGCCGATTGCGCCGCGCATGTGCTGCATATTTTTGAGCGTGACTATCCGGCCGATCATCGACCCCGCCACGCCATCATCGCGGCTCGACAATTCGCACGCGGCGAGATTTCGGACGCCGCGAGGGCCGCCGCGAGGGACGCCGCGAGGGCCGCCGCGTGGGACGCCGCGAGGGACGCCGCGAGGGACGCCGCGAGGGACGCCGCGTGGACCGCCGCGAGGGCC
>ERZ1292629.2365-Hain-H43-01um-R1-2365-length-16041-cov-9_pt1 | contig 16041 bp, 24 predicted proteins | sample MGYA00564399_ERZ1292629 | MGnify/ENA primary metagenome ERZ1292629 (study PRJEB36523, sample SAMEA6512636) | groundwater metagenome | collected 2019-01-08 | study: AquaDiva: Metagenomics assemblies of 32 groundwater samples
ATGACCGGTTGCGCCAGCCGCCCGCCGCCCCACGCGCCTATATCCGGGCGTCCTGGCGCACTTACGGCAAGAGCCGGGAAACACGCATCCACTGGTGTTACCCTGACCTCCGCTTTGGCGCACGGCTATATCGTGCGCTCTGCGGGATCAAAAGCACCGAGGCCCAGGCTGTCACCGCCCCCGGCGTAGTCTGCGCCAAATGCGCGACGCGTTACGCAAAGATCATCGCTCAATATGACGCGGATCATACACAAGCCGTACCGGAAGGTGTAGAATCAAGGTAGATTTTGAGAGGAGCGAGATATGACCACCGACTACGATCCCGAAACTGAGGAGTACATGATCCACGACCCACTGCTGGGCGAATTCTACGGCGCCACGCCCGGCCAGGCCCACGACAACTACATCGTCGCCCTGCGCATCGCCGCCGACCATGCGCGGCACAACAGTCATTGGAGCGACCGCCTTGACGGCGGGAGCAACCACTAAAATCAGAGGAGACAATCATGGTAGACCAGAATCGTGCAATCGCCATCACCGATCCCGGGATGCAGGACTTCGCCGCCAAGCTCAAGCTTCTGCTCCCGAACGGCGCGAAGCTCTCTGACGCCGAAGCTCTGGCCGGCGCCCAGTACGCCCGGACCACGGGTCTCGACCCCTTCCGGGGGGAATTTTACGTTGTGCCCGGCATCGGCGTCGTGCCCGGCTACAAGGGCGTCTTTGTGCGCCAGAACGCCCAGGGCATCGAACCAGATTATAGATATCGTCCGCTCACAGAAGACGAAAAGGATTGGCATGATATTCTGCCTGGCGACAAGGCCATCATCTGTTATGCTACGGAACCGGCCGAGGCCGCCGCGGCCCGTAAGGAAAATCGTGAACCCCGCATCTGGGACGGCGTAGGCATCGTGCGGAAGGCCGACCAATGGATCTCCTTCGAGTGGCGCAAAACTCAGGATGGCAGTAAGAACTACAAGTTCGCGCTGCCCGAAGCGCAGTGGAAGGAGCGCGCTAACCCACCGGCAGGGCGTTCGTGGGGCTGGGTGGCGCAGAATCGCGCCCTCAAAGATTGCGCGAATCACATGGGTATCCCGTTCGGCTTGGACGCCGAGACGATTCTTGACCAGGCGGCGGCCGCGGGTGTCGCCGTTGCCGTGCCGAACGGCGCCGAACTGAGTGCCGACCAAGCCGAAGCCGCGGTCGCGCAAGCTCTCCGGGACTATGGCCGCCAGGCGCAGCCGCTCACAGACGCCGAACTGCAAGCCAGACTCGCCGCCAACGTCGCGATGATGCGCGGTTCCCAGACTGACGATCCATTCGGGATTGACGGCGCGCCGACCAAAGCCATCACGACCTGGGACGATCTACAAGGCCACGCGCAGACCCAGGCCGCCGCCATCCGGGCGCGCGTCCTGGAGCACGCCGCCGATGCGGCATGGAAGACCGAGCCGGACACCGCCGAACGCAACCAGGCCATCAATCGCGGTTTCGGCATCGCGTTCCCGGACACCGCAACACGGCACGCCATCCGGGAATACCTGCTCTCGCATGACAGCGCGGGCTATACGAAGGGTGAAGTCGCCGTCCTGCTGGTTTGGCTGGGCATCGCGAAGGACGCCGAGGGCCAATGGTTGCCGAGCGCGGCGTGTCTGGCCGACGCCAAGATGATCTTGGCCGCCCTCGCCGCCGCCACCGACGCGCCCGACGCGCCGGCCGCCTGAGAGGATGCCGATCATGGACAAAATCAAAGCCTGGTATGGGCCAGGTGGCGCGCTGGTTCTGGAAGCGCCGCTAGACGATCTCGCAGACCTACTCGACCCGGAATCCGCCGCCTTCTACGGCGGCCCGTATTTCCTGGCCGAGAGTATGCACGAAGCCACCGCCCGACGCATCTGCGAAGCCCTGCATCTGGACTATCGGGGCCTGGCCGAACGCGCCTGACACCCACCCGCCCCGGCTGGCCCGCGCTGGCCGGGGCACCCGCACGAAAGGAGACCCATCATGGACAAGACTACCGCCGCCCAACTGCTTGCCGACTACGAGCAAGCTGAGACCCGTCGAAACGCGATCGTTCTGGCACAGCAAGCCCGTCAGAACGAAATTGAAGCCACTATCGCCCCCGCAATGGCCGCCTTGAGTGCGCAAATGACTGCCCTGCGCACGAGCATCCAGCCCGCCTACGATGCGATCTATGCCGAGTTAAGCCCCGCCATCATCGCCGCCGAAGACGCCGTTATCGCCGCTGAAGACATGGCCCGCGCCGCCGTCATTGCCCTGGGCGCATCCGTCAAGGGCGAACACCTGCACGCCGTCTATACCAAAGGGCGCGAGACCTGGGATGGCAAGCTGCTGTCCGGCTATGCCATCGCCCATCCCGACGTGCTGGCCTGTCGCAACATCGGCGCGCCGAGCGTGAGCATTCGCGCCGCCAGGTGAGGCAGTATGGACGTTGAAACCCTGACGCTGCTGGCCGCGACCATCGTCGGCTGCATCTGCGCCGTGCTGGCCTTCCGATGACACGTGGCCGTGGCAAGCCCGACGCCAACGCCGCCGCCCTCGTCAAGCTCTGGCGCGAGGGTGGCGGCAAGTGGGACTACATGCCGCCCGGGACCGGCTTCGACGGCCTGGCCGCCTTCCAGGGCCAGTTGCACATCGTGGAAATCAAGGACGGTAGCTTGCCTCCCTCGGAGCGCCGCCTGACGGACAATGAACAAATGCAGCGCGCCGCGTTTGAATGGCGCAATGTGCCCTATGTGATCTGGACATGCGAGCAGAACGTGCTCGATATGCTGCAAGGAGTGACCCCATGACCTACTACATCGTTGATGACACCGGTATGATCGTTGAACAAACCAGTCAAATGAATTACGATATCATCCAAGACCTGGCCGACTATTTCGACTGTCCGGTCTACGCCATCGAAGGCCAACACAGCGGCTATACCGCCGAACCGCAAGCGACTAAGACGGTGACATCATGACCCAATACACTGCCCATGCGTTGTACAACGCGACCGTGGCGACTGTAGCCCGGCTGGAGACTGAGAATGCCCGGCTGCGCGCCGAGAACGCCAGCTTGCGCGCGCAACTCGCAACCCTGCGCGCCGACCTCGCCGCGGCCCTGGGCGGCCTGGTCGCCAGCGCGCTGCCCGACGCCCTGGCCGATGACGAACTGGCCGAGGCGCCGTATGAGTACAGCACGGGCAGTCTGACCGTCTATACGTCACCCAAGCGCGAACGACTGATAATCGCTAACGACATCCCGCGAGACACCGACGCCGCACTGCGCCGCGTGGCCGCCCGCGACCTGCCCTACTGAAAGGAGCGTCCCATGCCCGACATCCTGACCCTGGCCGCAGTCGCTGCGCTGGCCTTCCTGCTGGGCCTGCAGTGGCGCGACATCCGCTGGCGTATCTGGCAGTACCTGTCCATCCGCTGCTCGATCTGTCGCAGGTGGTACCAGTCGCGTCACACCACGCAAGCTCAGAGCACTACCGGCCTGTGGCTGCCGCTGTGCTGGCCGTGTTTCCAGCGCGAGTATAGCCCGTTTACGCCGGACAAATGACCCCGCCTGCCGTCCCTGCTGCTGCCGCGGGGATTTGACAAACTGATAACCTTGTGATACTGTAACATTATCACAAACGAGAGGATACCCAATGGATGACACCTATAGCATTATGATTCGCATGGATGCCGCCACCGCCGCCGCCTTGCGCAAGTTGGCCCGCCAAGAGCGCCGCTCGATCAATGCCCAAGTCGTGACCCTGATCGAGCGCGCCGTTGAGCAAAACAAGGCCCGCGGTGAACCACAAACGACTGATGCCGAAGACCTGCCCTACTGAGCGAGGTACAGCATGGACGCTGACAAAACATCATCCGCAGCGACGATCCTATGCGTTTATTGTCACGGCCCCAGAGTAAAAGGTGGCGCACACGGCAAGTGCAAGCGTTGCTATGAGGGTACTGGATCGGGCAACACCTGTGAGATATGCAAAAAACCAATCAGTCGTAAATGTAAACATTGTCGAAGCTGCGCGCTAAAAGGCAAGACAAGAACGCAAGAACACTGCGACCACATAAAACTCTCTGGCTGGTCAAGAAAATACAACTGTTGCCAGCACTGCGGCACTACCGAGCGCAGGCACTTCTCAAAAGGACTGTGCCACAAGTGCTACCGGATTACGTGGGAGAGGGAACATCCGCGCAAGCGCATTGTCCGTAAAATTCCAGACTACAAAACCTACGCATGGTTACACCGGCACTACGAAGTCGAAGGGCTTTCCGTCACGCAATGCGCCGAACTTGTCGGCGTGCGTTACTACGTTATCTCGCGCTGGCTAAGGCATAACGGCATTTATATTGATCTTGGCAAAGGCAGACGGGGCCTGAAGAAGTCAGAGGCGTGGCGCGCCGATACATCAGCGCGAATGAAAGGCCCAGGCAATCACTTCTATAATCGTCGCGGGTCGCTTTGTATCCACTGGAAGGGTGGTATCTCCAGAGAACCTTATCCGTTTGGCTTTGACTCTGAACTGAAACAATCTATCCGCATAAGGGACAATCATAAATGCGTACTTTGTGGCAAAAACACTCCCAGGCTGTGTGTCCACCATGTGGACTACGCAAAAGACAATCTCGCGCCGAGTAATCTGGTTAGCCTTTGCCCCTCGTGTCACTCAGGAACCAATAGCAATCGTGCATATTGGCAGGAACGTCTATCCTTGCTTGTAAAAGAGGCCCCCGGTGAACAATGATGACATTGAGGCCATGAAGCGCAATGTATCTATCGTTGAACTTATTCGCCAATCAGGATTAACGGTGATCGGAAACGGCAACATCCTGACCACCAAAGAGCACAGTAGCCTTGCAATTTGGCAAAACACGAATTCTTACTTCTGGTATTCGCAAGGCCGCGGCGGGAGCATCTTCGACTGGGTAATGCAGACCGCGCATGTGGACTTTCCCGCCGCGGCCCGCCTACTCGAGGCCGGCAACTATCGCAGCGTCACCCTGCCCGCACCGCGCCCGCTGCAACCCGCGCCGATCCTGGCGCAAGACCTCCACCTGCGCTATCACCGCAACCTTGATCCCACCGCGCGGGCATGGTGGCACGCACAAGGTATCACCGATGAAGGGATTGCGCGCTTTTTCCTGGGCGTCTGCGACTTCCATCCGGCCTGGCGGCAGACCACCTACACGATCCCCGTCATCGAAGACGGCAAGCTGCTGAACGTGCGCCATCGGCTGAGCGCGCCGCTCAAACCCGGCGACAAGTACCGTCCGGAATGCGCGGGCATCCCGGCGAGTCTGTTCAACGCCGACATTCTGACGCCCGACCTGGCTGGCGTGGTGCTGGTCGCGGGCGAGAAGAAGGCTATCGTGCTGTGGCAGTCGGGCATCCCGGCTATCTCAAGCACATCCGGCTGTGGCACGTGGAAGCCAGAGTGGACGACGCGCTTGCAATTCTGTCGCAAGGTCTACCTGGCCTATGACCCCGGCGAGAGCGCCGCCGCGTGGAAGGTCGCCGCCGAAATCGGTGAGCGCGCCTTTGTCGTGGATCTGCCCGACAAGCCCGATGACTTCATCCTGGCGCAAAGTGAAGCCGAGTTCCGGCGCTACTTGCGGCTGGCCGAGCCGTTTGCGGATCGTGAATATTGGCGGCGTCGGCTGGCCCTGTCCCATGCCCTGTGGGGCAGACAGTTGGAATAACGCGCGATTCCCTCTTGACAATTCTGGAGATATGATATACAATGCGTATTATGGAATACACAAAACTACTCTATCTCGATCAAGACCTTGACGCCCGCCTGCGTGCCCTGGCAACCCGCCGCCACGAAAGCATCAGCGTTATCATCCGTGACTTGCTGCGCGAAGGACTGCAACGCGTCGAACAAGCCACGCCATTACAGCCTACTAATCAACCCCGAACTGAGGCGTAACATGACCCGAACAGCAATCAGCAAGCGCACGCGCTTTGAGGTCTTCAAGCGCGACAGTTTCACCTGTCAGTATTGCGGACGCGCCGCCCCCACCATTGTCTTGCAGGTTGACCACATCCAACCCTGCGCAAAGGACGGTGACAATGACATCCTGAACCTGATCACGTCTTGCCAAGATTGCAATGCCGGAAAGAGCGACAAGGCCCTCTCGGATGACAGCGCAATCCAAAAGCGCAAACGCCAACTCGATGACCTGCAAGAACGCCGCGAACAGCTTGACATGATGGTGGAGTGGCAGGGATCGCTGATAGACCTTGACGTTACGGCTACTGAGGAATGCTGCAATCTGTGGGCACGCCTCGTCACGCCGTACACTGTAACGGAAACCGGCAAGGCAAAGATTGGCAAACTGGTACGCAGTTATGGCTTGGGCGAAGTCTGCGAGTGTATGCGCATATCGGTCAATCAGTACGTGGTACGCGGCGCGGATGGCGTAATAACCAGAGAGTCAATCCAGAAGACTTTCGACTACATCGAACGCATCGCCCGCAATCGCAAGCGCATCCAAGAGCGCCCCTATCTGAACGATCTTTACCGTATTCGCAGCCTCGCCAAAAGTAAGTGCTACTACTTCAACGACTGGGAGGCCCTGGCCTTACTTGAAAGAGCATACCTGGCCGGGTACGACGTAGACGAACTGCGCAGCCTCGCGCTTGGCGTGCGCAATTGGTCAGACTGGCGCGCCAGCATGGAAGACCTGCTATCAGGGAACCGAGGCACATAATGTCATGGGCCAAACTCGATGACCGTTTCCCCGACAACAAGAAGGTCGCCAGTCTGAGTAATTCGGCCTTCCGCCTGCACGTTACCGCCCTGTGCTATGCCGCCGATCAATTGACAGACGGCTTCCTGGCGACCGGAGTAACCAGACGTATCGGATGGGCGAGCGATGATATTCAAAAGGACGTGCAAGACTTGCTCGATGTGCAACTGTGGGAACCCGTCGAGGGTGGCTATCTGATCCACGATTACCTAGAGTACAACCCATCGAAAGAGCAAGTCGAACAGACGCGGGCCGAACGCGCGCTGGCTGGCGCACGCGGCGGACAAGCAAAGGCTATCAACTTCAAGCAAAAGTCCAGCAAATTGCTAGAAGATAGCTTAGCAAAATCGTTGCAAAAGTCTGCCCCGTCCCCGTCCCCGTCCCCGTCCCCGGAGCCCGAACCCGTGCCGCGGCCCGAACCGCAAATAGCTGCTGCTGCTTCGGTGGCTTGGCAAGCCTTCGTCAAGGTCCGCGGCGTCAACCTGACTCGCACGGACAGCGAATACATAGCCGAGATGGAACGTCTCTACGGTGACGATGAAACCGCCCAGGCTATCGCCTACTGCGACAAACATAAGAACCGCCCGTTTCTTATGGTGGGCTATATTCAGTCCGTGTTATCGGGCTGGCAAGCTGACGGAACCCTGGGCCTGCATCCGTCGAATGGCACAATCCAAACTGCTCGCATTGACCCCTACGCCCTAATCCCGCCCAACCAATAAGGAACCACCATGCCCCACCCCACGCCCCTGCACGAATACGAACGCGCGATTCTATGTGTCTGCCTGAACGATTCCCACGCCATTATCCCCATCATGGAGGTACTGGATGATCCTGACTTTATGAGCCTGCCGCTCTATCGCCAAGCCTACGACGCGATCCTGGTGCTGGCCCATGCTGGCACGCTGCCGAACATCTACACCGTGGCCGATAAGTCCGGTATCCCTGTCGCAGACCTGCAAGTCTTGGCGGCTGGCTTCAACACCAAGCTTTCAAAGGAGATCATCTATACCGCCGACCTGGTACGCAAAGACGGTCTGAATCGTCGGGTACGTGACGCCGCCGCGCAAGCCGTGGAGCTTGCCAGTACCAACACCGACGACCCGCAAGGGCTGGCCGTGGTCTGCGCCGAGATGATTATGAACAGCGCCGAGGCCAAGAGCGAAAACGATCCGACGATAGCCGAAGTCGGCAAACGCTTTGACGCCGAAGTGGCGGGCTTGGCTTCCGGTATCGGCGGCATCAGCATCAAGAACAAGCTGGACTGGCTGCAAGAGAAGACGGCTGGTCTGCGTCCCGGCAAGGTGTGGGTGATTGCCGCGCCCTACAAGTGCCGTAAGTGTGTAACGGGCGATACCATGATCTTTACTCGGTCGGGATGGCAACGCATTGACGCCGCGTGTGGCGATGTGCCGTTTGGCTTTACCGAGCAGCGCCGCGAACTCTTGACGCGCGCTGGCTGGCAGTCCATATCCCACGTCTTTCGTGCCCCGGCTGGCCCGACAATCAAGATACGCACGGCGAAGGGCTATGCGCTGGAAGGCACGCCAGATCATCCGATCTTGATTTCCGGTGATGGTGGGTTGATCTGGCGCAAGTTAAGCGACCTACAAGTGGGCGATCATGCGGCCATCGTGCGTCATGTTGCCGGTGTCGTCAATCCAATTCTGCCACCCCCGCCTAGTAATTTGTACTCATATCGCAATATCCATAATGGTTTGAGTCTGACGTTTCCAAAGCAGATGACGCCTGAGCTCGCCAGATTCTTGGGATATATCGTAGCGGAAGGAACCGTATCGCAACGCAATAAAATTAGCTTCACAAACGAAACGCCAGAAATGGTTACTGACTTTCTTGGCCTTTGCAATGAGCTATTCAACATAGAGGCCAAGCAGTATGGGATAGATTGTCACGTCAATAGCAAGTGGTTGCGTGAGTGGTTGGCAGAGTGCGGGATTGATTACGTGGTAGCTGCGGGAAAAACCGTGCCCTGGGTAGTTTTACAAGCTGACTTACCGTGTCAGGCCGCGTTCTTGAATGCACTCTATTCCGGTGATGGTTGGGTATCCGGTAATGGTACTAGCACGCGCCGGGTGAACATCATGCTGGCTTCGCAAACGCTGATAGCTCAAATCCAGACCATGCTGCTGGCGTTTGGGATCATTAGTAGCCAGAATGTCAAGCATGATAAGGCATATGATCGTAACTTTTACGGCTTGGGTATCAGCGGTGATAATGCAGTTGTGTTCGCTGAGGTCATCGGCTTTGTTTCAAAAGCAAAAGCAGCCAAGCTCGCGCTACGGGTAAATGCAGACATGGCCTTGCAACGGCGTCATTCATCTGATCCCATTCCGGGAATGCGCAAGGTGTTGCAGCGGATCTGGGATGCCGTACCAGGTGAGCGGCGTCCTGGCCTAAACCATCTGTTCGACGGTAGACGTGAAGGTAACGCGCGCAATGTTGAAATTACGCATCGTCGGGCCACCCGAATTATGGCAGAAGTCCGGGGCTTAGTAGCCGATGACGTAACGCAGCCGCTTGCCGAAGCTGTGACCGCAGGATTTTACTATGATCCGATCATCGGCATCGAGACGGGTTGGGCTGAAACTTGGGACGTTACCGTACCCGAAGATCATAGCTTTGTTTCCAATGGCTTCATCAGCCACAACACGACCCTCATGCGCAACATGGTGATTGCGGCCTGTCGCGCCGGCGCATCCCTGGACATCTTTGCATTGGAAGGCACGGAGTCCGACACCTATGCCAGCTTGACGGCGATGCTGGCAACCGAAAAGCTGCTGGCGTGGGGCTTCAAGCCAATGGCGCAACTCTCGGAGACCTTCATGCTGCGCGGCATCCGCACGCCCGAACAACAGCGCGCCATCACTGACGGCCGCGCCGAACTGGACAGTTGGAACTTGCGCATCTACGATGCCCGCAAGAGAATTGCGCGGCCCGACCGCCTGATCCACTTCATCAAGCGCGACCGCGTCTTGCACGGCCTGAACGTGTATGTCGTGGACTACCTGCAATTGCTCGGAGACGGCAAGCTGTTTGACCGCATGGAATCCAGTACGCACCGCTTAGGCAACTTGACGGTCGAGGAAGGCTTGACGGCAATCCTGATTGCCCAACAAAACGAAGCCACGATAGGCCAATCCGCCGACAACTATTCGCCCGGTGTCAAGGGTGGCGGGGATGCTGCCGCCGTTGCCGACTATCTGCTGACTACTAAGTACAACAGCGCCGGCACGCCTGACGTGCTGACGGTCAATCTCAAGCTGGCCCGCCATACCAGGCCTGGAATCCAAAACTACTGGATCAACCCGGATGCCGGGCTACTGCTTGGTCCCTACGGTAAAGCTGAGGAAGCATGAACGCAACCATCTTCACCCCCCACGAGACGCGCTACAAAGATTACCTGTTTCGTTCACGGCTGGAAGCGCGCTATGCTGCATTCTTCGATCTGCTTGGCTGGCCCTACGCGTATGAGCCGGTCGAACTCGCGGGCTACATCCCGGATTTCATCCTGCGCTTCTATCAGCCTTTGCTTGTCGAAGTCAAGCCGTGCTGGACGCTGGAAGAATTGAACGCCCATGCGCCCAAGATCAATCATTCGGGCTGGCAAGGTGAGGCTCTGCTTGTCGGACTTGGCCCCATTGACGACGACACCATTGGCTTGCTGCGCGATACGGGAAGCCATCCCGCGGATCCAAGTCATGAGTGGGCAACTTGCCGCGTCTTTTATTGCCTGCACTGCGAACGCTATTCGTTGTATCACCAGACGAATAGCTGGCACTGTCGCGTCAGTGGCTGCTACTCTGGTGCTGACTACCTGGGCGATCCCGGCGACATCGGCGCGTTGTGGGCGCAAGCGCACGAGATCACGCGCTGGCTGCCGGGAAGATGACCCTGCCAAACTCGCGCGTCAAACATGATGCGCGTCATATAACGCCCCCCGGCGCGCGCAATGGTTCGAGTAAGGTAACATCATGCATATCCTAATCCCTTCCGCTGATGCCGACCGTCGGCAAGCGGCGCACCTGGTCGAAGACAACAGCGAGCAATCGTTGTGTGGTCTGCATATGTGGCAGACCGGCGAGGAACGTATACCAGACGTGCCGGAAAATCGTCGGCGCGTGTACCAACAGCACCAGCACATTTGTGGTCTTTGTCTTGACATCCTGCGCCGACGCGCCAATGCTGCAGAGACGGCCTGTCGCGAGGCTGAGCGCAAGGCCCAGCCGCGGCCGCCGACGAAACGCCAGATTGAGGCCGAAAAGTGGCTGGCGTTTACCGGCAAGCCGCCGCCAAATTGGCGGCTCAAACATGATGAAGATCATATTGTAAACACTGGGGCTGTGATAGAGTAGGGCAGTTCTGACGGCGGCGTGGTATGCCAGCACGCTTAGTTGGCGAACGAGGGTCAGCGTCCGGCGCGATGAATGACGTGCCGGAGTGGACGCACCAGGTGATGAGCTAGAGAGAACGCCAACGAAACATCGCACAGCCGAAGTAGCGCCCGGCCCGCCAGAACGCACAACGGCGGCCCCGTCCGTCGTTATCTGTCAGGTACAGCGCACAACTGGCAGTAGACGGCGGGGCGGCCACTGCGGCCGACCATACGTTAGGACGCCTATATGCAAGTACCATACATTACACCCACATCCTATGAGATTGTGCGGACTGAGAACGTCACCTGTCCAGAATGTGGTGAGGCGCCGTGGCTGTTGTATTCGCAGACGTTCGACATTGACCTGTCGCTGCCTGCGTTTTATCCGTGTGGATACTGTGGGCATGTAGCGCAGTTGGGCGTTGGCCCCGTTCGGCGTCCCAACACAGTTCCAGCCGGCTAAACTGCCGATGGTAGACGAAAAGCCGGATCGGTATAAGAGTAGTTAGGCGGGCAAGATGAGTGAATACGCGAACAAGTGCGAGGAGTGCGGCGCAACCAGGAAAAGCCGTATGTTCTATACTCCAATCCGGGGCCGCTGGCGCAAAATCTGCAAGTCGTGTTGGAACCGCCTAACATGCGTTCGTGCTGACGGCTGCGCCGACGATCGCTTGCCGAATTCGGATGTTGAGAACGGCGCAGCCGCAGCACAACTTGGACGTTAGGATGCAACGTGTAATGGATGACGTGACGCTGATCGAGGGAGACTGTTTGCAAATCATGCCAACCTTGCCGACCGCGAGCGTTGACATGATCCTGGCCGATCTGCCTTACGGAACGACCAACTGCGAATGGGATAGCGTAATCCCGCTGCAGCCGCTGTGGACAGAGTACAAGCGGCTGCTCAGGCTAAATGGCGTGATCGTCTTAACGGCGTGCCAGCCGTTCACATCGGTGCTCGTGCTCAGCAATCTGGACTGGTTCCGGTATGATTGGATTTGGCAGAAACGCCGGATCACAGGCTTCCTGAACGCCAATCGTCGCCCCATGTCGGCGCATGAGTCAATCTTGGTCTTCGGCAAAGGAGATTTTCCCTACAATCCGCAGATGCGGGCGGGGGCAATTCACAAACGAAACCGAGACGAACGGCACGATCAAAACACGGACGTTTACAACGGATTCAAGTCAACCGGCGTTGTCTGGACAGACGAATTCTATCCTACCAGCGTGATCGAATTCGGCTCAGACTATGAAACGACTGTGACTAAGCGGCAGCGACCTGACAAGGAAGCTCGACATCCGACGCAAAAGCCGGTAGCTCTGATGCGTTACCTGGTGCGCACCTACTCGAATCCAGGTCAGACGATCTTTGACAACACGATGGGCCACGGCACGACAGGGGTGGCCGCTGTGCTCGAAGATCGGCGTTTCGTGGGCATCGAGCTATCGGCGAAGTATTTCGCCGTCGCGCAGCAACGCATCGCCCGGGCTGTGCGTCCTGGGCCGTTGTTTCCCAACCACGGCTGCCACCTGATGGCTGCGCCGACGGGCCTGTGGGATGACGAACCTGAGTCGGGCGCAGCCGCAGGTGACGCTGACCGGCGGGAGCTCGCCGGTTGATGATGACGCCGACAATCAATCATCTGCTGTGACGCCCGCCGGCATCGGAAGTCTGGCGACGGCCCTAAAGGAGCATTTGCGATGCAAAAAATAGACGATCCACAGCGGCATGAATTCGCAGCGGACGATGATCCCAAGCAGTGTTTTTTCTGCGGAAAATCACCGGTGGAACATAGCCGCCTCAATAATGGCGGCCTGCTGCGCGAGGAGTATCGCCACCTGGCCGGTTCCCAACTTTCGCCGTTGAACCAACCACCGCGCGTTAACCCGTTGCGGCTGACGCCTGACCGTTAGGCCGGACTACCGGCAAGGATGGGAGAAATGCAACATGGCGACCGTCGTAATGAGCGAATCGAGCAATCGGTCGGCAATCTGCGCACACTGAGAACGAGTACCGGCCAGGAGATCCGGACGCCATCGTTTGCGACATCCGAATCGGTGAGCGAGCGATGGTGTAGCGTGTGTGGCGCGTGGGTCGAGTCTCGGGGTATCATCGGCGGCCTGGTATGCCAGCGGTGTCATACCGCATGGCGTCCGGCCTAACAACGGTTTCCAGCGGACGGGCCGCGTTGCCCGCAGCGAATGTCACGGCGTAACGGCCCGCCGCTGAAACCGGACCGTTAGACGGTTTTGCGGAAAATGAAAACTCCGCCGCCGGCAGCGGAGTCGGATAGGAGGATATAATGCTATTCAGAGCTGGCGCATCTGGAATAGATCAGACCGCTCAAGCGACTTATGATACACATATGGAGTCCATGCCGTGCTGATCACAGGCCATTCCCGGAATATGACGCCGGTACTTACCGACCGCACGACCAGCCGCGCCGGGAGGCGTTTCGCTAAGGACGAGCCGCCGTGCCGCCTGTCGCCCGCCGAGGAAATGGAATGGTTGCGCTTCCAGGCCTGGCGGGCGGCCGGTCTAACCGATGCCGCGATCCGTAAGCTCGTGGCCACCCCGGCCGCCGGGGCGCCGGAGGCAGCAACATGACTACGCTCAGAACTTCCAGTGATGTGATCGGGCAAGTTGGCCGCCGAGGAGGCGCGCCAGGCGCACTTGCCAGCACACGCCGAGCGACCGGAACGCTGGCACGTATTGAACACCGACGAAAGGCGCCGCCTGCTCAACATCGGCGCGCTACTGCACTGTGGCGAGCTTGAGCAAGCCTTCCTGGCGCGCCGGGTGGTACGACTGATCGCTGAACCGTGGCGCAACCTCGGGGTGCTGGCGGCTTTCGATGTGGTAGCGGCGTGCGCCCATCTGGAAGTAGACGCATAAAATAAGGAGGAAGCAGATGCTGTTTGAATTTATATTGGCGTTTTTGGCCGGGATGGTGGTCTGCGGTAGCGCAGTGGCGTTTCTGGCACGGCATACCGGTATTGCGGATGGCGTTGATGATACTGCCGATGCCACATGCTGGCGTTTTTTAGAGTTGTCGCTACGAGCCGCAGGCTGGTTCCCCCCGGCCATCACGCCGGATAACATCCTGCGCCACCTGCGGGATGCAGAGCTCCACCGATGAACGCCATCTGGCAACCCAGCGCGCCAGCCAGGGTGAGATCGTCAGCCTGTCTGTCTTGACAACGTCTTGTAGATATTGTATAATGGTGTCATGGACAAACACGCACAGACTACCGTAAAAATCTGGATTGAGACTCGGCGCATCTTGCGCATGATCGCGGCTATTACTGGCGAATCCCTGGTTGCTACCATGCATCGGTTGGCGCTTACAGAACTAAGGAATCTGCGTCCCGCCGCTCGGCAAGCCATGATCGAGATGAGCGGAGAGGAATAGGGATGAGCAATGGATAGCAAAGTGATTGATGCTGAGTGGATGGCATTACGACGTGCAGTGCAGAAGCGTGATGGTTATCACTGTCGCGTATATGGTTGCCCCATTCGTGGCGCAGCCAACTGTTCCGTACATCACATCGTACCCCGTGAAGCAGGCGGCGGTGATTACATGGAGAATCTCATCATGCTTTGCAATCAACATCATGATGAAATCGAGGATTCCGGGATACAGCAAATCGCACTTATCGTGAATTGGACGATAGGCGATAAGGACGTGTCTAGTACCATGCTAGACAGGCGGGGTTCAAAAGATTCTACTAGCATGAATACGGGTGACTATTTAGCGACAACCCCCGCCTTGCGCCCCCCCAAGCGCCCCACGCACAAAGCCTACATGTGTGCGCCGGAGACTGTAACGGCGGTAAGATTACTGCGCGAAAGGCTTACATCCTGGATAGATGTAGCCTCCGTCTTGCATTGTGCCCCATCGTTTGCGACAACCCTGAGCGCGATTGCACGTGACCATTCCGGCGCGATTACAGAAGAAGGCGAAAACGATCTATGTGCAAGGATCGAGGATTATGCGCCAGAACTATGCACTTGGAATGAGACTGATATCGTTGTCAAACCCATACCGCCAGAGATACAGGCACTTGGCAATGCTACTGTTCAAGCGTATTTAGAGACGCAGGGGCATATCGTCACGCTTCATGCGTCTAATTCGTACCGTAAACTAAGCGTCCAGTGGGGGATACCTTTCTCCACGCTACGCGATATTGCCCGTGGCAGATTTACGCATGTGGCATGGGAAACCCTGCTGCTAGTGCGTTTCCGACTCGACTTGCCCGATCCTCCCGAACAACAAAGCGTACCCATCTGCCCTTCCTGCTGGGCTCTGGGCAAGCGCGCAGTTCACGCCGCGGGCGATTGCTACGGCCGCCCGGTCGCCGCGGTCGTCGTACTGGCCCCCGGCGAGGTGGTCGCGTCGGCCCCCCAGCCAAAGCTGCCCAAGCGCCAGCGCAAGACGGCGGCGGTGATCCATGTACCGCTTGAACTGCACGCGGCAGTCATGGCTGAGCGTCGGCCCGGCGAATCGTTGGCCGATGTGATACGAAGGGACTGGAGACCAACTCGAACGGCTGGGGCATCCATGACGAAGATCATGGTGTGCCACACGCCACCGTGGTAGAGTAAAGCAATATCAAGGAAAGGAAACCCATGAACACAAAGACATTAACGAAGGCTGACTTTACAAACGGCCAGTACAACCAACAGGCCGGCATACTAGAATATGTCGGCAATGTGACATTGATGGCTGATTTGGACTACGTGCATTTCACGCGGATCGCGATAGTTGGTCGTCTGGTCGCCCAGACTGGTACGGGCATCAAGGTCGGTGAGGGCATTAAAGCTGGTTGGAGCATCGAGGCCGGTGAGGGCATCGAGGCCGGTTGGGGCATCGAGGCCGGTTGGGG
>ERZ1292629.1906-Hain-H43-01um-R1-1906-length-19022-cov-7_pt1 | contig 16039 bp, 23 predicted proteins | sample MGYA00564399_ERZ1292629 | MGnify/ENA primary metagenome ERZ1292629 (study PRJEB36523, sample SAMEA6512636) | groundwater metagenome | collected 2019-01-08 | study: AquaDiva: Metagenomics assemblies of 32 groundwater samples
TACTCTTAATTTTCTCGATTTCCTCTTTTGTGCAATGTGTAACTATAGCCTTCATCATATTCTTTGTTTTCTTGGGAAAAACTATGAAAGGAAAATCATTTTGAAACAATTCATCCCTTTCATAAATTAATAGTTCTTCATTTTTTGTTTCATAGAAACCATTAAAAGCAAGATAGAAAGGATTAGTAACATACTTATCCTTACCAAAAATCTTAGAAAACTTTTCAGCCTCTTCCACTTTTATTTTAGTCAACACTTATATGTAAAGAAAAAGAACTTTAATAAACTTTTCACTTCAAATTCTGCCAAAGCCCTAAAATATTTCCTTCTGAATCTCTAAAGTAAGCAGAGATGCCCATGTCACCAACTCTCGCTGGTTCTCTAATAATAGGAAAAGTGGTTGATGCTAAGACATTTGGATTAGAAAGCAAAGTAGGAAAAGGCGAGACTCTTGTTTCTGTGCCTAAAGACTTAATTGATAAAATGGAAAGGCGTAACGGCTAAGAAAGCTAATTAAATAGAAATTTTCTGAATAGATAATGAAAAACGGGGAAATAGTTGACAGATACACAGACATCTCTTCAACTTACAATAGAAGAATATCTTTAACTAACACTTTTATTTTAAAAAGGTTAAGAAAAAAATTAATCAATAAGTCTAAAGGAAAAATCCTTGAAATTGCTGCAGGGTCAGGCGCCAACTTTCTTTACTATTCTAAATCACAAAATATTACATGTATTGATCTTACTCCTGCAATGCTTAAGCTAGCAAAGAAAGAAGCAGAAAAAATAAGTCTAAAAGTAAAATTAAAGATTGCAGACGCGGAAAATCTTCCATTTAAGAGTAATTCCTTTAACACAGTAATTGAAACTCTAGGATTATGCACTTACAACGATCCAGTAAAGGCATTAAAAGAAATGAAAAGAGTGTGTAAGAAAAACGGGAGAATTTTATTATTAGAACACGGCAAGAGCAAGAATCGTTTCATCTCAAAGCTGCAGAGTTTTAAAGAAAAATACCTCTTCAAGAAGAAGTGTTGCAAACTAACAAGAGATCACTGCGATTTAGTAGAAGAATCTGGTTTAAAAATACTAAAGGCAGAAAGAAAGTTCTTCGGAGTAATTTATTTTATAGTAGCCAGACCCTAAAATATTAAAAACAATTCAATCCTAAAATTTTCATGGACCATATCGAATTAGCAAAACAAACGGAAATCTGCAAAAACTGCAAGAATATTGTAATCGGAAAGGGAAATCCAAAGGCAGATATTCTTTTTATCGGGGAATCACCCGGAAGAAATGAAGACGAACAAGGAATACCTTTTGTTGGAGCGGCAGGAAAAAATCTAGACTCCTTATTAAACAAAGTAGGGCTATCATCAAACGAGATTTATATTGCAAACATCCTCAAATGTCGCCCTCCTGAAAACCGCGATCCCCTACCAGAAGAAATCAAAGCCCACACTCCTTGGCTCTTAAAACAGATAGAAGAAATACAGCCAAAAGTAATATGTTCTCTAGGAAATTATGCAACTAAATTCTTTCTCGCAGATTGTAATGTGGATAAAATGAAAGATCAAGATGGAATAACAAAAACCCATGGAAAAGTTAGAATGATAAAAATAAACGGCAAAGAAATAAAACTAATACCTTTGTTCCATCCTGCAGCTATAATATACAACAGAGCTCTCCAAACAGAGTGGGAAAAAGACATAAAAATCGTCAAGAATGAACTTTCTCAGAAAACCCTTTTTTAAAAACCGCATTCTTCATTTTAATAAATTTATAATGCGCATTCTCTGTCTTTTTTCCGCAAACACTACAAACTTCTTTGATAGTGTATCCATGTTCAAGACATTTTCTAAGCAACATAACATCACTTTGTTAGAAAGATATATATATATATTCCCATTAAAAATCAAAGTTTAAAGTTTTTGAATATTTAAAAGGAGGTAAAAATGAGTGATAAAAAAATGAGTTCCAAACAAATTTGGACAATTATCTTAATTTCTTTAGTTGTTGCAGTTATTTCTTCTTTGATAACCGTTAGTTTTACAGGAAATACTATTAGAGTTCCAACAGCTACAACTATAGGTCAAACAGATATTTACACAAAACAGGAAATTGATGCTAAATTAGGAAATGTTGCAACAAACCAAGGCATATTTAACGCTTTAAATAAATGTGTTTCGCTTGAAACAGGTAACGAAGGCATTCAAGCTGGTCAAAGTTGTAACAGTCTTTGCAGAGATCAACAAGGCAAAACTTGCGTTGCCACATTATTATATAGAAACAATAAATCACCAGATAAAGCTTATTTAGGTGGTTCTTGCGATACTGTTTGGACAGCAATGTATCCTATAAAAGATGCATTTTTAGATTGTGTCTGTTGCTAAATAATTTTCTTATTTCTTATTTTTCTTTTTTATTTCAAAATCTCAAAATGAGCTTTCCTTTTCTTAGCCCTTGAAGTAATTTCCTCTAAAGCATTATTCATCTTATTATTCGCCTCTTTGAAATCCTTAGCTTTAACAGTTATAGAAAAGTTGCCAGAGCCAAGATAAAATATCTCAATATTGTCAAAATTCAACACTTCCTTTATAATATTCAAACCATCAGGTTGAGTAATTGCCCTTAAAATAAATTTAGTCTTTACTTCTTTTTCTTTTTCATCTTTCTCAACAAGAAGTTTTGATAATTTCTCAGAGTTTTCCTTAGAAAAATAGTTCTCAAGGATCTTACTATTTTCTCTAGCCTCTTCTATAAAGTCAGCGATATTATATTTTTCCATTATTTTAGCAATTACAGAATTAAAATCCTCGCCTATAATCTTCAAAATATTTCTAAAAGCAGCTTCCTTCTTATGCCTGTCAAACACTATCTCTTTTTCTTTTGAGGTTACTCTTCTTAGGCTTAGTTCAAAATGATCAGGAGTGATCTTCAAAATCTTACATGCTATTTTTTTCCCAACAGAAACATATTCTCTTAAATTTCTTATTCTGCCAGCAGCTATTTCAGATAAAACTAAACTACCAGAGTGATTATTTTCAACATCAACGAATACAGTAGTTCCTTCTATTTTCTTAACAGTGCATAAAACTAAATCTCCTTGCCTAAACTCCATTTCAGCACCTCCTTAACAAATGTCTTTATCTTTGTCTTGCCGCCAGTAGGTCTTACTAACAGTTTATTACATCCTCTACATTTTGCCCATGTAGAACTCTTTCCAAAAACAAACTGACTATTGCCACATCTAGAACAAACCACTTTCAAAAACACAGATTTCTTCGCATTATCAGCCATTAAAATTATAAAAAGATGCTTCTTTTAAACCTTTACCATCTCAACTTCAAGTACTCTCCTCAGTTCCTCTATAAATACTATCTCTTTTTCTTTTGAAATCAAACATCCTGCAGCGTTAGGGTGCCCACCAACCTCTCCCCCAAGACCTATGACTGCCCGGCTTAACAAATCACGAACATTCCTACCATCCTTTCCAACTATTCTAGCAGAAACTTTTATTTTATCTCCATTATAGGCCAATGCAATAATTACTTGACCAGAAGGATATAAAGGAGAATGAGAAACAATTGAGGCGACGGTTCCAATTATTGTATCTTTTATCTTGTCTTTTGCATTGATAATCAAATAATCCTTGCCTTGAACTTTTTCGTTGCTCTCTGAAAAATACTTTAGTGCTGAAAACAAACTCTGCTTATACCCTATATAGATCTTCTCAGCTTCCTCTCTAAAAAGTTTATTACCAAAACAAAAACCCAAAGCTACATGTGAGAAGTCCATTCTGCTGCAAGCATTTATGAGGGCGGATAATTCTCTAGCATCTTCTAATTTATTAAAAAACTTGATTAAAAATAAATTACCTATAAGGCTTTCGGGATCTATTTGTGCGTGATTCTTAATCATTATAGAAGTGACTAGTTTAGTCATTTCTTCTTCAGTTAATTCATAAAGCGCCTTATACTGCCCATTTTCACTTGTTAGTCCGGATGCTCTTAACAACTCCAAAACTCCTTCTCTTGAGCCACTCACACCTGGAATAAAGGGATTTGAAGAATACTCCAAAACCTTATTTAAAGGTCTTGTAGAAGGATAAACAAGCAAACCTTTCTTGATAGTTGTTTCTGAATCATTAAGGATTTCACTAAAAACTTTACCTATACTCTTTTCATGTAAATCTCCAACCATACCTATAACTGCTAAGTAAGCGAGATCTTTATTCTGAAGAGAAAGAGTTCTAGCAAATAAATAACATATAGCTGCTCCAGATAAAGATTCAAAATCTTCCAAAACAGGGTTTATCATGAGCACATTTACCGGTATCTCTTGAGTAATTTCATGATGATCAAATACAAAAATCTCAGTCTTCTTATTTCCAAGATAATTTAAACTTCCAGATGCAAGATCCAAAAATATTAAAATTTCATCATTAGATAAGCATTTAATATATTCCTCATCTAACCCCTTTACAATCTCTAAACTAAAAGTCTTCCCCCATCTTGCAAGAGCCTTAGAAAAAATGGCGGCTGAAGTGATCCCATCAGTATCAAAGTGACTTATTATTTTTATTCGTTTGTTTTTACTCAATTCATCAATTCGCTTTACAGCCAACTCTATTTTATCAAACATCCTCTTCTTTCCTAGAAGACAAAAAACCGATTCATATTTTAAATACTTTTAGTTCTCTGTCTTTCAATCCTATTCAGCACCCACAGCTTTTTTGTTAAAGATTTCTTAGCAGTGTAATCATGTTTATTCCCTTCTAAATGCTTTCTCAAATCCTTTATTTGATCATCGAAAACGTCTTTTTCAACTTTATAAGTAATGCCCTTAGCCTTCAATATCTTTGTTATCTTAGTTTCAAAAACTCTGGACTTAGGTATTCCATGACTATCTCTGAGTATCAAACCTATTTTAGCTGGAGTCTCTCCCTTCTTAGCCAACTCAACAACTAAATCTTCAAACTCTTGAAAATTCATCTTAACCCAGCCAGGTTTAACACTCTTAGATTCCTTTCTTTTCCTTTCCTTAGTAGGTTTTAAATCTTCCTCACTTCCCTGTGCATCAGCATTATCTTCAATCTTCTTTTCAACAGCAATCATCAAACTAGTTTAAAACACTCCCTTAAAAACATTACGGTTTTGCTAAATTAAAATTAAAAAAGCAAATCTTTAAAAACTACCTTCTTATCCCATAAATTACAGCCTAACCTCCTGAGGTCGTCAAGAGGCCAGCTTTGAAAGACCAATTAATATGAAATTTCCTAAAGAAATAAAAAGATATTGCCCATACTGTAAAAAACACACAACACAATCAGTTGGAACAGCAAAACAAAAATCAAGATCTTCTGCACATCCTTTATCAAGATGGTCAACCGCTAGAGCTAAACTAAGAAACTATCGTTCAGGTGTTGGAAACCTTGGTAGATTTAGCAAACCAGCTGTTAAATCTTGGAAAAGAAAAACAAAAGTTACAAAAAGAATAACAATAAACTATACTTGTAAAGATTGCAAAAAAACAAAAATAATAAAAAAGGCAATTCGCTCAGGAAGAATCGAAATAGGAGAAAAAATAGCTAAATAAACATGGTAAAAACATCTAAAAAAACAATAAAGAAATCATTCTTTGAAATAAGCGCGCCATTTACTTCCTCAAAGATAAGCCTATATGGTGAAAGCCCAGAATCTTTAGCAGAAAAAACTGTAAAGCTTGATTTAACTAAAGATTTGAAAGGAAAAAGTCTTGAATTAAAATTAAGAATAAAAAATAATAACGGCGAACTTAGAGCAGAGCCTGAAATGATCGAATTAGTAGGCTCATATATTAGAAGAGTTATGAGAAAAGGTGTCGATTATGTAGAAGATTCTTTCATAACTGAAACTCGTGAAGGTCTTGCACAAGTAAAACCTTTCCTTCTAACAAGAAAAAGAGTTTCAAAAGCGATACAGAGAGCTTTAAGAAATGAAACGAAAAAATTCATAGAAGTTTATCTAAAAACAAGAACTTATCAGGAAATCTTCTCAGATATAATAACCAACAAACTTCAAAAAAACCTCTCCTCAAAGTTAAAGAAAATATATCCTTTAGCTCTTTGTGAAATCCGTATTTTCTCAATAATTAAGAAAAAATAATTTTCAATTAATTTAAAAGGTTAAATTTGCTTTGTTAAATATGAAGAGAGTAGCAACACATAATGGAAAATTTCATGCTGATGATGTTTTTGCCATATCAATACTAAAAATAATTTATCCAGACATGAAAATCATCAGGACAAGAGATCCTAAAAAATACAATAAAGCAGATGCTAGAGTAGATGTGGGTATGATTTATTCTCCTAAAAATAATAACTTTGACCATCACCAAAAAGAAGGAGCTGGAAAAAGAAAAAACGAAATACCTTATGCTTCAGCAGGTTTGATATGGAAACATTTCGGAAAGAAGATAGTCAAAGAAGAAAGTTTTAAAATTATAGATGAAAAAATAATGCAGTACGTTGATTCTGATGATATTGGTATTAAAACCTATGAAACAAAATCTGTAGAACCTTATGCTATAGACACAATCATAGAATCTCTAAATCCAGATAGACAAGCAAAAAAGAGGAATTTTGACAAAGAATTTGGAAAAGCAGTGATATTTTGTACTTATCTTCTAAAAAAAGAAATAACTCTAGCTGAAGAAAAAGTAAAAGCGAAAGCAATCATAAAAAATATAATAAAAAAATCAAAAAAAGAATATATTATTCTGGAAAAACCTTATCCTTGGAAAGAAACGGTAATTAATGTTAAAAACAACTTAAAGTATGTAATAAATTATAATGAAACAGAAAAGAGCTGGGCAGCAATAGCCATTCCAAAATCAATTAATTCATTTGAAGTTAGAAAGCCTTTTCCAAAAAGTTGGGGTGGGATATCAAGTGAAAAATTAGAAAAGATAACAGGAGTAAAGGGTGCAAAGTTTTGCCATTCTAAGTTATTCATAACAATAGCAAAAACAAAAGAATCCATAATAAAACTAGTCGAAATAGCTCTTAAAAGTTAAATTTGTTTTTCTCTATTTGCCTTGTAAAATAAGACAGTCAAAACAGAAGAAATAATCAAAAAAATAGATAAAGATAAAATTTCAGATAAGCTAAATCTTATTGAAAGACCAAATATTAACACTTGTCTTAACTTAGTTTCAAGTATTGTTAAAGGAGATAATTTTATTATTGTAGAAAAGAAGCTAGGGATTGTTTCATATGGAGTTATTAAAGGTGAAAAAATTATAAAGATAAAAGATAAAGAAATAGCAGTTATAATAGCAGAATCTTTAGAATTAAAAGTGTAACCTATAACAAACCCAATGGCTAGAAATATAAACTCTGTCAAAATTATTATCAGGCTAACGTTTAGTAAATGATTATAAATAGAAACTTTGAGAAAGTGAGAGCTTATCAAAAAGATAAAAGCGATCTGGAAAGATATAATTATAAAACAGCTTATAAAGTTTGAAAAAATTATAGTTATAGAAGAAGTCTTACTGCAAATATTTCTTATAAAGGAACTTGAAGATCTATCTCCAATTATAAAAAAAGTAGAAAAGATTATCGAAGAGATAATTAAAAAGTAAATTATAATGCTTGGAAAGATATAATCTAAAAATCCCAATGAGTCTTCTTCTGTCGAGCTTAATTCACCATAAGAAGCAGAATAAATAGACAAATACAGAGGATTATAAGCTCTGCTAATATCTTCTTTATTCAAATATTCCAAGTCATTATTAATTCTAGAGAAGTAATCTTGCATATCTTTTATATTGTTAGAAACTCTAGAAGAATAAAGCCTCAAATTAGAGTTCTCCAAAGAAGAGACGCTTTGAAAAAGATAACTCTCCTCTAGTCTAGAATCTAAAATATTAACATCGCTAACTGCTTTGTCAATAGTGTTGCTCATTACAAAAAAAGCATCAGAAGGATAAAATTTTATCAAAGCGTCAGCCTGATTATTAATCGAAAAAATATCCTCTTTCAGATTACTTAAATCTTTTCTAGATTTATTTATATTATTTACTAAATTTTTTAGATTAGATAGATCATTCTCATAGCGGCTTATTTCGTTTTCAAAATCTTCATAATTGTTAATTGTAGCTTCTAAATTATTATCTTGTAAAATTATCTTTTCTCTTGCAGATTTAACTTTTGTTTCGATGAAATCAAGCCCTTTGTTTCTCAATCTATCGTTATAGTTATCCACAAACCTAGAAAAAGTTGAAACAATCCCCCAAACAACTCTTTGTTTTGAAAAATCAGCATATATATCTAAATCATAAAAATTAAGCGCTTTATACTCGTTTTTTGTAATGTTTTCATCCTTTTTTATAGAAAGACACAAATCAATTTCAGAGATTAAAACAGAATTTTTACACTGTGTAAGTGTTGAAAATTCAAAAATTTGAAAAGAATTTACTTTCAATTCATCAATAAAACTTTCAGAAAAGTTATTTTTATCATAAGCAAATAGCCCTAGTTTTATGTTTTTTACAGAGTTATCCTGCAAAACTAACCCTAACATGATTGCGATCAGAATAGGTGAAATTATTAAGATCAAAGCGCTTATCTTTGAATTTAAAATTAGACTAAAGTTTTTCTTAACTATAGAATATATTTTTAAGCCCATATTAGTCATAAATTTTATTTAAATTTGATTTTTGAATCTGCAACAATTTTCCTTGATTAAGAAAAAATATCCTGTCACATATATCAGAAAAACCATTTAATATATGAGAAGAGATAATTGACGTTCTGCCTGCTTTCTTTAAATCAACAATGACTTCCAAAAGAGAATTAACCAATGAAGGATCTAATCCTAAGAAAGGTTCATCAAATATTACTATTTCTGGATTATTCAATAAAGCGCAAATTATATCTACTCTCTTCTTTGTTCCTCCAGACAAATTTGAAATTTTCTTTTTCGTGAACTCAGAAAGGTTAAACTTAGCAGTATAATAATTAATTATTTTGTCTGCTTCTTTTTTTTTCAACATTATAGATTTTTGAGAAAAAATGCAAGTTCTGCATCATTGTCAGGTTCTCATAAAGAGAATTTTCCTGCATAGAAAACCCTATAGGGTTTTTTCCTTCTGCTTCAAAAAAAACTTTACCTCTCTTAGGTTTATAAAAACCAATCAAAGTCTTTATGAGTACAGATTTCTCACTTCCAGACCTGCCAACTAGTCCAAAAATTTCTCCTTTCTTAACAGAAAAAGATAGATCGCTTAAGACTTCTTTTTTATTAAATGATTTTGTTAAACCTTCAACTCTAAGAATATCCATCCAAATATATAATTTAACAATTTATAATTCTTATCATAAAAATTATTTTGAGATAGCCCACTAAAATTTATCATTCTTTAGAAAGTAACCCAGCCACTTCATCTTTTTCATTCTCATCAAGCTCTCTAAAAATTCCAGTCTCATGAATCTGAGATTTTTCATACAATTCATCAAATAATTCTCTCGGTCTTAAGTGGACATGTAGATGATAAACTTTCAATCTCCCTTCCTTTTGAAAAGGCCGATAATTCTGAACAATATCGCATCCTTTCGCAATTTTACCCAAAATCCTCTCTTGAAAATCTAAAACTGTTTTAAACAACTCTTCTCGTTCTTCTTCGTCCAACTCAGAAATCTTTCCAACATGTCTTTTAGGAATAACTAAAATATGTCCCTTCATTAATCTAGGATTACTCAAAACAACAAAAACTTTTTCTCCTTCCCAAATCACTCTAGTCTTCTCTTTATTAAGTTCACAAAACGGACATTCTTTTTCCATCTTTTTTTATTGTTAATAACCCACTAGGATTCCCGTAGCGTGTAAACACAAGGGCACCGCGGAACTTGTTCTGCGTGTGCGTTCGAATCCTGCGTGTTCATGTTGAATAGCCCCACCAGGATTCGAACCTGGGTCACAGGCGCCAAAGGCCTGTATCCTAGACCGCTAGACTATGGGGCTTTCTAAACAAACAACTAAACAGAAAAACAAGACTTTATAAGAATTGCCTTTTAAGCTAAAAAGAATTTTGTCTCTCTAACCAAGAAGCAGAGAGCCTCAAAGATTCTACAGCAGATAATTTACATCCTCCGAGTATAGGAACTGAATGAGAAGCAATAACTGCAGCATCAGCATTGGAAAAAGAAAAAACACCTAGTGAAGTTTCTATATCTGTCTCTGTAGCCCCTATTTTTTTAAAGATCATAGAACCGACATACGGATCCTGAGGTCCCCCAGATTCTGTAGACAAACTATATAGCTTATTAATTCTTACTTCTTTTCCATTTGAATCTATATAACTCATGGAAAACCTAATAAATAATTAGTTTATAAATATAGCGCCCATTTCTGTCCCATAATTTACTGTGTAAAATGGTAAAATATGGTGGCTAAACTTAATTTTTCTTTCCTCCTGAAATAACAATAAATACGTAGCTTTTAAACATTGTTTAGCCATGTAATTCTAAGATTTTAGTCCGTTTTTCAGAAAACAATAGGTACAATCGGTACAATTAGTCCACCAGAATTCCCATCATATAAAACCATTAGTGGATAGCTTATTCTTCCCTATAATGCACATATGAGCTTAATTTGAAGCAGTTTTTAGCCTAGTTTAGCAATTATACAAAAAGAATTACTTCTGAGATTTACAAGAGATGTTTATACTTCCTGAACCAGATTTTTTATCTTTCTTCTCTTGTCCGTATTTCCATTTCTGAACTTTCAGGTAGAGTAATTTCGCTTCCTTTTTGTTTAACTGAGGATAAGCTAGTTGTAAGTCTTCTTCATCGTATTCCGCTCTGTCTTCCAGTAATCCCTCTTTCCTAAAAGAACTAAACAATCTATCAACCTCTTTCTTTTTTACTTGTTGCTTTCTAACAGTTATCATAAATTAATAAAAAGAAGTTGGAATATAAAGTTTTCTCCGACGACAAATTATAAATTATTATTAATAATTATAAAACTAATAGATAAGAAAGGTGCTTTCCAGTCACGATTTTTCCAAATGTTTAGAAACTGCTTTATCAATAATTATTATCTCACTAACACTCTTAACATACCTATAATTAATTATCGCTCCTTTTCCATTAAATTTATGCTTTTTATCTACTTCAATTTTCAGGCTATCAATTCTATTATCTCCTAAAATAATATCACTTACTTTTCCGATATAATTTCCACTTTCTGAATAGACTTGCTTATTCATTAAACCTAAAATACTATTTGAAGGATATTTTTTATGTTTATTATTTATGTTTGACAAAAATTCGATAATTTTCTTGCAAACCAAAGCTAATTTCTTTCTTAATACAATTAGCAAGACAATAAAGAAGACTATTATAAGAGGGACTAATATTAGTTTCCAGCTATAAGAGGATAAATTGTTGATAACTTTTCCAGTTATGTTTGTTTTGAGGATTATCACCAGAAGTGCAACAATCAATAAAGCAACAAAACCAAAAGCAAGATATTTTCTTTTATATTTTCTCCTTTCTCCTTCTATTTTACCAAGCCTTGTTGAAATCTTACTAAATTTGATTAATAGATACAAAATAAGCAAGACAGCAGACAGGACAATAATCCCGATAGCCACGAATACAAATATATTAGTTTTCTGGAGGGTTGATATGGCTTCTTCTGTGCTTATTTCACCATTAGCTATCTTAAACTTTTGCTCAGCAAAAGCTCTTTGCAGATTTCCGTAAAGAACATCAATTCTTAATGTGTATTCCCCGTCTGTTAGTTTAATGTCTTCTATTTCTCTTTCATACGTTAAATTTCCTTGTATTGCACGTGTTTCTATTTGGCTGAACATCTCATTGTTGTTGCTGTCAATAACAGAATATTTTATATGAACATCTATTTTCTCCACACCTTTTGTTTCTGTTAAATCAACATTAAACTTTAATGTTTTATTTTCAGTTAATTTTATTTCTTTGAATTTCATAACAATGTCAAATAAAGCTTCTGAACATTGCATCTCTTCTATTGGTTTACTTTCATTTCCAGTACATGCTCCAATGTTTTTACATTCTCTTGTTTGTTTTCCATCTGCACAAACACTCCATGGAGTACAGTCCCAGTTATATGTACATTTTTCTATTATTGTAGTTGTTCCTCCACCACCAGAAGAACCACCTCCTGAGGGAGGGGTTGTTGATTGTGCTGTCAAGTCAAAATAGTCTACAACACTCGCGATTGCTCCTGTTGAGCTGTTTGCATAAAATATAACATTATATCTTCCTACAACAGAAGGACTTGGCACGTAATTAACAGTCTGTCCATTAATAAGATTTAAAGTTTGTTCTTGAGCATTTGGAGAAGTTATCTTTGCCCATACTTTTTGGGAATTTAATGCTGAAATGTATAAACCAATTGTTGAACCCACAACAGCAGAACTTGGAGAAATTGAATAAGAAGTTATGCTTACTGTTCTGTAATAAGTAGTATTTTCAAAAAAACCAAGATTTACAGTGTAAGAATTTGATTCAGCATTTCTTGTTCCTGATTGTGATGTTGAGAGAGATTCTGCTGTATAATTTGTTGATGAAGGATTTGATACTGCTAAACCTGTTCCAAACATGCTTACTGAATAATTTGAAGAGTTTGCAGTTAATGCTGAAGCAGATTGTATTAAGAAAAGTAAGTTGATGATACATGCAATTATTATTAAAATATTTATTGTTTTCATTTTAACCAACCCTAATCACAGCATTAGAACCAATGAATAATGTCTGCCCCGATGTAGGATATTCTAAATTTTTAAAAGAGATTGCTGAGTTAAATGTTGCATTTCCTGTTCCAGTAAAAGTTATGTTTCCTGTTCCTAAATTACAAGTAGTGGATATAACACAATAGTCTGCCATATTTATTTCCCAATTATTATTTAATCCAGCACACGTGCAGGTGTTTGCTGCATTAACATGAACAAACCATGTTTCACTTGAAGTTGTGTAATTTTGGGAATTTGAATAAATGCAGGTAATGTTTTCTACTTGAACTGTGCTGAAAGTAGTTGTATTTCCAATTGGAGAAGTTCCTGAATTAATAACACTTCCTTCTCTGTATAATGTTAAGGTCGTTCCTGAATCTCCTGTTAGAGTTGAACAATTTAAATTAATTGCAGTTCCTTGTATGATTGTTATATTGCTCTCAGAGTTATTTAATGTCAGATTAACTGAAGATGTTGCTTTGCTTATATTAACCTGCATATATTCTCCTGCAACACTTGAATAGTTTGTATTTCCTGTTACATTAAAGTTATAGACATACCCTCCAGCACTTAAACTAACATTCAATCCATTTTCAGAGGTTGCATCTGTTGTATCTCTGTAAATTTTTATAGTTCCTCCAGTAGATGAACCTGTAGCATTAACCTGCTGGGGATAGGTTATTGTTAAATTGTCGGTTCCACTATTAAGAAGTTTTGTTATTACAGGAGTTGCCTGGGCAACTGTAATTGTAAAATTACTTATACTTGCATTAGTAGAATAATTTGCACCTCCTGTTGAGTTTAGAATGTAGCTATAAGTTCCAGCACTTAATGTAACATTTAAGCCTTTTTCGCTTGTGACATCAACGTTATCTCTGTAAATTTTATAAGAAACATCTGCATCTCCTGTATTTGTTTCCACATAACTTACATTAATTGCTGTAGGATAAGTTACAGTTAAAGAAGTAGTGTTTGTTAAGCTTCCTGCTGGTGTTGCTTTATTTATTGTCACTATCTGTGAAACACTTTTTGCAGAGTAATTAGTGTTGCCTGTTGTGTTGTAAGTTATATTGTAAACTCCTGCTCCAAGAGTATAATTTGCTCCATTAGTCAGTGTTCCTGTTTGATTATTATATAAATTGCAGGTTAATTCACTAGGGCAATTTGTTCCTGTTGCATTTATCTGGGTTGGATAAGTTTCTGTTATTGAAGGAGTTATTGTCAATGTTAAAACATAACTATTATTTTGTTGGACAGTCAAGGTTTTTGCGTCCATTGAGGCATTTGCAGTATAATTTGTTCCACCTGTTGTATTTAAAACATAATTGTAAGTGCCTACTCCAAGAGTTACATTTTCACCGCCATTTTTATAAACATTATCCCTAGAAATATTATAACTAACATCTCCATCTCCTGAATTAGATTCACTATAACTTATATTTGTTTGAGTTGGATAAGTTACTGTCCACGCAGTTGTGTTTGTTAAACTTCCTTGAGGAATTGTTTTATTAATTGTTATATTATAATAAGAATAATCCACATTAGAATAATTTTGATTTCCTGTTATATTTGCCCTGAAAATATAACTTCCTGCTGACAAAGAAACATTTAAGCTATTGCTTGATAAATAATTAGCATTATCCTTATCCAATCCGACTGTTCCTGTTCCTGCACTTGCTGTTGCTGATATGTTTACTTGTTGAGGATAAATTAAACTTAAATTATTTGTTCCACCATTTGCCAAGAATGTTAGAGTTTGAGTTGCTTTTGCAACTGTATAAGACATTAAAGTTGTTGAATTAAAATTTTTATCAGTTCCATTTCCACGCGCCCACCAATAATATGAATAGGTTCCCGCTGCTAAATTAGTCACAGAAGCAGTGAAGTTATTTGAGGAATTTGTTGCCGTATTATTAGTTCCATTAAATTCCATTCCCGCTGTGCCATTTGTATTTATAATTGTTGAGTTAAACCGATAAGTTGCTCCACTTGAATAAGGTGTGTTGTTTTCAGGATTTGAATTAAAGCTGCTAAAGATTGGATAGATTGTGTCTGTGATAATGTAAGTTATTCTCAAAATACCAACAGAACCATTTCCTCCGCGTTCGCCAGCAACATTGTCTGTTTGTCCAGCTCCGCCTCCCCCATAAAGATTTCCAGGATTACCATTACCATTGTTTGCAGTGCTTCCTGCTCCTCCATTCCCACCTAATTCTGTTGTTCCTGTTCCTGCAGTTACTCCTGAAGCATTTCCTCCAACGCCTGTGCTTCCTGCTCCTCCTCCACCTCCGCCAGACAGACTAGTAGTGCCAGTTCCACCAGTTCCTCCTGCGTAAATAGTAGTTCCAACCCCACCAGATGCTGAACCAATGCCTCTGGCTCCCCCACTTCCAAGAGCTCTTCCAAAATTTCCTCCTTTCGCTAGTGTGTAATTGCCTGTTAGATTATAAAAGTAAGTATCCCTTCCTGAAGTTCCATTAGCGGGGCTAGCGCCACCTGTTCCCCCTGTCCCAATTGTTATATTAAAAATCTGCCCGGCTGTGACTGCTATATTTGCTGTTGCATATTGTCCGCCAGCTCCGCCTCCTCCACCATCTTTGGTGCCTGTTCCGCCTCCTCCGCCTCCTCCGCCACCTCCCCATGCTTCAACAGTTATTTGAGTAACTGTTGTAGGAATAGTGAAATTCCCGTCGCTTGTGTAATTAACGACTACTGTAGCCGCCTGAACCAAAGGAACAGCGAATAATAGAAAAACTAATACAAAGAATAAACTTACAAAAAACATCTTTTTTTTTAAGCCGAACATATTTTTCCTCCGCTACTGAACACTATGCAATCAACAGAAGTTACATTATTAGTACTCATATTCAAATTTCCAGCCATAGTATCGCCTGTTTTATTAACCCAAAGCGGAGAGGTTATATTAGCAGCATTGTGCAAATGTAAATCCGCTGTTCCAACTTTTGTGTCAGTGTAAGAATTTGCTGGAATTGTTTGATTGTATGCCCAAGTTGCATAAGTAGAATTATAAGTAGAATTAAATCCTAGTCTCACTCCCTCAGAAGAGATTGTATTATTTAATTTTGTTTCATTGAACTCAAGAGTTCCTGCATTATTTACAAACCAACCAGATAACCAGTTTGTTAAGCCTGCCCACCAAGTTGTTGAATTAACATTTAAGTTTGCTTCATTAGATTGAGCAATGTACAATGAATCAGTCAAAGATTGATTAAAACTAGAATTTCCCCCTGAAATTCCATCAATTCTCGAAGATAAAC
>ERZ1292629.1126-Hain-H43-01um-R1-1126-length-27325-cov-5_pt2 | contig 16038 bp, 29 predicted proteins | sample MGYA00564399_ERZ1292629 | MGnify/ENA primary metagenome ERZ1292629 (study PRJEB36523, sample SAMEA6512636) | groundwater metagenome | collected 2019-01-08 | study: AquaDiva: Metagenomics assemblies of 32 groundwater samples
GCATCATGTACGACAAGGCTGTCTGCGCGAAACACGAGGGGTGCCTGGTATGACCCCGATGCGCAGGTTTCGGCGCCTTCCCCCGATGCTAACGCTGGCACAAGTAGAGGACATTATGAGCGCAATGCCGAAAGACGGGATCGAACACGGGTTTGTTGTCTGAGATAAGGGCAATGGAAGAGGCGAGGATCGCCTCGTGAGAGGGCCGGAGAGCACGGGTCACGCCTATGGCGTGAATGTCGACGTGAAGTGCCCGAGCGGAACGAAACCGCTGGTGCTGTGGCATACCCATCCTCGTTCCGGTTCGCTGCACCCCTCTGATGCCGATATGAAGGCAGCCCGGGAGAACAATATCCCCTGGCTTTGTGTTCACATCCCCGAAAATGGAGCCCTTGCGTGTTATCCGGTCGTGGGGGCGAAGTAGTGGCGGAGGAAGCGCGGCTTATCGGACCAGGCGTTCTCGTCTATGGATGCCGCTGTGGGTCGTGTGGTTGGGAGTGGATACCCCAGCACCACCATGACCTTCCGAGCCAATGCCCGAAGTGCCATTGCCCCACCTGGGATGAAGAACACAAGCCATTGTCCAAGCATTTTGGCTCCCGCTTTCGCTTCGTTTGATAAATTATCATTGTAATTCCCCCCTTCAACGGTCTAGTCTTTAACAGATTAGACCGTATTTTTATTTCAGGAAAGGGGTGTAACAGTGGCTAAAGCGAAGAAGGGGCACTGCATGAAGCGGGCCAAAACTGGGCGTCATCGCTGCATAAAGCGCAGCAAGAGGTAAGGCGATGAAACGAAAAACCAGCACAAGGAAGGCCACTTGTTTGAAGCGCGGCAAGCACAACAAATGTCTCAAGCGCGCCAAGAGGTAACGATATGAGGAAAGGAAATCCAAAGTTAGGCAGATGCGCCAAGTCCTGTAAGGGACGGGGCAAGGGCTTCCGGCCCTGCGTGCGCACTTGCATGAGGACAAGATAACCATGGAAGTGTTAACACTCAAACAACGGGAGGACGGCGTTTACGATTTGCCGACAGATGCCCTCATGGCAGCCGTCGATAAACGTATCGAGTCCTCAAAGATAGCACCGCTCGCCCAGGATGGACAGGCCGAGCTTGAGGCATCTGGCGTGGGCGGTATTTTCCAGAAGATCATCGACTTCAAACCGATGGACGTCCCGGTGGGCGCCGGCATAGTCGGCGGCACGACAGCATTTTTGCTGACCGAACTGTCCGACTATCTCCTGGCTAAGACGGCAAACAAGACCACGGGCCAGCCCATCGTGCCGACATGGGTGGCGGATGGCATCATGGCGGTCGGCGCCGTGATGGTGGCAAAGAAGTGGAAACCCATTGCACTGGCAGCAAATCTTGCCGCCATGTTCCTGGTGTACGAGGCGGTTCGCGGACCGGTTGAGAGGCAGATAACGAAACTTCTGCACCGGACCACAGCACCGGCCGCGCAGCACCGGAGCGCAGTAGAGCAGGCCGAGGCGGTAGCGCGAGCCCGCCAGTTAGGACAAGACCCCGCCACCACAGGGGATTATTACCGCACAGCTTTCAGGAGGGCCTAACCCATGTTACAGAACATTCGAAATAAACAAACCACGACCTTCACCTGGGCAGCCTCTGGCACGATCAGCCAGCTAGTGCGGGCTAGCGGCGCCCTGACGCGCCTAGTATTCCGCGTCCGCGTCACCCCCTCCGCCAGCTATGCCAGCAACCACGCCATTGACGGCCTGTGGCGCGTCATCAACACGCTGGCACTCAAGGGCACGGGGGGCACGCATTATCTCAGCATGGGCGACCAGGAGATCGGGCGAATGCTCCACTTGCTGAACCGATGGGATGGCATAGTCAAGGGAGCAGGACATGAACCACTGGGCACGCCGGTTGACGTGGTGTGGGTCATGCACTTCGGCTCCCGGCCATTCGACCAATTCGGCAGGCCCAATCCGTTCGACCTGTCGGCATTCGTTCCGGCCTTCGATGACCGCGACCTGACGTTCGAATGGGGCACTACGGCAAACACCGTCACCGACGCTGCGATCACCATATCGAGCGCCGTTGGCCACCTGACTGTCTACGAGGTTCTGGGCACGGCTGCTGAGCTAAAGCAGGAAATGGCCCGCCAGGGCATTTTCCAGCCCATGATACCGACCAGTTCCTACAAGAGCTATGCCCACACCGCCAACTTCTCTGACCTGTCCAGCGAGCATGATACCCCGTCAGGGGCGTTCTTGCGGCGCATAGCGTTGCTGGTCCAGGACGAAGCCGCCCCGGCGACGGGTACGAACCTACGTGCCAACGATGAGGTAGCGCAGGTGGGGCTGAAATTGCCAATCGGTAACCAGCGCGTCTTCCAGGACGACTTCCGCGCTATGGCTCATTCCGATGGAGGCGCGATCGACGACCTGGCGGAAATCGACGTCGGTGTGACTACCGGCGTGATCCGCACTTCCGGCGGCTTTGCCGTCATGGATCTGCGGCAGCATGGCCATACCGATTACGGCTTGGATTTGCGGCCGTTCAAGTCCGGCGACGTGAAGCTCGGTCTCACCATTGAGAACTACGCCTCCGGCGACGACACCTTCATCTGGTGGGACCAGGTGAGGCCATACCAGTTCTAAATCTGGTCTCGACATTAACATAGCCCCTCTCCCTTCCCTGGAGAGGGGCAAAGGGTTCGAGCAGGTAGGGGCGTCCGGGGATGACCCGGCAAAGTGAGGATTTCGAGCCCGCACCAGACAACCTTTTAGGGGTAGTCCATTGCGGGCTACCCCTAAATCTTTTTGAGGTTATCATTATGGCAACTGGCGGCTGGATTTCCAAAAACGCTTTTCAGGATGGTGCTTTCGCGGCTGATAGTATAGGTCGTGCGGCGATGGAGGATGGCTTTATCACAGCAGCCAAGATTGCCAGTAATGTACTCACGGCAATATCCCACATCGGCGTGTACGACCTTGATTTTTATGGTATGGCAGTCTACGGATAGGATGGTAATGGAATGGCTTACAAATTGCCCAGCACGTTAATATCTCACGTTGAAAGCAACGAGCAGATTGGCCGGATCGCGGTTGACGGTAAAGTAGACGGCAAGGGGGTCAGTCTGGTCTTTATGTCAGACGAGGTTCCAAAGTCCGTGAAAACGGATACTCAGATGCACGAATACATAGTAAAGCGACTCAAAGAAGTTGCGGATAAAGGCGAGGTGTAATTATGGGAACAGGCACGGCAGTCACGACTCTGGTAGACGCAATCACAGCGGCCAAGATGAATCTCAAGCTCGAATCGGTAGCCAATGCCGATGTCGATGCGGCTGCGGCTATCGCCTATTCTAAGTTGGCTACTCTGGCATCGGCCCGGCTTATTGTAGGCAGTGCGGGTGGTGTCGCGACCGCCGTGGATGTGACCGGGGATGTCACCATTTCGAATGCGGGTGTTACCGCGATAGCGGCGGCCATTATTGTAAATGCCGACATAAGTGCCACTGCCGCCATAGATTTTTCCAAGCTGGCAACATTGGCATCTGCTCGGTTGATCGTGGGCAGCGCGGGCGGCGTAGCCACGGCGGTTGATGTCACTGGTGACGTGACAATCTCCAATGCTGGCGTAACGGCTATCACCGCTCTTGCGGTGGTGAATGCGGACATATCTGCTACTGCCGCGATAGTTCTCTCCAAGCTGGAAAACCTTACTTCTGCCCGGCTGATTGTGGGGTCTGCCGCCAATGTCCCAACCGCTGTTGATGTGACTGGTGACGTCACAATTAGCAATACTGGTGTGACGGCGATAGCGGCTCTGGCAGTGGTTAATGCGGACGTTTCCGCAAGTGCTGCCATCGCCTGGTCCAAGATGGCGGCACTCACCTCGGGGCAGATACTAGTGGGGAGCGCCGCAAATGTCGCCACGGATGTGGCTATGTCCGGCGATATCACCATCAGCAACGCCGGCGTCACGGCTATCGGCGCAGCTAAAGTCACGGAGGCTATGCTGGCGGCTTCGAGCGGAACGGGCCTAGGGGCACTGCGGGTAGCACGGGCCAGGTATAGTTTCGCCACTGATGGAGGCGCTCAAGGGCTAATCACTCCGGCGTCTAACGCCACTATTCCCGACAATGCCGTGATTGTCGGTTCGACTATCAACTCTACCACGGCCGCGACATCGGGAGGCGCGGCTACTATATCGGTAGGGACATCCGCTGGTTCCGGTGCTGCCTCATTGTTAGCTGCCACGGCCGTGGCCAGTTTCAGCTTGGATGCGAGACAGAATGGCTTGGCGACATTTGCGGCAACGGTAAAAATGACGGCTGCGGGAAGCATTACGCTCACGATTGCCACTGCTGATTTGACAGCAGGAATTATCGAAGTGTCTGTCCTGTACTTTGTCGCCGCCGCATAAAGGAGTAAAAACATGGAAATTGATGTGCAGGCAAAACGAGCGGTAGTCATTGTCCAGTTGCAGCAGGTCGCGACGCAGATAGTGGAGCTGGACCGCAAGCGCCAGGATTTGGCCAATCAACTAAAGAAGCTGGAGGGTGCCCTGGAATTGCTGAACGAGCTTGAGGCAATGCAGAAGGAAATGGTGCAGGGCAAATAAAGAGGACAAGATGTTCATAGTCAAGGTTCCAGACAAGTTCGTAAAGGCCGACGGCAAGCCCTGGATCAAGGAAAAGGAAGTCGATGGCGGTCCAGTGCGCATGCTGGATCAGGAAGGCAAGCCCATCGTGCTGGCTCTCACGCCAAAGGGTGAGCCAATATACCGGAACGAAACGGAGCACGCCAGCTATCTCGATACCTTGACTATTTTCATCAACAACGTTTTCAACCTCGTGGCGGCAAAGGCGAGGGAGAACAAAGAGATCAAAACTCTGACAATGGAAGATAGCGCCTTCGCCACGGACCTGTTCCGCGCCATACACGTCTCAAATGGAACGCTGGAATTAGAGAAGGCCCCCCATGAGTGGCTGAAAGCGAAGTTGACTCTATACGGAATCGACATGTTTGGCGTCAATGCCGCCACTGTGCTGGAACCATTGAAACAGGCTGAAGAAGCGGCTCCGGGCCGGGCGGAAGCCAAACGACAGGCAAGGGCAGGCAAGGAGTGAATAGCAAATGAGACGAACATTTAGAAGCGCGAGGCTGGGCCAGGATTACGGGGTCACGATGAGCATTCCGGTGCTGATAACCCAGACTGCAACCGGCCTGGCCATCAGTGCCCAGGTGAATGTCACGCCCCAGGGCAAGGCGACGCGGGGTGCGCATGCCGGGGAAGCCACCTTAACCCTGTGGCGGCAGAGCATTTTTGGCCTGTGGAATATCTTTTCAGGTCCGTACCCGACACCCGAAGGTGGGACGGTTGGATTCGGCACCTTCGACTATGGGGATGATTCCTACCGCTTTACGGCCAAGCATGTGGCATCGGGGGCAGAAGTCGAAAAGCGCTTTCACATATCGGGCAACGTAGTCGATTCCGAGAATCCCGTGACCGTGATGAACGTAGGCAATCCCATGCCGGCCGGATGGAGCTAGGCAATGTACTCGGCAACCTTAACCCTTCCCGTGTTGGTCAGCACGGCACCCGAGCCGGGCAATTGGACGCCGGTTCTCGATAAAACCACCGTGGCCGGTTCGTCTTACTCCGGACCAGCCCAGGTGGCGACCTTCACCTTTTCCGTGCTGCCGGAGCAATTGGGCTTTGTCAACAACTGGCTTGTGAGTAATGTCGTGGCGAAGATGGAAGCGGCGGCAGTCGCAGAGGGCGTCAAGACGCTGCGTGTCCGGCTCTGGCGTGATACCGGACCGACTTTTTCAACGCCTTATCTTTGTGAATTGACTCTGAGCAATCCCACCACGCTGGCACAAGGAGCGGCCCTAGCCGCGATTCCGGCAATCATCCTGGCCATCATCGGGGTCGCGCTGGCTGCAATCCTTGTCTGGCTCGTTATCAAGCCCCTTATTTCGAGCGTGATTGACATAATCTACGGCCCTCCAGGGGCGGGCGGAACGCGGACGCCTTGGTATCAGAGCCTCCTGTTGCCTGCAGCTATCATTGTGGGCATCGTGTTACTTTCCGGTAAAGGGAAAAAATAATGCCAGAATTAGAGCATCCTATTTTCGAGATTCCGGGTAGACCTCAATATGGTGCCCCGCCAACACCGGCCCCATCGCCCAGGACGGGCGCGAATGAGCTAATGATAATTCATAACGACCTCGCCAGCATCAAATCCGATCTGGATGCCTGGATAGCGGGCAGCAAACCCCTGCCCGAGAACTGGGATCGTGAAGCGCTGGTGAGCGGAACTAAAAAGGATTATGAAGTCAAGACAATCGCGCTTGATGCAGCCAATACCGATCTCCCGATATTCATTCAGGGGAATGTTCTCGCGGTATGGACGGATGGCGCGATCAGCGACCTTTCGTTGCGGGTAAACCATCTTTCAGCGAGTGCTCTTCCATTACGTGCCTTCGTACCGTTGGCCATTAAGTTTTACCAACTGTTTCTTTCCAACAGCGCCCAGACGGGCAAGACGCTCTATCTGTTTGCCGGCCGGGGGGCTAATGTCGCGGCGCTTGGTTCTGGTTCCGTGGGTCCAAGTGAGGTGCCAATCCCACACTTCTTTACCACGCGCAGCGATAAGGATACAGAGTTTACTGGCGCAATCGCGCAGTACGCCATGGAACTAGAGGCATTGGGCTGGATAACGAGCCCTAAAATCAGGATAGTGAAGGTGGCGATGGAGGCAGACCAGGCCCTTGACTGGCGGCTGATATTCTGGTCTAAAAGCACGGCAGATGATACTGACCTGGATGTAGACAGTTTCGAGGGGGATGTAGAACTGGATATGGCCTCTTTTGGCTTCCAGATAGCCGGGGCGGGGCAGTATTACATGGAGGTGGATGGACTGGATATCTACTATGCGAACGAAAATGGCAGCAAGGTCTGCCAGGTTGCCTTACAGAATCTATCTGCTACCGCCAAAAACGCTGGCGCGACGGGCGAAGTCACGGTGAAGCTCACCTATGAGGAGTACACTTAGATTGCAAGGAGGCGGGCGACGATTACTCTGCTGGTTAAAGCGGGCAGTCCTCTCGCTGCTTAAATCGTTGAATATTGCGCAATTAAGGCCGTCAACGCAACGACATCCCGTCCTCTATGAGTATTACAATACGGGGGATGATGACGCTAATTTCGTCTATGGCGCAACATGGAGATATCAGACATTCACTCCCACAGTAGCGCACAAGATCACTAGCGTAAATCTGCTTCTCGGTCGCCAACTCTCTCCGGGCGCGGTTACAGTCAGCATCAGAGCTACCGATGTAGACGGTAAACCCACCGGGGCAGACCTGATCTCCGGTACTACCGATGGCAATACTCTTCCAGCAATTACATCTCCTTATGAGTGGAGGGAGATAGGTTTTGGCGCTGCTGGCTATGCCCTAATTGCTGGCACCAAGTACGCCATTGTGTGGAGGGCGCTAACTGGCGGCCCCGATGATACGGTATATGCCCGGCTAGACGGCTCGGTGCCAACCTATGCCGGAGGGAATTATGGATACAGTATCGATAGCGGCGCGACATGGGTTGAGAATACTAGCGTAGATTTTCTCTTTGAGGAGCGGGGATACATACTCGCGTGAAAGGGATGGCATGAATATACAGCAGATTATCCCCCAAACTAAAATAGCGAGCCCATCACCTATACTGGAGCTTTTGGAGAATGACCAGGTGTTCCCGGCCGGCATGTGGCGCTGGCGAATTCAGGGCGATACGGCAGTACTGGAACGTGCTACGGCAACCGACTGGTCAACCGTCACGACGGTTCTCTCCGCAAGCAACGCTGGCGTTTTGACTTCACTTGGCACGGCACTGGCGGATGACCAGGTGCTATCCTTTGGCGGTGTCGTTTCCATGCTCTGGGAGACTCAGGACGCCAACGCCAATGAGCTACATATTGACCTGCCCACTGGCGGCGCGGTTGACGTTCCGGTAATCGTTATCGGCCAGGGCGTGACGGGCGTTGACCTCGGCCAGTACAACGGAGTCACGGAACCACGCATCGCTCTATGGGGCATCGGGGCCGTGGCTACCGCACCTATCTGGGAGTTCCGCAAGGCCAGGGGAACCATCGCCGCGCCCACCGCAATTACTTCTGGCGACGCCCTGGGTTCCATCAACGCCTACGCCTGTGTAGCTGCTGGGGAGTGGGTGCTGTCGGCAGCTATCGAGTTAGACTCAGAGGGTGTGATAGCTACTACCAGAGGGCCGAGTCTTATAAAATTCCGGACTTCTACCGATACCGCGCCAAGCGTATTGACCACATGGATGGAGATTAACTCCGCAGGCCATTTCATCTTTAGAAGCGATGCGATTATCCCGGGATTCATGCTCAAGGCCATAGCCGGACCAGCAGTAGCCGTCCGCAATGAGGCGGATGGTGCCTACCTACCTTTATTCGCTGGTGTCATTGTATCATCCACAGGATTTGATTTGAGTGCTGCCTCTACATATATACAGATAGGTTCTACCAGCTCCTTCCAGGGATATACTGGGGTAGCTTGGCGCGACATACTAATTGTGAACGCGGGTGGCACTACTGCTGCTTGTCTTAACATAGGCCGTGACGATACTGACCTTACCTTGAATGCTATCAACGACATGCTGGTACTCCAAGCTGGCGGCGGCACAGGTAATGAGGCGGCGGGATTCGGATTGGGTATCTCAATTAAACTGGGCAACGCTGCCTCTGAGGTAGAGGAAAGAGCCAGTTGGGATACGGTACTGGTGACAGCTACCAATGGCTCCGAGGACAGCCGCTACGACTGGTCTCTCATGGCTGCTGGGGCGATGAACCTGGCCATGTCGCTCACCGGAGTCGGCGTTCTCTCGGTTGACCTTGGCGGCTCTGGAAGCGCGGCCCAAGTTGACCTGTTCGACGATTACGATGATGCTCTGGTTCTGAGACAAAGTATCCAGCAGAATAACCGTCAACTGCTAGTTGACATGGGTATCGCCTACGGGAAGCCGGATGGGGGCCACATGGTAAGAGTACAGCCTATGATGAGGTTGCTGGCAGGCGGGATTTATCAGGGCAGGGCCTTGATTGACAGGCTTGAGGAGAGGGTAAGAGTCCTGGAAGGCGCGAGGGCATAATGGCTGGTGAGACAAGAATCAGGGGTTGGGACGCCGATGCTGCCGTACCGAAATACTGGGACGGTTCGGCCTGGGTAGAGGAGACCATTACTCTCGGCGAAGCTGGGGGCATTACCTTAGACCCTGCTTTATCCGCCGATGGTAAATACTCCGGCATCAGCGAGGCAGGAACGGCGGGGGCGGCCCTGGCCTTTGGCGATATAGTTTACCAGGCCGTGGCGGACTCCCGATGGGAATTGGCGAAGGCCGATGTCGCCGCCACTTCCAAAGGTAAGATAGGCATCTGCGTGCTGGCGGCGGCGGGAGACGGTTCCGCCACGACCATCCTGCTATGGGGCAAAGTCAACGCCGCCACAGCCTTTCCTGCCCTCACTATCGGTGCTCCGGTATTCATAAGCGCGGCCACGGCGGGTGATGTTACCTCGACCGCGCCAACTGGCACGACTAACTTTGTGGTACGCATCGTAGGGTTTGGCAATACCGCCGACGAGCTATTTTTCTGCCCGGACAATTTCTATCTGGAGCTTGCTTAGATGGCAACACTGTATGAGTCCTATGCTACTAGTGATGGGTATAGCGGTGCTTTTTACGGTGCTGACTGGCATGGGCAAACCTTCACTCCTGCCATTGCTCATACTATCACAAGCATAAAATGTAGGATTTTTCGTGACGGTACTCCGGGTACAGTTACCGGTCATATTCGCGCTACATCTGGTGGCGTACCTACAGGGGCTGATGTAGCTTCTGGCACTACTGATGGCAACACCTTGCCCACTGCCACCCCTGGTGAGTTGCGTGAGATAACATTGGGGGCTGGCACTGCTCTTTCAGCAGGGGTACAGTATGCCCTTTTCCTGAGTTGTGTGGGTAGTGCTGGGAATGCTCTACGTTGGGTTGATAAAGAGACTTCGCCTGATTATGCAGGCGGTAGTTGGATTTATAGTAGCAATAGTGGCAGTTCTTTTACAGCCGATGCTACTATAGATTTACTCTTTGAGGACTGGGGCAACCCGGCAGGCTGGGCCAACGTGGCCAAGGTTTTGGGCGTTGCCGCAGCCTCCATAGCGAAGGTTGATGGAGTGGCCGTGGCGAGTATTGCTAAGGTTAGCGGAGTGGCGGTTTAGGAGTAACGGCATGATAGTGAACTTCGATGTACCAAACCCAATAGCAGGAGAGTTGAACGCCATCGCGGTGAAGGCGGGCTATGCCAACGCCAAGCTGATGACGGTTGCCTACTGGCGGGCCACTATCGTGGGAGCGCGGGAGAAGGCACTCAGGGATGCCCTGCCACAGGTAAAGACCGACGATGTGGTAGTAGGTTAGGTATGTGAAATGGCGAAGGAAAAGAAATCAGGATGGGGCGGGATTATCGCTATCGGGGCTCTCATAGCCGTGGTAACGCTGCTATTGAAAGGCCGCTCGGCGGGGGCTGCCCCGCCTCCGCCTCCACCTCCGCCTCCACCAGTCGGCGTGCTTTCACTGGAGAACCTGCAAATCAGTAACGCATTCCCCCTGGTCGGGGAGAGCGTCACGATAAGCGCCGTGGCGACAACGGATGTCTCGGGAACATATTCCGTGAGCTTGATGGTCAACGGGGCGGTGGTGCAGACGCAGAACATAATGATAACGCCTGCGCAGTCTTTACCCGTGTCCTTCATCTACACACCGGCCGGCGCCGGACTCTATACCGTCGCTATCGGGAGCCTGACGGGTAATTTCCAGGTCGTGACAGACCCCTACGGAACCAGCCCGACTGAGTTCATCGTTCCCCAATACCCCGCGCCGACGGATGCCGCTGCTCTGAAAAACAAGATACTGGCAAGCCCCTACCGGGGCGGCGGCGGATACCCCGCCGTCGCGCTGAAACGCTGGGACGGACTCAGTTCGGTCAGTATAGACGCTCAGAATGCGGAGATACCCAACTACATCATGCCTGACGGCGACATAGGCCGCTGGTATGGCCCGCTCTACCTGGTGTCAGCGGATTACATGGCATATGCCGTGCAGTTTCTCCCCACCTGGGCGCGCGACATCTATCTCCTCATGGCGGGCCTTCCCGCAGGAACACCTCCCCCCGTCACGTACCGGCTGAATGTCTCAAAGCAAGGCGGAGGGGTCATTAGTGCAACCAAACCAAAGGCGGGGTTGAGCTACAACATCAACGCCGGCATGACCGTCACCATGACAGCCATTCCCGCCGCAGGCTACCGCTTCCGTTCCTGGTCCTGGCCCAGCAATCCCGACCCGAACTATGCGAATTGGACGGAGAACCCCACTTCCTGGCCCATGATAGAGGAAATATCAATCATGGCGGTCTTTGACCCGCTCTAAAGAGGACGATTATGAAGCCGGTTTGCGTATTCTATTACGGGGGTTGGTCAACAAGTATCAGGGACAGGATCATAGCCACTCAGCCCATGTACCTGATACTCAATGAATCCGCAGGCAGCTACGGTGGTGGCCCCAGCGACAGCGACGTTGCTATGGTTCAGGCCTCGGGAATTAAGGTACTGGCTTATATCAAAACCAGCGGAATACGCGGGTTCATGTGGTCACCCGACGATGTTTCGGGAAGCCGTCAAGCTGTTCGGGGATTTATTGCTAATGTGGCTGCTCACGGTTATGCTGGCGTCTTCTTCGATGAAGGCGGTTTGTACTCTCCTGTTCCCGGTCAGACCTACCAAGACTCGATCCTTGACGCCAACTTGAAATCCCCTGGCGGAATCAGTGGAAATGCAAAATACAACTATGCTCAGGGGCAGAGCTGGCTTGGTTACACGGTCAGAGATTACCTTGATTATGCGAGATCGCTTGGGCTTTTTATCTGTCTTGGCATGGACGATAACAGGACGTCAAAAATCAACAGTAATATCTTCCCCCTTATCGACGCCCTGTTGACTCAAGAGAAATACAACGGGGCCGCTCCTGCTGGGGTTGAAATCGCGTTCACGGGAAAGTGCTGGGTGCTCTCTTATGCCGGGTCATACTCGGCAACCAACACCAACAAGGCCCTGGCTTACGGTTTCGGCGCCGCCTACAACTGCCAGTCAATGGGGAGTCTACCGTCTCCGGCCTATGAGAACTATATGGCGGCAGTTACTGGTGGAGCACCTACTCCGCCGCCTCCAAACACGTACCTGCTCGCCGTGACAGTAATGGGCCAGGGATACACTGATCCAGTAACAGGCACCTATGATGTCCCGTCTGGGCATACGGTCACCATAACGGCCTTTCCCGCAGCCGGTTGGAAGTTTCGGTCGTGGAGTTGGCCGGGCAACCCGGACCCGGCATACTCAGGCTGGCCGGAAAACCCGACGTCATGGGCCATGACGGGGCCTGTATCGATAGTGGCGGTCTTTGACTCGATCACGAGCCCGCCTCCACCTGTGGCAGGGGCAGGCCCGGGCATTGGGGCACTTGTTCTTTTGACCATAGTTGCGATAATTCTGAGCCAGGGAGGACAAAAGTGAAAGTAGTGGTTGTACGATTTCCCGATACCGTAGACATATCGACGTTGACGGCAGGCATTGCGGTTTCCGTCAAGGGATTGGGCACGGTGGAAGTGACGGGCGGCACGGTGAACAGCGTGTCGTCAATGGAGGATGCGCCAGCTGTGGCCCTGGTTCCACACACGCATGATGAAGGTGCGACAGGCCCCGCGATTCCGGGATAGGCAAAGAAGATGATCGAAACGATCCGTGCTTTAGTTCGCCCCATCGTTACTTTGACCGGGTGGCTGACACTGCTGGTCTTGATAATAGTCATGGTGCTGAGATTCGCCACAATAGAACTCGCGCAGGCGGCATTCAGTTTCTTCACCGGCGCGTTAAGCGTCCTGATTGCCTGGTGGTTCAAGGAACGGACGGATAAGCGCAACGGCGAATCGCCCAAGCCGCCAGTGCCGCCAACACCATGATGAAAAAACTATCTGACATTGGCCGCATCTGGCTTCATATCCCGGTAGGGTTGATGGCAGCGATGCTGTTTTGGCTATCACCATTTGCGGGTGCGAGCTTTACGTTCATCTTCTGGCGGTACGAAAAGAATGAGGATCGTTACCTTCGAGACCAAGCATGGAAAGACTACGCCGGGTTTCTTTATGGCATGGCCCTAGGCGGCATAATCTGGGCCATAGTGAGTAAATTCGGATGAACGGGCTTGAAGCGGCGGGTTATGTTGTTGGCGGCGCAGTCACCGGCAGCATCGCTGTCTTTGCCTTGCTCGGTAGAATGGTCAACCAACAGGTCACCAAATCATTCACCGAGGCTATCGAAGGCGATGGGAATGGCAATGCTGGGCTGCGAGCCGAACTAAAGGATTTGAAGGCGGACTTTAAGGCATCCTTCACGCAATTGAACACGATAGCAACAGTACAGGCCGTCATGGTAGAGACCTTGAAGCAGCGAGATAAGTTTTGCGAAAAGACGCACGCCGACCTTGATAAGACCATCGTGCGGCTAGAGGCGCGTTATGAGCGAACAGATTGAGGAACGAACCTTTTTCTGCAAAATATGCCAGAAGTGGTTGCCGCTCGGTAGTGTTCATGATTGTGCGCGGGTCCAATGCCCTCGTTGTGGGGCCGTGCTGCATGCTAAATTGACCGTTGAAGCGCAGGCAAAGTCATGAGCGAAGCCGTGCCTCTCGTGCTGCTGGCCGCAAGTGTATTCCTCTTCGGACTTACACTGGCCTATGTTAAAAGGCATCGCCGCTAAACGTAGGCGCAAAAATTGGCCAGTGTAAGTCCGAAGTGATGGTATTGGGCAGGGCAGTCCATTCAAGGGCCTTTTTCTGTCTGCTGATTCACAATTCTGAAGTGGAAACCTTCGGGGCAGCAAGAGAACCCCTTATTGGCGCGCCCCCAGCCGCAGTGCTCACAACATCCAGGCAATCCCCTAATCTCTGCGGCACTTGGAAAAGCAAAAAAGGGCTTAGGTTCTTCTTTCATAAACTCCAACGCGACCAGCAGCGTCATTTGTCCCCGCATAATGGAATCGCCATCAATCCCCCACGCCTCATCCACAACCTCTTTAGCCTCCCTGATAGCATCTACCACTTTGTACTTATCCATTTACTTCCCTCCATCGAGCAAGTCCAGCACAGACGGCACGGCTTTCTTCGGCTCGGGTATGGCCTGGGCACGGGCCAATATCTGCGGGTAGGCCCTGATGCGCAAGCCGAAAACCTCAAGCGGATCCATGAACTTCGACGCCCGGACTGTTATGCGCACGCCGCTAGCAAACTCGACCGTAACGTCCAGGTCGCAGCACGAGCCGGTCCGGTCGAACACGGGAACCAGGGAGACGATGCGCTTAACTGACATTATGAAATACCCTCGGAATCTTCAAGTTGTAGATCACTGGCCTTCCTATGCGGTAGGAATCCATGGGGTCAATAAACCGACGATCATGTTGAGCGTCTATTTTTCTTTTGAGCAGCACTTCAGCCGCTTTCCGATTCGAGGCTATGACAACCGCTTGTCTTTCCGAATAACCGGCTCTATCCCAAACGTACAACTTCACTTCTTTCCCCCTAGAAGTTCATCCTTTCTAAATAGTTTCTCAGCTCCGCCCGAGCATATCCAATCCACTGTCTCTGGGGAGAAGTCCCGCAGAAGCCTGTCCCTAGTAGCCTTGTCACAAGGGCGGGATATTATGAAACTTTGGCCTGTAAGTACAATCTTCAACTTATCCATTTTAGAAGTTCATCCTTTCTATACCGGCCTGCATGTCCTCAAACATAGGTTCGAGATAAATCATCGTGGTCTTGATGCTCTTGTGTCCGAGCCAGCGCTGCAAGTTCGACAGCGCCTCCATTGTCTTGCCGTTCTGCCGCAGATAGTTCATAGCGAAGCCGTGGCGTACCATGTGGGGGTGAATCATGCGGCGGTCGTAACCGGCCTTTCCTGCAGCGGCTTTCAAGACCTGGCCCGGCCTGCTCCGGCCATAAATGAATAGACGGCGTTGCCGGGCGGGAAGGCCCTGAATATGCGCCTGAATCTCTGCGGCGAGTGCTGGTTGCAGGGGCAGGCGCCGGACGAAGTTCTTCCTCTTTTCCGTCCGCACCAAGATGGTTACAGCTTCAAAGTCCTCCCGTGTTAGGGCCAGCGCTTCGCCGACTCTCATGCCAGTCTGCCATAGAATCCAGAAGAACAACCGCCAGTTCGACCCCCTCTTCGCCTGTTTCAGGTCAGCGCCCGGTATGAGGGGAAGTATCCGGTCCGCCATAGCGGTTGTCATGTAGGGGTACATCTTGATGCCCGTCCCCGTCAGGCCAGCTGGCTTGCCCCAATGCCACTCGCCGGGCTGAGTCGGTTTCTTTACCACACTTTGAGGCGGCGGTGTGGGTTGTAACTCTTTGACCGCAGGAGTGGGTCGCTGCGGAACTGGTTCAATGCCGAACAATTTGAGGAACTCGTTAGTCATACGCTCGCATCAATTGAGTCTAACACTTCATTAAGCATTCGCGAGGTCACAATTTCAAACGCCTTTCTGAATCTATCGCGAGTGATTTTTTCCATTTCATCGGTCATCTTCACCAAGTCGTTATAATTGTGGTCAGAACAAATCAGGTTAGCTAGTAATGTATTCCAACCATCGAAACCGACATTGAATACCTTGCCGCAGAGGAAGCAACTTATCATTATGAACCTCCAAAACGCACTTTTCCTACGGACTGCACCTTACGGGAGGGCCTCCGGCAAGGGCAAACCATATCTGAAATCGTATCTAGTGTACCACTAATACCCAAATATCGCAATGGGGTTGGCTGGTTAAAAGAGTGGTGCAGTCTGGCAGAAAAGTACGGTTATCACTTCAAGCATCTCTTCCCCCTTAGAGCAGGACGGCCATTATTCGCACATTCCCTTGTCCTGCTTAATGTCTACCC
>ERZ1292629.189-Hain-H43-01um-R1-189-length-64817-cov-16_pt1 | contig 16035 bp, 15 predicted proteins | sample MGYA00564399_ERZ1292629 | MGnify/ENA primary metagenome ERZ1292629 (study PRJEB36523, sample SAMEA6512636) | groundwater metagenome | collected 2019-01-08 | study: AquaDiva: Metagenomics assemblies of 32 groundwater samples
AAGTATGGATACATTAAATAGTTTCATATTATTGATAATAATTGTTTTATTTATTTTATATTACTGTATTATATCATAAAAATTTGCAACAACAAAAGTAGTAATTTATTTACTTTGACCGAGTGCGTAATTATACAAAAAAAGAAAAGCGTTGAAATCCATTCACTATTAAAAGCATTGACAATAAAACAGAAAAAATGATATTATAAAAATTGTTTTGGCGTTTACGCGCCAAAAAATAGAACCTTGAAAATCTGATTTTTCAGAAAGGAGTGTAAAAAAGTAGGAATTAGAACAAGGAGAAAGAAGGGGCAAGCTTTATTTTTGGGTCAAAAACCGCAAGGAAAAACATGGAAAGGACATACCATGTCGCAAAGAAGGTCAATCGGCGGATCGAAGTCTGACAGCAACGGATCTAACGGAGAACCTATACCCTTGGGTCATATTTATCGCCGACAACCAAGCAGTGCTGTACCTGTGCCGAGACGGTTCAATGTTGCGTTGGCGCAACCTGCTGTCTGCCCGCAAACGGAAAAAAAGACGAGCGAGAAGCCCAAATAAAAGCACACCCAAAGATTTCCCCTTGCTCAGATACAAGGCCCTGATTTGCGTTTTGCAAATCAGGGTTGTTTTTTTACAAAAAATTTTTATTTAAAACTTGTCTGCAAGTTTATAAATGTCTCCTGCGCCCATAATAATTAAAACATCTCCGTTGTTTATATTTTCTTTTATATATTTTTCTATGTTTTGCAATAAAAGAAATGAAACGTTTTTACGGGCTATTCTCTTTACTAATTTTTCAGAATTTATTTTTTTGCTTATCCCCTTCTCTTCCCTGCCAGCCACGTCATAAATATCTGTAATTATAATGTTGTCTATTTTTGCTTCCCTGAAAATTTTAACAAAATCGTTAAATAAATAATAAGTTCTCTGATATTGATGTGGCTGAAAAACACACCATATAACTTTTTCTGGATATTTTTCGCGAGCCGCTTTTAACGTTGCTGAAATTTCGTTTGGATGATGAGCATAATCGCTGATAATTTTAAATTTTAAATTTTTAATTTTTGAATCATGCTCTTCAAAACGGCGCCATGTTCCCTTAAATTCTGAAAGCGCTTTGAAAGAAATTTTATCAGGAATTGCTAAAATTCTTGCAACTTGTAAAGCAGCTAAAGCATTTGAAACATTGTGTTGACCGGGAATTTTTAAAATATTTTTTAATTTACTTGCATCTTTTTGTCCCGATACCCCGACTGTTGTCGCAGGCATCGCGGATCCTCGACGGCGAAGCCGTCGGGATTTTAAAGAATAGCCCATTGTTTTAAATTTTACCTTTCCGAGTTTAGGCGAATATTTATCGTCTTTGTTAAACACTAAAAATCCATCAGCTGGCAGCCGCATAATAAAATTTCGAAATGCCTTTTTAACATTTGCGAAAGTTTTAAAATAATCCAAATGCTCTTTATCAATATTAGTCGCAACAATTATTTTTGGTTCGTAATGTAAAAATGAGGAATCATATTCGCACGCCTCAATAACTAAAAACTTACTTTTTCCAGCCCTAAAATTGCTGTCGCCAAATTCTTTTAACTTTGTGCCGACAATAATAGTGGGGTCTAATCCTGCTTTTGTTAAAATCAACGCAATCATTGCAGTTGTTGTGCTTTTTCCATGAGCGCCAGCAACAGCTATCGTATAATATTCTTTTGTTAATTCCCCTAAGGCTTCAGGGTAACTTTTAATTTTTATACCCAATTCTTTTGCTTTTTTATACTCTGGATTATTAAATTTCACAGCCGGACTATAAACAACCAAATCAAAATTTTGTTTTATATTTTCTGCTGAATTTGAAATAAAAATTTTAATTCTTTTTTTTTGTAAAAAATCTGTGATTTCTGAAGCAACTAAATCAGAACCCGAAACCTCGTGTCCTTTTGACAAATAATATTGAGCCAATGCCGATACCCCTATTCCCCCAATGCCTATAAGATGAATCTTCATATTAATACTTGTTAATCTTTTAAAGTATGCGATTCTAAAATTGTATAAACTGGTCCTCCCCTCTTCATCTCTGATTCCATAACCTCAATTGACTCTGCTGTAAAAATTAAATCAATATCTTCGTTAATTTCCGGCCGCTCGTCTAAATTAATTTTCCTAAATTCCCATTCTAAAATTCTCGCCAAAGTAACGTGAGGGGTCACGTGAGGGGTAACGTGAGAGGTCAATCCCCTGTCTTCTGGCCTGAACCTTATTTTTTCAAGTAAAAATTTTTGCAAATCTTTTTTTAAATCAGCCGTTTCTACCGAAGGTTCGCCTATTGCCCAAACCATTTTTGGCGTTTGCTTTGAGCTGCGTCGAAGGGGCCCATACAAAATTTTATTTAAATTTATTGAAAAAAAATTGTGCCTTTCAGCAACTTCTTTTACAGTAACGCAAACCTCGCCAATTTCTACATCTGTTAAATTTCCCAAAAATTCCAAAGTAATATGTAAATTATCTTTTGCAGTCCATTTGGCCCATTCGCCAAAATTTTCATTTTGGCTCAGGGTAAACCGGCTTTTAAATTTATTCAACTCATTCTTTATATCTTTGGGCAAATTTATGGCAATAAAAACACGATGTTTTTTATTCATAATTAGTAGACTTTATCACAAAAATTATAATAAAAAAAGCCCTTTCGACCGAAGTCTAGGGCTTAACTCACAGAACATTCACTTGAATTATGACGACTGCGACTAACAGTCCTCCAGCGCACTCACACTGACAAAAGCCGCGGAGGTGGTATTGAACCATGTCGGCGGTTTGGGAACGTTCTGGCTACTTTCCATGACCAAACACAGCTTGTGTAACCCAATAACGCCGTTCTTGAATTCGAAAACTTCTCCGATATATTCCAATTCATTTGACTTATCACAGCTGAAAAAGCAAATCACCCGAACTCTCGCTTTTTTGCCAATTAGCCTTTCCATGATTTTTCCTGCTATTTTAAGGCATAGCTGCCTACGGATTGTCAAAGAAACGTAAATTGAACCTTATATTAATAATACACCCATATAATGTTTTTGTCAATAGTGCCTCTATTTTTGCTTTATGATAGAATTTATTAATGGCAAATAAGGAAATATCGCAGATATTTAAAGAAATTATAAAACTTTTAGAAATAAAAGGAGATAAAGCTTTGAGTTATAAATTAAGGGCTTATAAAACCGCTATAAACATTTTGGATAATTTAAAGGTTGATATTACTGAAATTTATGAAGAAAAAGGATTAAAAGGAATTAGAGAACTTGGCATTGGTGAAAAAAATGCGAAAAAAATCGAGGAATATATAAAACATGGAAAAATTAAAGAATATGAAGAGCTAAAAGAAGAAACTGCGATACGGCAGGTTATAACTTTTTACTTTCAAACAAAGGGTTTGGGCTTGCAAGAATTGAAAGAAAATGCTAAAAAAAGAAAGATAATATATTCAAGATTCACAAAACCCGCAAAACAATTATTAGAATTAGCTGGGTCCCGCCCAGATGGGACGAGGCTCGCCCTTGGGGCGGCAATTGAAAAAGCAAAACAAGCCATTGATAAAGTTGCTAGTTGGGCAAACACCAGAAAACTTGATTATGCCATTGAAACTGTTTTTAAAAAATGGCTTGAATTAGACAGATTAAAGCCAAAAGAAATTGTCAAAAAACCGTTTTATAAAGGCGACCCGATGATTTGGTCTGAAACCAAGAAAAAATGGTTTGTGATTTCAAAATACGGAGAATGGCTGGAATTCGCCGACAAAGAAGCAACCATTGAGTGGCGTACAATAGAATAAAAAATAATTTCTAATTATTAATTTTTAATTTCTATTAAATTTATAATTGATTAATTGATAATTTAATAAAAATTATAAATTAGAAATTGAAAATTTAGTAACATGCTTACACACACAGATTTAAAAAAAGGGGTTCAATTTATTTTTGAAGGCCAGCCTTGGGAGGTTTTGGAGGCTGTCGCTATGAAAATGGCGCAAAGAAGGCCGGTTATTCAAAGCAAAATAAGAAACCTCATAGACGGAAGAATGCAAGAAAAAAACTTCCAGCAAGGCGATGTTTTTGAGGAAGCCGATTTACAAAAAAAAGACATTAAATTTGTCTATCAAAGCAAGGGGCAATTTGTGTTTTGTGAAATAAACAATCCTTCAAAAAGATTTTCTTTTACAGAAGCTCAAATTGGAACTCAGGCAAAATATTTAAAGCCAAATGAAACTGTCACCGGCATTCTTTTTGAAGAAAAAATTATAAATTTTGTTTTGCCAATTAAAGTGCAGTTAAAAGTTAAAGAATCGGCTCCCGGAGTAAAAGGCGACCGCAGCCAAGGCGGAACAAAATCAGCAATTTTGGAATCGGGGGTTGAAATACAGGTTCCTTTGTTTGTTGAAGAAGGCGACACAATTGAAATTAACACCGAAACCGGCCAATACGTAAAACGCATCTAATTTAAAAGCAGAAATAAGGATATTTTTCAATTCGGGCTGGCCGTGGGTTTGGCGGGCGTTGAAAAATATCCTTATTTCTGCTTTATTTTGTTGGCGAAGGTGGGGCAACTTCCACAAACGAACGCTGAGCTATTTCCTGTTCCACCACTGTTTTTGGCCTGCCGTATTTTAGTTTTGATATTTTTTTAATCGGCTCAACTATTTCTGTTTTACCCTTGTGAAAGGGCATTAACTGCATTTTAAATGGAGTGGATGTTTTATTATTGAGCATCATTTTAACTATAAGGTTGAGATTATCTAAATTTACCAAATCAAACCTTGAAAACAGCGGCTCAAATTGTTTTTCTAAATTTTCTGCGTCTTCAGCTCCAATGCGGAACGCTCCTATTGTGCCAACATTTCCCAAAACAGCATCTCTTATTTCTTGTTTTAGTTGAGGCATATACTGGTGGCCAATAATTAAATTTAATTTATATTTTCTGGCTTCAGAAAGAATCGTTGCAATTGAGTCTGTTGTAAAATTTTGAAATTCGTCTACATATAAATAAAAATCTGTCCTTTCTGCTTCTTTTATTCTAGCCCTTTTCATTGCCGCCATTTGTATTTTTGAAATTAAAATAAGGCCAAGCAAAGAGCTGTTTACTTCGCCGGTTAATCCTTTTGATAAATTTGCCAAAAATATTTTTCTCTCATCCATTATTTTTGACAAATCAAACCCTGAATGCGATTGCCCTATAATATTTCTCATCATTTCGTTTTCAATAAACCTGCCTACTTTTGAAACAACATATCCTAACATATCAGACCTTGTAGAACCTGTTGTCTGCTGCCATTCTTTTAGCCAAAAGTTTTTAACAATTGGATCTAAAACATTTTTCATTCTTTCTTGCAAGAATGTTGGGTCGGTAAACATTTTTGGTATTTCTACCAAAGTTCCCGGATTATCTTTATCAGCCATTAAAGCCAGCATTGCGTTTCGCATATAGTGTTCAAACATCGGGCCAATAATTTCTGGCGGAAAAAGCTTGTAAAAAATAGCAATCATCTCTTGCACAGCAAAATCTTTTTGCTCTGGCGTATCATATTCCAACATATTTAAGCCGCAAGGCCTTTCCATATCAAACGGCTCAAATAAAACAATATCATCTGCCCTTTCTTTTGGAATATTAGCCAATGTGTCTTCTATCAAGTCTCCGTGAGGATCTATCACAGCCACGCCTTCGCCGTTTTCAATATCTTGCCTTATCATATCTTTCATTAGCGAAGTTTTGCCAGTGCCAGTTTGCCCAATTATATAAAAATGCCTTCTTCTGTCTTCTTTTGACGCAAAATAAACATCTTTTTCTTCTCCGCGAAATAAAACTTTGCCAATTAAATTAACTCCTTTTTCAGGCAAATCCAATGGCGGAGCCGCCACTCCTGATTTTGCCGCTTTAATATAAGGAGTTTCTATAAAGTGGCTCGGAAAATGATAAATACTTGCAAGCTCCTCTAAATTTAAAATATTATTTTGCGTTTGATTAAAATTTCTAAAACTAAAATCATAAATAAGTTTTTTTAATTTTCTGCCTCTAACTTCTATCGGCTCTAAACTGTTTATTGCTGAAAGAGAAAATTGCGAAAATGCGCCAATTAAATGATTCAAAATTTCTTCAGCTCTAGCCCCGGTTGGCGCCGACGCAACTAATCTTATGTTTGTTTCAAACGGCTGTTTTTGAATTTTACTTTGGATAGCGTCATATCCTTTTTGGTCAATTCCCTGCTCTTTTTCTTTGTTTGCCTGCTCAAATTCCTTTTTTTTCGGGTCTTTTGACGGTTTTAATAATTCATCAATCATGTCCATTAAAATTCCCTGAAATGCCAAACGCGCGGCTTCCCTAACTTGTTTTCCTTCTCTGATTTTTTTTAAAGCTTTCTCGCCTTTTTTTCTTAAATTTAAGCCCGATGACGGCCGAATAATAACCTGCACAGCAGCTCCCTCGTTAGCGCTTATTTTACTTAAATTATTTGTTACAGCAGAAAGCGGGTCTTTTTCTAAGTTTTGATAAGTGCTTATTGGAAAGAGATAATTTTGGCTTAATTTTAAATATGCCCCGGCTGTTGTTCCTTGCGGCTCAAAAATAGTGTAATCTTGCGGAATCTTTTCCACAATAGCGCGCGGATAAACTCCTTGCACATATTTTTCTAATGCAGATTCTAAATATTTAGGAACTGAAACGTAAAAAGATATGTCAGAAGACCCTAATTGCGAAGCAATTTCAAAAGCCACAGACGCCGGCGCTTGAAACATTTTTGATTTTTTTAAATACAAAAAATTAATAAAAATCTGCTCCATTTGGGAGATCATAATCTTCTCATCGTTTTGCGCCGAATCGTCTTTTTTCAAATCATTTTTTGGCATCATTACCAAAAACAAAACTGCCTCCAGCCCGCCAAAAATGGATTTTTTTTCATTTGCTTCTGAATTTAAAGCAATAATAAATGCCAGAAGCATTAAAACAAAAACTAAAATTAAACCAAAAACAATAAACATTGAAAATTAAAAATTAAAAATTTAAAATTTAAAATTCCAAAAATTTACTTTGTAAATTTTTGGTAGTATCCTTCTTTTGCTAAAAGGTCGTGAAATGTGTCTAATATATAAGGGTCATTCATATCTTTAGCTAATTTTATTGCAAAAATAAGCCCCTTTTCCCTTGCCACATCCAATAAATGCTTTATTTTTTCCTCTTCGCCTAAAGACCCTATTGCTTTTATTTCGTTTTCTGCTTGTTTTTTTAAACTTTCATCTAACTTCATTATTTCTGCTTCCCTTTCTAACTGCTCCCTTATAAGCTGTTCTTCAGAAAATAATTTTTCTTTTTTTTCCCGCCCAAATTTATTTGGGCGAGGCTCGCCTCCTTCGGAGGCGGCTTCTCCTTCTTGAAAAAATTCAATTTTTTGCTCATTTGGCGAAACTTCGCTTTTTTCTATTTTTTTTATTTCGTTTTCATCTGTCATTTTATTTTGGCGTTACTATTAAATCTATTAAGGCCGTATCTGGTTTATCACTGCTTGTTGAATATTGAGTGGCGCTTATTTTTTTGTTGGCTGAAACTATTATTTTCAATCCCTTTGAAACTTTTGACACCTCATATATTTTTGTACAAGAAATAGGAGTAAACTCCGGCTTCAATAAAGCGCCGCATAAATTTGGGTCTGGCAGCCAAGGGCCGCTTAAATAAGCGTCTAACGGCACATAATTTCTTCCGTCTGAATCAATTATATTGCCAATATCCCAAACTCTTTCCGGAACATTTTTTTTCCCCTGGTTTTTAGCTCCTATTGTTACAGCAATAAATTTTTCTGTTGTTGTTAAATCTTTCTGCTGGTACTGGGTATTTTTGCTTTGAGACCCCAAAAGAACTTTTCCCATATCTACTGCCTCCTGAAAAGTAAACCTTATATCTCCTAATGTTGCCTCATAATTAACTATTGGCGTTGTTGTTGTGGGAACTGTCGGCGCAGCTGGCTTTTCCGTTGCTTTTATTACTATATAAACAATAACTATGGCAACAAGAACAATTATTGCTAAAGCCAAAAGCATTTTTGAAGCTTGCCCTGCCTGCCGAGGCAGGCCTGTCGATTTATTAAAATTTTTTGTTTTCATTTTTTTTAATTGTTATTTACCTTTAATTACAATATTATTTTATAATATCATATTTTATATGAGCCACAAAGGGGCATCAGCTATTAAATGATTTTGCCCCGTTAAACCACTTTGAAAACTGGCAATCCTGGCTATGAGGCCTCGGAGCTTGTTGCCTCAAAACAGCGACTGCGTCTTTAAAAATTTCATAAATATCGGCTGGATTTGTGTCTATCTCATAAATTTCTTTACGAAAAGGCAATCTATCAATAAATCCTTTTTCTTTATCAACTATATAAAAAGCAAGATAACCTTTTCTGGTTGTTTGAAATCCGTTTTTTTCTAATAAAAAAGTGTATGTGTCTAACTGCAGCTGAAACCTGTCATAGATATTAGCTACCCTGCTTCCAGTTGATTTATAATCCAATGGAGCAAGTTTACCTCCTTCAAATTCTAAAACATCGTCAACAGCGCCAAAAATAGTAGCTTCTAATTGCGGATCAAAATATCTTATACCGGCAAAATTATTCCGCCACTGATTAAGCAATTTTTGATTTGAAAAAAGGCGCGCCTTAATATTATTTTCAGCCAGTAAAGGATGGGGTATATTTTTTGCGCGGTAAGCGTCAAACTCTTCTTTTAATAAAGAGTCAACCGCTGAATTTAGCGCATAAGGATATGGAGGCGGCCTTTTAATTCCCATTTTCTTGTCTAACCAAAAACAGTGCGGACATTCAAGAAAAAGATTTAACGAATTCGGAGATAGCTGAATTGATTTTTCAAAAGCCATATTATCAAATTTTACCACGCCAAATTTTAGTTTTCAATTTTTACTTTGTCGCACAATAAGCATAGGCTAATTCTCACGAATTAGCCTATGTCCTTATTCACGCGAATTAATCTATAAATACCCAACGCCATCTACTATGCTGGTCTTTATGAAATTCGTAATTTTTATATTCAAATTTTTTTAATAATTTTTCAATTTCTTTTTTTTGCTCTGGACTAAATTCCATAAATATTTTTCCTCGCCCGTCCGACTTGTCCTCCGTAGCTTTAGCGGAGGAGGAAGCTTTAGCAAAGGCGGGTGCCTGCTCTAAAAACTTTTTAATATAAAACAATCCATCCCCTCCTCCAAACAATGCTGTCTTTGGCTCAAATTTTAAAACTGTTTTTTGAATTATATTTTTATTTGTTTTAGCAATATACGGCGGGTTGGCAAAAACGAGGTCGTACTTCGTCCTGAGGAGCCGTTGCGACGAAGGATTTAATCCTTTAAAAACATCTGACTGGATTATTTTATATCTTTTTTTATTTATATTATTTATTTTACAATTTATTTTTATTTGTTTAATGGCATTTTTATCATTATCTGCAAAAACAACAAAAGAATTTTTTATATGTTTTAAAACAGCTATTCCAATGCACCCAGATCCTGAAAAAATATCTAAGACTTTTGTCTCATAAATTTCGCACGTACTAAATTTATGAGACATCTGTTTTAATGCCCTCTCTACCCAAAACTCTGTTTCTGGCCTTGGTATTAACGGCTTTTTTGACAAATCAATTTTACAGCCTAAAAAATTAGTAAATCCTATTACATAATCCAACGGCTCGCCATTTTTAAGGCGAATAATATCTTTTTTAAATTGTTCAGTTGGCTTGTTATTATATTTTTCTTTCAACAGCCATTTAACTTCTTTTTTAAAATTTTCCATTACTTATTTCTATCAGATAATAAAAAAAGACCCAAATCCCTTTGGGTCATGTAAAGCGCTTAATCAAGAGCAGGAATCCAATTGGGGTTTACCTTTTCAAAGGCTGTTCTGTCTTGATATAACACTTCTCCGATAGCTGCCCGGTCAACTTCATTTAGCGGACACCCGGCTGCCAATTTTGCCCATACATGAGGAGGGGCAAATCTCAAAGAATGCCCTCCCATTTTTACTTCAGTAAGCATGTCACCGTCTCCCTGTGGCACAAAAACATCGCCAATATTATCAGAACCCAGTAAAACTGGAACTCTCCGTTTTAACAATTCCAGCATTCTGGCTATAGAATTATGAGTTGGAGCGTCAATTGGCCTTAACTGCCGCATTGAAATTGCAGCTGTGGGGCATACAATAACTCCAACATTATGTTCTAACAACAAATCTATCAGCTTGCTGAAACGGCTTTCTTGGTAAGCCGATGGAGAAATCATGTGAATCACCCACAATACGGGGCCTTCGTGGCCTGGAACTTGCGGCTGGTCTAACCACCTTAATCCTTCAAGTAAAATTTCTGTGCCAGCTTCTGTGGGGTCATTTACCTGATCAAGGTGAATGTGAACCTCTTTTTTAAGCTGGCAAGCAAGCCCTATAACCATTCTCAAATGGTTACGAAAGCCAACCCTTCCGTCGCGCTTGGCAAAATCAGAAAAATCATCTTTTTCAGGCAAAGCTGATAGAAAATCACATTTTTCAGCGGCGTTTGCAAAAACCTCCCACCTGGCAGTTCCTTCTTTGAAGCCAAAAATCGGGTTTGGAGCAATTTCTATCTTAATCTTATCGCTAAATTGCTGTTTTAATTCCAATGCCACTCTAACGGCAAGCTGGCCTTCTTCTTGAATATCAGGCGTTGCATCAATACAGCTGGCTACGCGAGTTGTCCCATAACTAATCAAACGTTCAATTAAATGAGCCATTCTTTGCCGCAAATCAGCTTCTGTATAAGCTAAACCTGTGTGTAAATAGCCCGTTAGATTCTGTTTTGCTTTCAAGGGCAGCGCAGCAGCTTCAAGCGGAGTTATGTTGATATGCTTTAAATATTCACCTGGCAAAGTATCTCCCCTATCAAGATGAGTGTGGGCATTGTTAAATCCGCCGTATTTTTGGGTTTCTTCCAAAAACATTTTATCGTAAACAGCCAATTCCCGCGCAACAACCATAGAACCTTTTAGCAATGCCTTCGTTTTCATTTCTATCTCCTTATAGGTTGACAAAGAACATTTGAACACCTGCCTGCAGGCAGGCGGGCATTTTTTATAATTCTACTCTCGCCAAAAATAATGTCAAATTTTTGGTGTAGCTTTTTCACTCGAGTGAAAAAGCTACACCAACATAAAAACCCGCCAATTGCGAGTTTTTGTTTTTTAAAATTTTTATTTTTTTAGTTTTTTATGCTGATAATTTCTATTTCTGTGTAAGGCTGCCTGTGTCCTATTTTTCTTTTATATCTTTTTTTTGGTTTATATTTAAAAATAATTAGCTTTTCTCCTTTTCCGTGCTTTAAAATTTTTGCCTCAACTTTTGCTCCCTCTACAAATGGAGTCCCAATTTCTAATTTATTATTTTTTTCCAATAACAAAACTTCATCAAAAATAAATTCTGAATTGTCTTTTTTACTTGCCCCGTTGGAAGTCGAAGGCTTTCCAATGGGGTCCAGTTTTTCAACTTTTATTTTATCGCCTGGCTGAACAAGATATTGCTTGCCGCCGGTTTTTATTACAGCTAACATAAAATTATCTTAGCATTTTATTATTCGCCAGTCAAGCTCGGACGTTCTACCTCGTCTATTTTTATTTTCGCATCGCCTGCTGTTAATTTCACCACGTCTTTATCTATTTTTTCAAGTTCTTTGCCAGCTTTGTTATAGCTTGAAACAGTTGTGTCTAAGTGCTGTCCTAATCTTTTCATATGCTCAGAATAAACAAATAAATGCTTGCCTAATCTTTCAACTTCTTTTATTATTGCAAAAGCTTGCTCTGAAATTTTTTGGTTGCGAAGCCCCTGCAAAACTGTTTGCAAATAAGCTAAAAAAGAAGTTGGTGAAACAACAATAACTTTTTTCTTGCCAGCATAATAAATTAAATTATTTGTGTCTTCTGCAATAGCGCCAACTTTATTTATTAACAAGTCATAATAAACAGCTTCAGACGGAATAAACATAAAAGCAAAATCCATTGTTTTTTCTTCTGGCCTCACGTATTTTGAAGTTTCGTCAATTCTTAGTTTTAGATCGTTTACAAAAGCTGTTTCAATTCTCTTTCTCTCTGCCAAATCTGAAGTTTCAAGCATTTTATTGTAATTTTCCAAAGAAAATTTTGAATCAATGGGAATTATTCTTTTGTCAACAAAAACAACTGCATCAACTATTTCTCCGTTTGAAAAAGAATATTGCATTTGAAAAGAACTTGGAGGCAAAACATTTTTTAAAACAGTTTCCAAATAATATTCGCCAAGTATCCCCCGCTGTTTTGGATTTTTTAAAATATCCTGTAAATTTTTTAATTGATCTGCAAAACCCACAACCTGCTTATTTGTTTCGTCTAATCTGGTTAATTTTTCTGTTACATTTCTTATAATGTCGGCAGAATGCTTGAATTGCTCCTGCGCATTTTTATTTGATTCAGACAGTTTTGAATCTACGGCCTGGGCAATTTGCCCAATTTGCTGTTGTATTAACAATAACGAAGCGCTATCATTTTTCTCTGGCTGGCTTTTTTTAAACAACAAAAAAACTGCTACTGCCAAAACAATTATAATTGCAATCAAAAATATTGTTATTGCATCCATTGTTTTATTTTAGTTTGCGTTTTACTCACACTGTCTCTCAAAAAATTCTTGCGAATAAAAGTTTTAAAAGATTTCCAACCGCAGTTTGAGATTCTCTATCGGTTTTAGTGTTGGTAAATTCTTCCCATTTAGAAAAAATCTCTTTATTATTTATGTCTCTTACAGCGTTTTCTAAATTTAATCTGTCTTCCCAGCTGACTGCTCCATTTGCCAATAAAACTTTATCAACAAACAACTTGGCAAAAAACAAAACCTTCTCATTGGCTTGCTGCGTTTTTAATTGCTGCCTTACTTCTAATAATTCTGCGCGATTTAAAAAATACACAACACCAAAATAGATATTGACGACTGCTAAAATAATAATAATAATTATTATAGATAACCTTTTTTTATCAATTTTGTTTGTGTAATCCATTTTATTTGATTAAAAATTAATATTTAATGTTTTTTATTGTTTTTTACGATAGAAATTTTTTTAGAACGATTTAAAAAATACAGTAAGATAATTGTTATAATCAACAAGAGAACCGCTATTAAAGCAAGCATAATTCTTTCCACAGAAAATATTCTAAAAAACCAATTTTTAATTTTTAACTCAATATTTGAATGCACGCCAGAACCTTCTGTCACTTCAAACGGCTGGCCCTGATATGTTAAATAATCTTGAGATATAACTTCTATGTAATAATCGCCTGGCGGCACCAAAAAGGCATATCTTCCTGTTATGTCCGTGATTTGCGGATTTTGCTGTTGGAAATTTCCTGCTGGCCAAAGTTCATATTGTTTTTTATCAGGATTTAACCAATATATAGAAACTGCGGCAGAGGCAACACGAGTTTCATCATTTCCATCTTTTCTATATACATAGCCTTCGGGGTCAACAACCATAATCATTGATACTTCTTGCGCTGCTTTTTCTTTATCTATGTCAGATGAATAATCTATCTTTGTGCGTATTTCGTATTTACCGCTTACGGCCGGCGATATAATAGTTGCTTCCCATACGCCAGTGTCTTTATTTTCTTCATAAGAAAACTGGCTTAATATAATATCTTTTACTGCTTTTACTTCTTCTGTTCCTTTTTCTTCTGCGGGAGTTGCTTGGTTTGGCGCGTCTTTTAAGTTTGTTGCCTCTAAAAGAGAGGCTGAAAGAGTAGCTGAAAGTTTATTTATAAAATCAAGAAATGTTGACCGAGAATTAGCAGATTTAAAAATAATATAACCTTTTATGCTTTCTGCTTTAATTTCTGGCTTCACCACTAGATATAATGGCTTGTTTTCAATTGTGTTTATAGTTTGAATCGGCTCTCCTATATTTGAAAAAGTAATTTTTGTTTTTAGGTCAATATTGTTTTTTCCAATTCTGGCAAAAATAAAATCAGTTGGTATTTGTGAAACTTCTTTATTTGTAAATTTTTTAAGAGGCAAATTAAGAGTGGCGCCAGATGCCTCTGATAATCCGGGAAAAGTGAGTTTTGCCACTTGAAGCTCTTTAACATTTTCTGGTTTAGTAATGCCTGTTTTTTCTAAAGTTGTTCCGAATTGCGGAAATTTAAGCGCAAGATTTTTTATTGATTGAGGCAAAGGAAGAATTGCAATTTTTTCTAATTGCGTTTTAGTAACAATAACTCCGCCCCTGAATACCTCTTGAGGCTCTGGCGGCACCGCTTCTGCTATTGGCGGATAAAGTGTTCCTGTTTCTGGTGTTTTGCCGCCAAAAAGACCTGTAATCTGTTCAATAATAGTTGGGGGCGTTTCAACAACTGGCGGAGAAGGAGGTAGCTGCGGTGTTGGTTCGGGAATTATTTCTGTTATTGTCGTTGTTCCTCCGCCTCCGCCTCCGCCGCCTCCTTGAAGATTAATTTGGCTTGATGTTGTAGAGTTGGTATTTGAGTTAAAATCAACTGAATAATATCTAAAATATGTTGTGTTTGATATATCAAAATTGACTGTGGCTGTGTAAAGGGTTGAAACTGCGCATGTGTTGGTCGTGTCATAGCAATAATATGTGACTGAGCATCCGCTTCCGCTTGTGTCTGAGCAGGTTAAGGTGGAGTTAATTGTGTTGCCATTTCTGGCAGTGTTAATTGCAGTAATTGGAGCTGTGGTGTCTATCTTTACTGTTTTTGACACGGTTGTCTGCGTGTTGCCCGCGTTGTCTTGCGAAGCATATCTGAAATAACTTGTTCCTTCTGTGGAAATAGTGACGGCTGAGGTGTAGCTTGTGCCAGTTGAAACTGTACAGGTGTTGCTTGTGTCTGTACAATACTTTGTCCAGCTTACTCCTGAAGTGGCGTCAGCTGGAGTCAGGGTGATTGTTTGGTTTGTGGCAACCCATGTATCGTTATTTGTAAAATTATCTGTGGTTGTTGGTGTTGATGCATCTATCTTTGCAACATTGGCTGAGGTGTAGGTTGCTTGGTTTGCTACTGCGTCTTGAATTAGATATTGGTATTTGTAGCACTTGCCTGTTGCCACTGTTGTGTCTGTGTATGAACCATCGTATTCTGTTACCAAATCAGAGAAAGAACCATAAGAACCGCAAGAACCTGCTGATAAAGTGGCTTCTGCTCGCTGAATTTTACCTGTTGAGTTGCTAAGGCCTGAAGCTGAGTCTGTGCCTGTGGAATATGTGGTTGAAACTGAGGCTGAAGTGTAATAACCGTCTGTGTAGGTGATAGAGCCACTAGCTGGAGCGGTTGTGTCTATCTTCACTGTTTTTGATACTGTTGTTTGCGTGTTGCCAGCGTTGTCTTGACTGGCATATCTAAAATAGCTTGTTCCTTCGGTTGAGATAGTGACGGCTGTTGTGTAGCTTGTGCCTGACGAAACTGTACAGGTGTTGTCTGTGTCTGTACAATACTTTGTCCAGCTTACTCCTGAAGTGGCGTCAGCTGGAGTCAGGGTGATTGTTTGGTTTGTGGCAACCCATGTATCGTTATTTGTAAAATTATCTGTGGTTGTTGGAGCCACTTTGTCTATCTTGATTGTTCTACTGACTGTTGTTTCAGTATTTAAAACAGAATCTATAGAATAATATCTAATGTAGCTTGTTCCTGCTGTTGAAACTTCAACTGGAACTGTATATGTTGTTGATGGACTGCAAGTGTTGCTTGTGTCTGTGCAGTAAAAGGTGGCGCCGCAGCCGCTTCCGCTTGTGTCTGTGCAACTTAAGGTAGTTGTTACATTGATAGTTGACCAGTTGCCATAGGTGTAAGCGCCGGCATCAGATGTAGTGCTCGGAGCTGTGGTGTCTATCTTCACTGTTTTTGATACTGTTGTTTGTGTGTTGCCCGCGTTGTCTTGACTGGCATATCTGAAATAACTTGTTCCTTCTGTGGAAATAGTGACGGCTGAGGTGTAGC
>ERZ1292629.2367-Hain-H43-01um-R1-2367-length-16032-cov-4_pt1 | contig 16032 bp, 18 predicted proteins | sample MGYA00564399_ERZ1292629 | MGnify/ENA primary metagenome ERZ1292629 (study PRJEB36523, sample SAMEA6512636) | groundwater metagenome | collected 2019-01-08 | study: AquaDiva: Metagenomics assemblies of 32 groundwater samples
GACTCACCACTTCAGGCAATCCTCCAATATGGTCCGCATCAGGATGTGTGGAGATGAGTATATCTATGGAACGGTCGCCGAAGGGCATAAGCCTGCCCAACTCAGCAACCACCTTTCTATTCTTGCCACCATCGATCAGCACCTGATGTTTGTCGGGCGTCTCAATGAAGATGGCGTCGCCCTGACCGACATCTAGAAACGAAACTTTGAGAATCTTGCTTGGCTCCTTCTGCCACACTACAATCCACACCAATATATTGGCGGCAATCAGAACCATCAAAATGGTTTCCCGCCAATGCTTTTTAGCTGTATAATCGCGATATGAAAACATTTGAAGAACGTACATTCAATATACCTAAGCTCAAAGGTATTAGCGAAAGAACTATCGAAGAACACCTCAAGCTCTATGCGGGGTATGTAAAAAACGCCAATGAATTACTTGCTAAAGAAGAGTATGACCGTCGCTTCCCTTTCGAATTCAACGGCATGCGGAACCACGAAATCTACTTCTCCAGTCTTGAGGGCGGTTCGACTTCGCTCACCGTAAATGGTCCTCTTATCCAAGCCGGTTTTGATCTTGAGAAGTTCAAAGCCCTGGCGCTAACTCGTGGCATCGGTTGGGCTATGCTTTACTACGATCCCCTTTCAAAGCAACTGATCCAAAGCTGGGTCGACGAACAACACTTGGGCCAACTCCAAGACTGTACTCCCATCCTCGCTCTCGATATGTGGGAACACTCCTACGTTGCAGACTACCAACCAAGTGGCAAGAAACAATACGTGGAAGATTTTTTCGAAAATCTTAATTGGAAAAAGATTGAAGAGAATTTTATAAAAGCTTCACAGTAGCAAAGGGAAGAGAGCTGAAGAAATGTGAGACAACTAAAATCCAAGAGAGAAGAAGATGGGTGACGAAGGTGAGAGGCCATGCGAGGACGACACTGATGTAGGAAAGGAGGACCGCGATGAAGCCTAGAAACATAGTCCATGGGACGGTGAGAAGTATCAACATATTAGCCGGCAAGGAGACGAGAGAAACATCACCCATCGAGTAGACAAGGAGCGGTAATACAGCAAGTTGAGTAGAAATGGTTTGAGCCAAAGTTTCGTAAGGTAAATATTGTTTGACGATGGGCATGATGTAGATAAGACCCAAGGTGGCGAGAAAGGAAAGCTGAAACGAAGGATCGAAAACCAGAATCTTGGGATTGTGAAGGAGCATGAGAAAGCCGGCGAAGAGGAGGGCTCGAGAAGCGGAGTAGTTCCGACCAAAGAGGCCTGCCGCGATCACTGTCATAGCCATAAGCGCCGCTCGGACCACTGTTGCCTCTCCACCTGTCATGACGACGAAGAGTGAAACCCCAATGATTGAGGCCATGGCAGGCGCATGAGGATACCTAACCCAACCTAGTTTGAGAAAAGAAGCCTGGAAAACTCTCCTGAGGAACTCCGCAATGAGAGTAATATTGAACCCCGAGAGCACCACGATGTGGATCATGCCAGCCCGGCGAAACTCCTCCAAGATGTCCTTGGGCAAGGCGTCACGACCAGCCACTATGAGCCCCATGAGCAGGCTCGCATACGGTTCGGCTAGAATAGACTTAGCTTGCTCGACGAAATTCCTTTTGATTTTAAAGAGTGCCTCCTTAACCGGATTGCCGTGCCCGCTTGAGATGATCTCTACTTCTGCAAAACCGAGTGTGTAATAAATATCATCCTTGGCCAAATATTTTCCATAATCAAAATCTCTCCCACCATCTTCACTCTCAATAATTCCCGGTCTTTCCAGCTTTCCTGTTACTTTTACCACGTCCCCGTATTGCACGGGGTGATAAAGTGGTGCTGACACCAAAACTTTTTCATCATTATCAGAACGAAACACAAATCTTCTCACATTATCTTTGTCCTCCGGTTCACTGACCGCTACCCCAGTCTCTGTGGGTATCAAGACTTCGTGGAAATCCTTCACAGCGTAGCGCAACGAACCGAGTGAGAGAGCAATAAGTAGAAGCGCTAGTAGAAAAACTTCTCGAGCTACTACCTTATTCTGAATCTTCTCTGCAAGCAGAATCCCAATACCAACTACAAATACCAGAAGTGCAACAAACGGTGAAACAAAAACAAAAGAGGAGAAGAAAACACTCCCCGCAAAACCGAGGATGAAAACTAAAACAAGGTTAGGATATTTTGTAACCGGAGCGTGCTCCATTGTAGAGAGTGATCTGCGTGTCGTCAGCAAAGCTCGTGGCAATCTCGTCACAGCGTTCATTGTATTCGTGTCCCGAGTGGCCGGCCACATATTTCCAAACTATTTGTTTTCCGTTGGCAACCGCTAACAGCAGCTGCCAAAGATCCTGGTTCAAAACCGGTTTCTTGGAAGCCGTCTTCCAATTCCTCTTCTGCCAGCCTTCGATCCAGAGAGTAATGCCCTTCATCACGTATTCAGAGTCAGTGTGAAGCTCAATTGGGGTATCACTCAGGGTGCCAGCAAATTCGAGGGCCTTGATAGCGCCCATAAGCTCCATCCTATTGTTAGTGGTGTGACTCTCCCTACCTCCTAGCTCGGCCACTCGCACTTCGTCTAAGACAATAGCCCCCCAACCCCCTGGACCTGGGTTTCCTCTCGAAGAACCGTCTGTATAAATAGTGATCATATCTCTATATTAACAATTCTGAGGCGAAGTTCAGGTCTATTCCTAAAATAGGACTTCTCGAGGTGGGCGTGGAGGGTGCAGGAGGTGGCAGTTGGAAGTAAGGAGTAAGAAGTAGGAGAGGAGAAGAAAGAGATGGCTTTAAGGCTCGAGCTCAAGGTTAACTCTAGATGCTCCTTAGTTTTGCCAAACTGTTTTACAGACTGGATGGGAGCATTCACAATCTTAAAGACCGGCTTCTCATTGCCCATACCAAAGGGAGCAAATTGCGAAACTGTTCGCCAGAGACCCTCACCAATATCGCTTAGTGAAATCACTAATCCAGATTCCAAAATTTCTTCTTCGGATGAAAGTTTGGCTAGTGCCTCTGAGAGTTTTTCTTCAAGCACACTCACTTGCTCAAGTGTGACAGAAAATCCGCCAGCCCCTTTGTGCCCACCAAATTCAATGAAAGAATTCCTGGTTCCAGTCATAAGAGCATGCAGATCATAACCGTTGTAAGAGCGGCAAGAACCCTTGAGTGTACCGTCTCCATCTCGACCCCATGCAAAAACTGGTCTTTCATATTCTTCTACAAGAGAATTACAGATCAAGCCAGCCAAACTAGGCTTCCACTCAGGGTTACCAATCACAATCACCGCAGGAATTGATTCTCTTTTCTTTAAATGCGCCTTGGCTTCCTTGACCATACTGGCCACCAAGCCCTTCCTCTCAGCATTAATCTTTTCCAAGTGCTCCGCCAGTCTCATGGCTTCGACAGGATCATCGGTGGAGAGCAGTTTGAAGGCGTCTTCGGGAATACCCATCCGTGAAGCGGCGTTGATACGAGGAGTGATCGAGAAGGTGATGTCATCTTCAGACATAGTGCGACGATCGAGATTGAGTTTATTGAAAAGGGCTGCAAGGCCTGGTCGTGGGGACCTTCTCAATACCTCAAGACCAAAATGAGCCAAGATTCTGTTTTCTCCTACGAGGGGCACCATATCGGAGAGAGTGGCGATACCAACCATGTCGAGTGACCACTTCTCAATCCCGACTTTCTGTCCGAAATTATTCTTGGCATAGATAGCTTGGACTAGCTTGTAGGCTACCGCCGAACCACAGAGTCCATCGAATGGATATTTGGAGTCTTTGAGTTTGGGATTCACGATGGCGAAAGCAGCTGGTAGCTCAGCGTGAGGTTCATGATGGTCTGTCACAATGACATTTATCCCAAGCGAGTTGGCGAGGGCAATCTCCTCGACATCAGAGATACCGCAATCAATTGTGATGATAAGTTTGGCTCCTCTTTCAGCACACTCCTTCACCGCCTCCAAGTTCATCCCATAACCCTCGTCATGGCGATGCGGAATGTAGAAGGAATGATTCTGATACCCAATCCTTTTGAAAAAGTCTGAGAGCACCACTGCCCCAGGGATACCGTCGGCATCATAGTCTGAGAAGACAACAATATGCTCACCTCTAGCTATAGCCTCAAGTACCCGATCCCGAGCTCTCTCAATGTCCGGCAAGAGGAGTGGATCATGCAAGAGGTTGTAATCCGGCTTGAGGAAAGAGTCTCTATCCTTGCTACCAATACCCCTCTCCTTGAGGAGCAGTTCAAAGATTTCTGGATAACTAGAAACTGACATAGGCAATATACTAACATTGTATTACTATTGAAATTATGAAATTTGAGTGGCAAAAGGGTTCTAGCGACCTAGTAGGGATCCTCATCATCGTCATTATCATTATCGTGATTGTGAGTGATCGTGGTGGTACTAGCAGTACTTACACCAACTCTTCCCCCTCTTCCTCAAACATAGAAGCAGTTTCAGCCACCAACGCAGTGACAGTGAGTACTGGGAACGCCGCTTACTCATACCAGCCGTACGAGGAATACATCACTCTCGAGAACCGTAGCCGCACACCAGTGAACATCACCGGCTGGCAGCTAAGAAACGGCAAGGACAAGCGCCCTTACTACTCCGGATCCACCCTCCAGAGATTCTCAGCAGACATCGCTATCATCCCCCAAGCCACCCTCATCCTCTCCCCAAGTGGCAAGTCTCTAAATCAAGATGTCATTCTCCAAAATAACGAGAGAGCGATTGTCACCACTGGATTACTTGGCAATCGTTCGCCTTACGTGATCACTAGTTTCAAGGAGAATATGTGCACTGGCTACCTCGAAGCTCTGCCGGACTACGCCTTCAACCCCTCGCTCTCACGTGGTTGTCCTCGCCCTCAGAATGAACCGGGTATGGAAAACTTGGATATCGCTTGCCGCAAGATTATCGACAACATTTCCTCATGCGAGACACCCAAGATTGGCGAACGTATCAACAACGAGTATTGCGAGAACTGCTTCGAGGGTAAGTTGCTTTCCAGTTCCTGCCAAGCCTTCATCGAGGAGCACTACAGCTACCAGGGTTGCCTCGCTTATCACCAGAATGATCCCAAATTTTCTGGTAACACTTGGCGTCTCTTCCTCGGTCGTGGCTGGGAAATGTGGGCGGAGGAATACGAATCCATCGAACTCTTCGACCGCTTCGGGCAGCTAGTCAACTACCAAAGCTACTAACATGAGAGACCCTAACTGCATTTTCTGCAAGATTGTGGCGGGAGAAATCCCTGCGTATAAAATCTACGAGGATGAAAACTTTTTAGCTTTTCTTGACATAAATCCGAGATCTGTCGGACATACTCAAGTCATTCCAAAACAACATTATAGGTGGGTATGGGATGTAAAGAATGCTGGAGAATATTTTGAAGTAGTGAGAAAGGTGGCTCTGGCACAACAGAAAGCCTTCAATACTGATTGGATACTATCGAAAATTGTGGGAGACGAAGTACAGCATGCTCACATATGGATTTTCCCGAATGCAGAAGCCTTAGGAGACAAAATGGATTTTGAAAACAACGCCAAAATGATCCACAAATTTATCTGAAATGGCCTTACTTCTTAATCTCCCCTACAGTCTCGTAGGCCTAGTGTTGGCTGCCATCTCCTTGCCTGTGAGTATGGAGACTAGGAGCATCCCACCCTCTCTTATCATTAAGGTAAAGAATTTCTGGTGGGCATTTGCATATTTTAAAAACGCTAGAGCCATGGCAATCGGTAATGTTGTCTTACTGTCACCTAAAACTGAAGTGGGTGATTTGGAACATGAACTAGTGCATGTAGAGCAACACCAGAGAGCACCCCTTATCCAACCATTTTTATATTCTTGGGAACTTTTTAAAAACGGGTATAGAAATAACAAGTATGAAAAAGAGGCCTATGAAAGAGCGGGGAATACTTACAAAGGCTAATCCCCTCTTCTAAGCTCCCAATCTAAATACATTATCTTTTCACCACAGGTGAATAATAATGTATGTATAGAATATAAAATTTTAGTGAGATTAAACCAAACCAAACTCAGATCTTAGATGCCGATCATTCTCAAGTTCCTCCACTATCAGATAAAGTAAATTCTTCCCAACCCCGTATTCTGTCTTCAAAAGAGCAATGATGTCTTCGCAATCATAGGGATAGACCCAAAGGCTCTCTTGCAGAGGATACAGGCCGGCCAACTTAAATAGATATCGAATCTTGTCTCGGACCTTCCTTTTCTTATCCGGGACATCGAAAGTGATGACTCGCCACTTGCCATCCCACTTCTTGGGTTTATTGAGGCTAAAATTATTGAATCGCCATAGTCTCAACTTCTCCTTCCCTCTTTCAGTAAGCTCGTAAAACTTGCCATTATATTTAAGTAGGCCATTCTTCACCATTTTACTCGCAGATGAAGATACAGACTCCCCCTGCCTTCTGTGGGGCATCAGGCCAAGTTTACCTAGAGCTCCAATAACATTTGGGGCAAGCAAAGCCACGCTCAATATACCCACATCAGCAACCGTTTCTAGAATGATCTTTTGCAGATCATTCTTCTTTCTTCGTTTTAGACTATTTTCCTCTAATTTACCCATACATTATATTTTCACCACAGCAAAATTATAATGTAAGGTAGTTTTTAATTCAAATTTAGTCTTACGCCAACACTATTTCAGAGCCTCAATTGCAGGTAGGGTCCCAGTAGCAAGAAAGGTAATCATCGCTCCACCGCCGGTTGAGATAAAGGAGAATTTATCAAAAAGTTTAAGCTCATGAATAGCCGAGAGTGTGTCCCCTCCTCCTACGAAGCTCTCCTTACCAGACTCAGCAATCATCCGCGCCAAGGCCAGAGTGCCTACCTTATAGCCATTTTCATAACTACCCAAGGGGCCGTTCCAGAGGATCATGCGGGCAGCATTCACTTTCTCCTTGAGTGTCTCAAGTGAAACTGGTCCAACATCGAGAATCTTGTCGTCTACCGTAATAGTGTCCTCCGGCAAGAGGATCTTGCCGCTCGCAAGGAGATCCGCTAGACCGAAGTCACCTCCGCTCACCAGTGAGCTCCCCACGTCCTCCCCTCTTTCCTTGAAGAAGTTATTGGCCAGCGCTCCTCCTACAAAGATATCATCAGCAATATTTACAAATTTCTTAAGCAAGGGGAGTTTGGTATCAAACTTGGCTCCACCTACGATGAACAGGAACGGATGCTTGGGGTAAAAGAGTTGAGAGAGCCGCCTTACCTCTTCCGCGAAGCGTAAGCCTGCGTAACTCGGTAGAAGCTTGGGCACTCCCACCAGTGAAGCGTGTTCGCGATGAGAAACTGAGAAAGCGTCGTTCACGTAAATATCCGCTTGCGCGGCAAGTTCACGGGCAAATTCCTCAGAATTCTCCTCCTCACCGGGATTCGCTCTCAAGTTTGGCAGAAGTGTGGCTCCCACTGGAAGATATTTCTCAAGAAACTCAATACTGTCTGTCGTTGATTCCAAGTGTGTGGCCACGAGCACTTGCGCCCCCTCACCCACCAAGTACTGAAGGGTGGGTAGGGAAGCTCTAATGGCGTAGTCATCAATCACTTTTCCTCCGTGCATGGGCACACTCCAATCCACTCGCACCAAGACCCGTTTACCCTTCAGATCACCTGCTTCCGTTATGAATTTCATTTATTTTCAAAAATAGCTTCGACAATTCCCACAAAACTTTTGGCATTGAGAGAAGCATGGCCCACCAACATCCCTCTTACACCTCCCGTCATGAGATCTGAAACGTTTTTGGGCTCGACTGATCCACCATAGAGAATGCTGACTTTCTCTGCCGCACTTCGGCCAAAGAGATCGCTCAACACCTTCCTCATAAAAAGGGTGGTTTGGGAAAGTTCCCCTGGGTTAATGACGTCCTTGGCACTCTTCCCTATCGCCCAAACTGGTTCATATGCCAACATGATTTTCTCTACATCCTTCTTACTGACACCAGTCAGTGAAGCTTTGATTTCTTCACGGAGGAATTCAAAGTGTTCGCCCTCAGCATCCTTCACCAACTCCCCAACACAAACAAGTGGAGTAATACCCGCCTTAAGAGCAGTCTTCACCTTCACCGCCACGTCTCTCGAGCTCTCCCCAAGAGCTCGACGTTCACTATGACCAAGGATAGCGACCTTGGTGCCAAAGCTTTTCAACATCTCCACACTCACTGTGCCTGTGTGAGCCCCCTTTTCTGTGGGGAAAAGATCTTGAGAAGCGAGTTTGGCAAAACTATTTGCTACCAACTCCATATAAGGAGCAGGTGGGGCGATGAAAAGGGTGGTTTTGCTAAAAAGGGCCTTCTTCTTGGAAAGTTCTTTCAAAAGGGCTTTGGCTTCAGGAAGTGAATTGGGGTAATTCTTCCAGTTAGCAACAAGTATCAGTTTGGACATGGGTCAATTATACCTTACTCAACCTCCTTCCAACTCGTGATTTCGAACCCGCCCGAGGGGCCAGAGGTGAAGGAAGCATCTACCATGCCCTGTTCGTAGTTGATAACAGCATTGTTTTGAAGAGAGACGGTTTTAGCTGTCACTTGGTTTAACCCTGCATTGTTGGACACCTGGACAGTGCCATAGGGGGCATAAAGGATGACGGCTCCAGCATTATTTTGTAGAACAATAGCATTTCCTGTGGTGTTAGTAGAAAGCAACATGATATAACTCTCCGAGTTACCTGACCCAGAGAAGGTGGAGCTGTTGGAAAGAGTGGAAACGCCGTCAACAATAACCATACCATCATTTGCCCCGTAACTTGAATGTAGCACCACCTCAGAACCGTTGGAGAGGGTAACGTTACCCGTCACCCAGATCGAGCCCATTACGGTGAGCTTGGCGTTGTTCGATAGCGTAAGGTTACCGCTAATCTTGACCGGGCCAAGAACATTGTTAGTACCTGAAAGGTTCTGTGATCCGATTGTTCCACCAACGGCCGCTTCGGACTTCCAATCCGTGATTTGCTCATCTGTAATAGGAAGCGGAAGAACTGTGGGGTTGGTACCAGAAGTATTGCAAGATTTATTGTTGCCAGAACCACTCTTACAATACAAAGTGCCACGCACAGTGGCGTTGTTGACCGTAGGAGCGTTGGCGTCCCCTACTAAACCAGTGCCGACCGTAACACCACTGATACTGGTCACCGCGCTCACCGAGCCGGTTACAAACGAACCGTTGGTGCCAGAAACAGTAGAATTAGAATAAATATTGCCATTCACTCCTGCATTGTTGGATAAAGAGAAACCTCCAGCACCAATCTGAATACCATAGAAGAAGGCGACGCCATCCCCAATCGAGAGATTGGTCTTAATTTTCCTCACAGCCTCACTGACGCTCCCAGTAGTGGTGACCTCCTTGCCCACCTCAGTGTCAACTGTGACAGTAGTGGCGCTTGAGCCGCCAAGCGTGAGAGTCTCTGTGGCGTCAACCGGTTGGGCTGTACTCAGTCTATAAACCACATCTTCTACCCCCGCTTCTGCCAAGAAGTAGCTCTGTCTAGAGAGAAGAAGCTGCGAAGCTATCTTCTGTTGTCTGACGATAGGGCCCACTAGCCCGAAGATAATAGTGGCTGAGATAACCAGAAAGAACATGGTAGCTACCATCATGGCCTGACCACTTTGTAAATTAATTTTATTTTTCATCTAAGTAGAATTGATGAATAGAAGGTTTCTGTGCGATAGGCTGTGCTGGTCCCACTCTCGAGTGTCATCTCTATCCTCACCCCCTCGGTACTGGTTGCATAAAAGCGGGTGAAGACCAAGTTGGTCACTGTGGTGCTGGCGTGAGTGAGAGCACCGGCATCCACACCATTCTCTCGCAATCTCAGACGTCCTCCTAAAAGATAAAATTCGCGTGAGTAGGTGGTGCCAGCATCGTCTTCTCCGTCGAGAGAAAGGAGACTGGGTGTACTTGCAACAGTATCGATAGACTCGGCTTGGCGCAACTCTCTCCCCATACGCTCAAGTGCGGAAATAGCTGAGGTCTCGATGTTGCGAGCAGACCGCACTGCCTGACTCGAGCGAGTGACCGAGAAGACCACCTGAATCACGATCACCAACATGCCCACCAAAATGGCGATGTAGACAACCATTTCGACCAATGAGAACCCCTCGATCCTACTCGGGGCATGCCCCTTTTTGTGATTAATTTTCATAAATGTTGGTGATATAGGTCGAAATGGCTTTCGTAGTGGTCGCCCCACCCTGAGCCCAAGAAACCTGCGACGAAACCAAGAGAGTGTTGGGGTCAAGGGTTCCACCCGAAGCCACGATATCACCTGTAGCATTACGCTGTACTGCTGAAAGTGAAATACGACGTTGAAAGTTGTCTACGTATTGGTTGGTACTAGTGGCCCAACTAGTACCACTTTGAAAAAGGCCGTACTCAGTATTGAGAGGAATAGTTTCAATCTTGCTGCCCCAGGAAACGTTACGCCAAAAACGGACCACCTCAAGCCCCTCTTCTGCTAGGTAGGTGACCTTTATGTTTTCGCCATTGGAGAGTGCGGTGCGCATGTAGAGACTGTGCACACCAAGGATGGTTACCACAGAAGTAAGGATAATGGCGGTCGAGATAAGCACTTCTACTAAAGTGAACCCCATTTTGTTTGATAGAAATTTAGACATTTTAATTTCTTTCTGAGACACCGATGGCACTTACCGAAATGGTTTTGTAAGTCGTGGTCGCGCTCTTGAGGTAAACCTGGAGAGTTCCGGCCTGAGCTGTGGCCCCAGTTAGACGACTAAAGATTACATTACTCCCTCCACCGAAAGAAATGTTGCGCATAGCCACACGCGAATTCAAGGTAGTCGGAACATTGGTGGCTGAACCGGAAGAGTAGACAGCTCCGCGGAAAAGCACCACTTGATCAATATCGAAATGCACACCATAGCCTGTATCTCCTACTGACGAGAGCGTCATACTGCGAGCCTCATTTAAGATTGAAACAATTAAGTCCGCATTCGTATTGAGCGCCTCGTGCTCATTAATCTTTGAAAACGAGAGAGCTACGAAACCAGTCAGAAGCGCTCCTATGGCTAGAACGATTATAATCTCAATGACTGTAAAGCCCTTTTGCATTTTATTGAATATAGTCAACTAGTGAATAGGTCGGAGCAAGCATAGAAATGGCGAAGATTCCCACACCTAAGCCAATGAAGATCATCAGCACCGGCTCAATAATAGTCGAAAGGTCCTTGGTCTTCTGATCCACCTGCTCTTCATAGAAGTCAGCGACACCCTTCAACATCTCGGCGATCTTGCCTGTCTCCTCCCCCACTGCCGTCATCTCGTCTACGAAAGCGGGATAGAGCAGCTCGTGGCGGGAGAAGACCACCGACATCGGCTCACCCTTCTGAATCCCGTTCTGTGCCTCTATCAGCACCTCTTTGTACAAGTGATTCTGGAGCACCTCTGCTGTCACTCCAAGGGCCGTGACCACTTCCACGCCAGCAGAGAGAAGAGAGGAGAGCGTGCGAGCGCTTCTTGCTGCCTGAACTTCTCTCACCATCTCACCAATAAGAGGGAGGCGAATCGAGACGCGATCAAAGAGATCCTGCCCACTCTTACTCCTATAGAAGACTACTCCGAGAGCCGCGAGAGCAAGGAGACCAGAGAGCACTAGTACAGTGTTATTGACCATGAAGTCACTAGAATAAATGAGAATCCGAGTAGGGAGTGGTAGTTGCACACCCAGGCCTTCGAAGGTGGCGGTGAGAGTTGGCACCATGAAGATGAGGAGAAGGATAGCCAGTACCACCATGACAGCGATAATCACCGCTGGGTAGATCATGGCGCCACGCACCTTCTTGACCAAGAGATAGTTCTTCTCCATCTGGAGCCCCACCATCTTGAGAGACTCAGAAACACTGCCAGACTCTTCCCCAGCCTTCACCATGGAGATGAAGAGCTGGGAGAAAACATTTGGATTTTTGCCAAGAGCCTCCGAGAGTGTCACGCCGTGACTGATCTCGCTCTCTAGATCAGACATGAGTGTCTGTACGGCCTTAGACTTAGACTGCTTACTCATGACAGAGAGAGCTCGAGTGACAGAAAGACCAGCGTCAATCATCTGCCCCAAGTTCTTGGCAAAATTGATCTTGTCCTGAGTCTTCACTCCCCCAAATAGTGAGCCAAAGGATAGGGAGAAGAAAGCTGATCCTCCACTCTTCTCTTCGTGGATACTAACCACAGTTCCACCCTCATCCCGAATCACCTTGTAGAGAGCGAGGCGATCGAGCGCTTCAGCTGAGCGTTCATAAACCTGCCCTTCCTTATTCTTCGCCTGATATTTGAAAAGGGTCATGAGTTAAAAAATTTTCAATGGTCTAATTATACCTCAGGACTACCTACTTGTTCTTGTATCCATCATGATCATCCACCTTAAGAAAATTGATTCCACCTGCTTGGTATTCAAATATAATTCTGTATCTGTAGTTTATCCAGAAGGCCCAGCATTCCGACAATTCACCGTGTAACTTATGAATGCGAAAGGTGGGATTATAGGGATTTTCTTTAAATAAAACTATTCTCTCTTTGGCTTCCGCTTTCAACCTCGGCTCAAGCTTTTTGAGCTGCCGAAGAAATCTGGGTGCATATGTAACAATCACTCACCAATTATACCCTTTTCAGCAGTTCGTCCAGATTACCGCGCAAACCCTTGCCTTCTCGAATCTCCTTTTGGGCAGCACGGACATCACGAATCAGCTTTGGACTATAAACTAATCCAATTTCAAACTGATCTTCCACATAGGCTTGAGTAGCACTCTTTAAAACAGCAGAGAAGGCAATGCCCTCCCGCTTAGCCTTCTTCATGGCCAAGTCCTTGAGCTTCTTGTCTATTTTGAATATAACTTGTTCTACCATGGTATATATACTATATATACGAAGTATATATGTCAATTCTTTCTGTAATTAGCTTACTCAGAAACCACTCTCAACACTTCTTCGATGGTAGTCGTGCCTTGGGCCGCTTTGAAGATGCCGTCTTCGATCATGGTCATCATGCCCTCTTTCTTGGCCTGCTCTTCAAGCGCACCTGCGGTCTCCCCTTTCATAATCAACTCTTTAATAGTAGGAGTCACTTTCAAAATTTCATGGATACCAATACGACTCTGGTAGCCGTCCTCAGTGTCCTTGCCCGGCACCGGTTTGTAGAAAGCGACCTTGTCCCAATCGTCCTTAGGGCCAATGATCTTCTCTGTGCGGAGAAGCTCGAGCATGCGCTCAAGAGAGACGGTGTTGGAAAGTGTCTTCAACTCTTCCTTGCTGAGGAAATACTTGGTCTTAGTAGCGGCCAGCTTCCTCACCAGTCTCTGAGCAATCACAATGTTCAAAGTAGACACTAAAAGAAATGGTTCAGCCTGCATATCGAGCAAGCGTGGGATAGCTCCGGCAGCGGAGTTGGTATGGAGAGTCGAGAGCACGAGGTGTCCGGTAAGTGAGGCGTTGATAGCAAGTGCTGCGGTCTCGTTGTCACGAATCTCCCCCACCATGATGATGTCTGGGTCCTGACGGACAAGAGTGCGGAGACCGTTGGCGAAGGTGAAGCCAATCTCAGGACGCACCTGAGTCTGATTGATGCGATTCATCTGATACTCCACCGGATCTTCGATGGTCGAAATGTTCACATTTGGAGTGTTTAGGAGGTCCAGCATGGTATAGAGCGTAGTCGTCTTACCAGAACCAGTTGGGCCAGTCGCCAAGATCATACCCGTCGTGAACTTCATCGCCCGATGAAGCTCCTCAAGCCCATGCCCGTGGAAACCTAAGCCTTCGAGAGTGAAGCCAGAGGCATTATCTCGCAAGAGACGCATGACGGTCTTCTCCCCATAGTAGGTAGGAAGAGTAGAGACACGAAAGGAAACCTTCTCACCGTCTGCATCAATCTTGAAGCGACCATCTTGTGGTAAACGCTTCTCGTCGAGCTTGAGCGAGGAGAGCACCTTGATCCTGGCCGTAATCCCGGAAGCCGTATTCTTGGGCAAGACCATGGCATCACGGAGAATGCCATCAATACGGTAACGCACTAGCACCTGATTCTCTTCCGGCTCTACATGAATATCGGAAGCATCTTGGATGATGGCGTGTTTCAAGAGCGTATCTACAATACGAACAATTGGAAAATCTTCAGCCAACTTCTTGAGATCTGCTTCTGGGGCATCTCCACCATCCGCTCTCTCGCTCACAGCCTTGAGTGCCCCAGCTTCTTTCTGAATAATATCTCCGAACTCAGCCTTGAGAGTTTTCTGGTAAGAAAGGAGGGCCCATTTGATACTCTCATCGTCAGTGAGACGTGGCAAAATCTTGAGGCCGACCTTCTTCTTTATGAAATCAATGGCGGTCAGATCCTCAGTATCGAGCATGGCTACCTCGAGAGCAGTAGCGGTCTTCTTGAAGGCAACAATATTGTGATTGCGAGCAATCGGCTCTGGAATGAGGGCAAGGACACCGAAGTCGATCTTCTGATTCTTTAAGTCCACAAAGGGAATACCGAGAATGTAAGCCTGGGCACGACGCAGATCGTCGGAAGTTAGAGTGCCCCGAGCAACAAGGGCGTCACCAATAGACGTTTGCTTCTCTATGGCAAACTTTTTGACCTCCTCTATGTCCTTCTTGGAGATGAGGCCAGAGTCAACGATAAAAGCTTCAAGCTGAGTTTCGTCAATGTACATGGATAAGCTAATTTTATCACGCAATGAGGCAAAATATGTTATGTTGTTAACAATGCTTAAGGTTAGACACCGTGAGTTTATTGTTTTTATTCTCATCATTCTGTTCCTGGGTGTACTTTCTTACTTAGTGCCTGAAAATTCATGGGAAAAAACCATTACCAAGAAACAAGCTCCAGAAATTTCCAAAATTCTCTCGCTCACCAATACCAAGGAACAGAGAGAGGAGCTTCTTAAGCTCTTAAAAAGGATAGGGCCAATCAAGGCTCAGGAAGCCATGCTCCACTCCGGACTCCCCTTCACCGGTGAGACGCATCTCTTGGTCCACACTATAGGTGATTTTATCTACGACGAATTCGGCAAGGAAGGTCTAACTTATTGCAAGGACTATTTCCTCTCAGCCTGCTATCACGCAGTGATCTTAAACACTCTTGGTGACAACGGTATTGCTGGAGTGGCTGAGGCTATGGCTCTTTGTGAAAAGGCGGGGGGCGGAACAGTATCATCCCAATGTTCACACGGCGCAGGGCATGGCTTCGTAGCCTGGCACGACTATGATCTCGTAAAGGCTCTACTGACGTGTGATGAGTTGGGGGACGAGGTGCCCAACTTTCCGTACTTCAACTGCTACGATGGCGTCTTTATGGAAAATATCTGGGGTGTCCACAACGGCGCCCCTTCAGAGAAGCGCTGGGTCAAGGCAGAGGATCTCTACTACCCCTGCAACGATCCACGTATTCCCGAGAAGTATATGAGGGGCTGCTGGTCCAACCAAGCGACACTTATTTACCAGCATGAGAAGGGTGATTTGAGGAAAACGGCCGAAGTTTGCGACACTCTAAGCAATACGGAGTACCGTGAGACTTGCTACAACAACTTCTCCCGCCAGATCCACCCACTTACTCAAGGCGGTGTCGAGAAGGTAAAATCTCTCTGTGCTAATGCCACTGGCAACGAATGGCGAGACTACTGTATCCTCACCAATATGGGGGCCTACTGGTCAGTCGGAGATCACCAGCTGCCGGCAAAAATCTGTGAAAGTTTAACTGAACCTCTAAAACAAACCTGTTTTGATCGTCTCGAAAGTCTGAAAAAGTATTAATAAGCGTATGCAGAAAATAATTTTCGCTCTCCTTCTCTTCTTGGCCCCCCTTCTCGTTTCTGCTCACGACGAGCTTATCATCCGTATGACGGCCAACGGCTTCGAGCCCAAAGAGTTGACGGTGACAAAAGGAGACGAAGTCCTCTTCATCAACAACGACGACACCAATCGTTGGCCAGCTTCCAACTTCCACCCGAGTCATACTCTCTATCCCGAATTCGACTCCATGGAAGGGGTGAAGC
>ERZ1292629.2368-Hain-H43-01um-R1-2368-length-16025-cov-10_pt1 | contig 16025 bp, 13 predicted proteins | sample MGYA00564399_ERZ1292629 | MGnify/ENA primary metagenome ERZ1292629 (study PRJEB36523, sample SAMEA6512636) | groundwater metagenome | collected 2019-01-08 | study: AquaDiva: Metagenomics assemblies of 32 groundwater samples
AATGAACATGCTTCAAATTGGCCAACTCGGCTTCATTCCTGTTTCTAACCGCTTCACGCAGAGTTTCTGTCGTTATCGCTTTATTCAATATTGGCTGACCAAGCATAACCACATTATGATTTACATTGGACATCCCAATAAGCTCCATCATGGTTTTATTGTTTTCAGTATAAAGCTGCGACGATGGATACCACGCGAGTTGTTCGTAATTAGCACCAAAGTCCTCAAAAAGATATGGCGCTCTTTTTTTCGCCAGAAACAACATATCGACAATTACCGACCTAACTACCGAGGGAATGTCATATTTACTGGACATTATAAATAAATGACATAACTCTCTCGCGTTGAGAGCGGTTTGGATATTGGTCTTGGTATAAAGCGGTAAAGGATACCGAGCGTCTTCACCTGGAATTCCGGCCTTAGTCATTTCCTCATAAAATGCAAATGTCTCCGACAAAATATCATTAGCTAAAGGCCCGAAAATACGATGATTTTTAATCACTTCCGGCAGATAGAATCCGCGTTCGGGCTTGGCGCGCCGCAAAGATTGCTGCAAATGCGATGCGAATTCCGGCAGACAAAGTTGCAAGGTAGCCGCGCGCGGCAAGTCTTCAATGCTGAAAATAAAATAACCCTGGTCACCGACAGAACCGTGGCCCATCCCAAAGCTATTTTTAAGAACAGCTTTGCATTTTTTATCGCGCTCCTCCGTTGGCAGAGCCAAAAGTTTTCCCAAAATTTCGTGCGATGAATTTTCTTCAAAACATCCCAGCGCCCCAGCCGCTGCAACTAACTGCGGATCACCCGCAACTGCTAAAAGTGTGACCTCGAAATCCGACATACTGCACCTCCTGTTAAAATTTCAAGAAACTATCAAATTTCCTGTTCGATTTCAAGCTACACTAATGAAAATAAAAAATCAAGAATTATTTCCGGCCTAGTTTTTTCAGCGCTTCTTTTACTTTGGTTTCGACATTGCCGCCGTCCTTTGGCAACTCATTCAAAATCCGCCTGACATCGCTTGCCCTATAACCCAAAGATACGAGCGCCTCAAAAGCGTCTCCCATTTCTTTGAACTCGCCTTTTTCCAAAACAACAGTTTTAATCAATTTGCTTTTAAGTTCCAAAATCAGCCGCTGGGCGGTTTTTCTGCCGATACCGGAGACCTTGGTGAAAAATGTCTCGTCTTCGGAAACAATCGCCTGTTTCAAGTTTGAAACCGGCGCCACCTCAAGAATTCCCAGCGCCGAACGCGGACCGATACCGGAAATGGAAATCAACATTTCAAAAAATTCCAGATCTTCTTTATCCAAAAAACCGTATAAGTCCATGGCGTCTTCGCGGATGTAAAGATGGGTCCAAATTTTGATACTTTGGCCGATTGCCGGAATTTTTTCCAAAATTCCGGCATGAGAAAACACTTTATAGCCGACGCCGTTAACGTTAATTACAAAAAATTTCTCATTTTTGTCTAAAATTTTCCCTTCAAGATAAAATATCATTGTTTTAATAATACCCCGAAAAGCTTGCCAAAATCAAAAAAACTGCGTATTATCAAATCCATGCCAATAACAAAATCTGCTAAAAAAGCCCTAAGGCAAAATAAAAGACGGCGCGTAAGAAACGTAAAACAATCGCGTTCGCTTAAAGATGAAATAAAATCGCTTAAGAAACTTGTGACCGCCAAAGACAAAAAGGGCGCCGGCGAAGCGTTGCCAAAGGTTTACAAAGCCCTAGATAAGGCCGCAAAAACGAACCTGGTAAAGAAAAACACTGCCTCGCGGCTGAAATCGCGACTAACCAAGACAGTTAATAAGTTGTAGAATACAACTTCAAAATAATTTCTATTTGTTCTCAAAGCGGGTTGTGAGCCCGAGCGGGCATGGTTCTGTATCAATGTTTTAAAACATTGATACAGAGAGCAAGGGCGAACCCCTGAAGCGAGCGCGCTGGGCGAGCGAAGAAAGCGTGAGAATAAATAGAAATTATTTATTTGCGCGAAGAAAAATTTTATTTGATATTTTTTATTTACAATTCCGCGATCAATAGGGACAATCTGATTTTTTCGTCGTGACTGCTTGTTTTAAAGGCCAAGTCCAGAGCGATAATTTTAGAAAGAAACGCGCCCAACTCTTCTATTGAGAATAATTTTGCTGCCGCCGCCGCTTTACCCAAAACAAACGGATGAAGTTTTAAGCTTGATGATTTTTCGGGATTTAATTTAAGCCGTAAAATATTTCTTATCTGCCAGGCCAATAACCCCAATAACTCTGTTGGCTTTTCATCATTATCAAGCGCCTTATAGAGCGCCTCCAACGCTCTTTTTTTATCTTTTTTAGCTATAGCGTCCGTCAGTTCAAAAACTTTATAGTCCACCCCCGGAACTGTAAGTTCTTCAATTTGTGACTTGCTGACTACCCCTTTGATTTTGTAATCGGCTATTTTTTTTATTTCGGAATCAAGCCGCCAAAGGTCGGTACCGCAGGAAGCGACTAAAAAATCAACCGCTTCGCTTGTAAGGTCTATCCCCGATAAATCGGCGGATTGCCGAACCCACGCTTTAACTTCATATTCTTTAAATGGCTTAAAATGCTGAGATTGGTTTGGTTTTTTAATCAAATATTTAAAAAGTTCTCCACTGGCAGAATCACTCAAAGACACGACAAGTAAAATTATGTCTTCCCTATTTCCAAAATTTTGCTTTTTTAAGAACTGTAAAAAAGCTTCTGTATCAATTTTGTTTATATTTCTTAAAATGAATAGTTTTTTTTCCGGAATTATTGAACCGGATTTAGCTGAATCAAAAAAATCTTCCACATGATTTTCTATAAAATCAAACTCAAACAAGTTTAAGCCGCTTGGATTTTTCGCTTCATATCCTTTTATAATCTCCTTTGTTTTCCGGCTAATCCTAAAAGAATCTTCGCCGTATAAAAATATGATCATACCTTTTGGCAAATTGGGCAAAAATGCGCCGAATGTTCGCCAATTTTAACTTTTTTAATTATACCACCGCACCGGTTGGGACATTTCCCGCCATTCCTTTGATAAGCCAGACGCGCCTCGCCATAATGACCCGGTTTGCCGGCCGTGTCGCGATAATCATAGGTGGAAGTCCCCCGCAATTTTACCGCTTTTTTAAGAATTTTTTTAATCGCCTTAAAAATTTGCTTTAATTTTTCGTCATTTAATTTCTCTATCCTTGCGAGAGGATGAATTTTGGCAACAAATAAAATTTCATCGGCATAAATATTGCCTATGCCGGAAATAATATTTTGGTTCATTAAAATTTTTTTGGCCGGTCCCCGCTTTCCGGCAATTAACTTTTTAAAATCTCCCAATTTGAAATTTGGCGACAAAGGATCCGGCCCGATATTTTTTATATCTTCCAAATTTTTAAAATCTTTTTTATTAACAATCAAAATCTTGGCAAATTTCCTAACATCGGAAAGAGCCATTTTTTCTCCTTTCGACAAAGAAAACACAACATGAATATAGCTATTAACCTTTTCAATTCGCCAATTCCCAACAAGAAGGTGTCCTGTCATTTTTTGGTGAATCAACATTATTTTTTCTCCCGATAAATTAAAAATAATGTTTTTGCCGATTCGCCAAATTTTAATTATTTTTTTGCCTCTTACTTTCTTTTTAAAACCGCTAAAACCGCCTTGCGAACGCCCAAAGGACTTTGGCCAGTCAGTCCAAACCTCGGTTATTGTTAAACCTTTAATCTTCCTATTCAAACCATCAACAGTTGTTTGTACTTCAGGAAGTTCGGGCATTCATTTCAAACCAATTATCGCCAAACTTGGCCTTGGCAATAATCGGCACTTTTAATTTTATTACGCCGCTCATTAATTTCGTAATTTTTGGCGCCAGTTTTGTCGCTAAATTTTCTTTTACTTCAAACAATAGTTCGTCATGAACCTGTAAGAGCATTCTTAAATCTCCGCCATAATTTTCTTTTTGAATCCAACTATCAATTTCAACCATCGCCTTTTTTATTATATCGGCTTCTAGGCCCTGAATCGGCATATTAACCGCAATCCTCTCCGCTTGGGAGCGCAACATATAATTGGGAGAATTTAATTCGGGCAAATATCGCCGCCGGCCCCAAAAAGTGCTCGCAAAACTGTTTTTACGAGCGTCATCTTTTAATTTTTCCATATATTTCGCAATGCCGGAAAAATCTCTTAAATATTCACCGATGAATTTTTCCGCCTGTTCCCTGCTTATTCCGGCGGATTCCCCAAAACTTTGACTGCCCATTCCAAAAATAATTCCAAAGTTCAGCTCTTTGGCCGCGAAGCGCATTTCCGGGGTTACTTTATTTAGCGGAACGTTATTGATTTCCGATGCCGTAAATTTATGAATGTCCAAACCTTTTTCGAACGCCTCGAGCATTTTTTTATCATTTGCCAGCGCGGCAATAATTCTCAATTGTATTTGCGAATAATCAACGGAAAGAAGTTTAAAACCTTTCTCGGCGATAAAAGCCGCCCTTATTTTATCCCCCCAAGCGCCATGAGCCGGAATATTTTGTAAATTTGGATCTTGGCTTGAAAGGCGACCTGTAGCCGTTCCCGCCTGATTAAATGTGGTATGTACACGGCCGCTTTTATCCGCCAATTCGGGCAGGGCGTCGGCATATGTAGATTTTAATTTCGCCAGTTCGCGATAACTTAAAATTTCGTCTATTATTTTATGCTCGGCTTTTAGTTTTTCCAATTCGCCGGCATTTGTTGAAAGCGCGCCTCCGGGAGTTTTTCTTATCCGTCCGCCTTTCAACGCTCCGGGAATTTTTAACTTTAAAAAAAGAATTTCCGCGAGTTGTTGTGGTGAATTGATATTAAATTTTTCGCCGGCCAGTTTATGTATTTTCTTTTCTAAATTTTTTAGTTTATTTTCTAATTGCCTGCTTATCTTTTTAAGATTTCTGCTGTTTAATTTAATTCCCGTTTCTTCCATTTTCGCGAGAATTGGGATTAGGGGTAATTCAATTTTTTCAAAAATATCTTCTGTTTCCGTTGCGGCAAGGCGGGTTTTAAAAATTGGCTTTAACCGCTTCAAAATATCAATTTTGGCGGCCAAAATTTCCGCCGGTTCTCCGGAAAACGATTGACCGAATTCTTTAAGAGTCAACTTTTCAATTCCATAATCGCGCTCACCCGGATTTAAAATATAGGCGGCAATAAATACATCAAATTCCAATCCGTTCAAATCAATCCCTTCCTTCCTCAGCGCTTTAATGAGCGGTTTAAAATCATGACAGGTTTTTTTTATTTTTTTATCAGACAAAATTTCAGATACGCTTGAAAAATTATTTTCCAAAATGGAAATACCGTTATTATCGCCTATCGCCAGCGATTCTAAATCGCCATTATCTTTTAAACTGTATGATAAAAAAATTCCCCCATCCCGTGGGGTGGGCTCCACCGGCATAATTAAGGTTCCCTGCCTGTGTGAACCGGTTTGTTCACCGGGAAGGTTTATTCTTTCAATCAAGCGCGTAAAACCCAAATCTCTAAAAATTTCTACAAGTTTATTTTTATCCGGCTTTCCAAATTCAGTTTCTTTCAGTAAAAAATCAATCGGGACATTCAAATCAAGAATTGATAACTTTTTTGAAAAAAATGCCATATCTTTTCCCGTTTTTAATTTCTCCAAAACGGATTCACTCGCGCCTTCAACCTCATCTTTCCCAACTGCTTCATATAATTTCTCTATCGTTTTATAACGGCTTAATAAATTAATTGCTGTTTTCTCGCCAATTCCCTTTACACCAGGAATATTGTCCGACGGATCACCCTTTAACCCCTTAAAATCGACCATTTGGCTCGGTTTCAGGCCTTCAAAACGCTCTATAACCTTTTTCTCGTCGTAAATAATTGGTTCGCTCAAACCGCGCTTTGGCGTATAAACCTTAATATTATCATTAACGAGTTGGAGCGTGTCCATATCTCCGGTAAGAATTAAAACTTCAATATCTTTATCGGTAATCTTTTTAGTTATGGTCCCGATAATATCGTCCGCCTCATATCCTGGTTTTTCGTAAATTGGGACCTCCAGCGCCTTGAGAATTTCTTTTACTCGCGGCACTTGCGGATACAAATCGGGCGGCGCTTCCGGTCGTTTGGCTTTATATTCTTTATATTCCTCATGGCGAAATGTCGGCTCGGGCATATCAAAAGCAGCCGCCATATAATCTGGCTTAAGTTCATTAATAGCTTTTAATAAAATTGAAGAAAACCCAAAAACCGCGTTAACCATCTCGCCGTTTTTGGTTGTTAGCGGCGGCAAGGCGTGATAAGCCCGATGGATTAAAGCGTAGGCGTCAATTAAAATAAATCTTTTCATAAGGCATAGATTATTTTTCTTTTATTTTCATCTAAGTTTTGGAATTTTATCCAAATTACATTCTTGGACAGAATTTTTTTAATTTTGTCCGCCCATTCTATAACAACTATATTTTCCGGATTTTTAATTAAGTCGCCAAATCCCAATTCCAAAAGTTCCTCCGGATTTTTCAGCCGATAAGCGTCGATATGATAAAAATTTTTATAATTCTTCAGCGACAATGGAAAATCTTTTTGGATGACAAATGTCGGGCTTAAAACATTTTCTTTAATACCAAGTCCCGTGGCTAGTCCTTGAATAAAAGTTGTTTTTCCCGAGCCCAAATCGCCTTCAAGGGCGACTACTAACGCGCGCCTTGGATTCACGCGATCCTTCTTTATAGCCGCGGCCAGCTCCATGCCAACCTTTTTGGTTTCTTGCGACGAATTGGTGGTTATTTCGGTTATTGGCATGTCGTTATTTACACCCAAATCGTAGCACAGCCCTTGCAGCTTATCCACAGAAAAGATTGACGCTATATATTTAATAACGGTATGTTCACTTATCGGGATAAATCATGGGGACAAACATTCTTGTAAATTAAGCGATTAAATCGGACAATTAAGTAAATGTTAAATTATGGATTTTAAGGGAGAAAAAAAACAAAAAGAGCTTTTGACTAAAGTCCGTCGCGAGGAAGAAGAGAAGCGAGCGAAACTTTTGGCAAAAGAAACCAATCTCTCCTATATTGATTTGTCTTTTATCCCAATTGAAAGCGACGCGATAAAATTAATACCGGAAGAAAAGGCGGTGAAGGCCAACGCTACCGCTATTAATGAAGAATATAAACTCCTGCATCTTGGTGTTTTGAATCCTAATAACAAGGAAACACAGTTGCTGGTTTCGGATTTGCAAAAATCGGGTTATAAAGTGAAGATTTTTATTATTTCGAAAAGCAGCTTGAAAAAAGCGCTATCCCAATATTCATCTCTGGAAACAATAAAAGAAATAACCGGTCAAATCGACATATCAATTATCGCCTTAACAGAATTGCAGAAAAAAATCACCAGCGTTGAAACATTAAAAAAAGCTTTGGAAGAATTATTTGGGGCTAAAGCGTCTCAAATAGTTGAAGCGGTTTTGGCAGGGGCGTTGATTCTAAGGGCGTCGGACATTCATTTTGAACCGGAAAAAAATAACGTCCGTATCCGGCTTCGTCTTGATGGAATTTTAAAAGATATTGTCGATGTTCCTTCGGCAACTTATTTTTTGGCTCTCGATAGAATTAAATTATTGTCGGGATTGAAGTTGAATATCCATGAAAAGGCTCAGGACGGAAGATTTGGCATAACCAGTGGCGGCGAAGCTATTGAAATAAGAACCTCTGTATTGCCCGGCGCTTACGGTGAAAATATTGTGATGAGGGTTTTAGACCCGCGCGCGGTAAAAATAAATCTTCAAGATTTAGGGATAAGAGAAGATGATTTGGCAATAATCAATCAAGAATTACAAAGACCAACCGGAATGATTCTTTCTACCGGTCCGACCGGTTCCGGAAAGACCACGACTCTTTACGCTTTTATTAAAAAAATTCTCACTCCTGATGTTAAAATCATCACCATTGAGGATCCTGTCGAATATCATATTGATGGGATTTCACAAACACAAATTGAACCGGAAAAGGGTTATACCTTTGAAAACGGTTTAAGATCAATCGTCCGCCAGGACCCGGACGTTATTCTTGTCGGAGAAATTCGCGATTATGAAACCGCGGAAATCGCCATGCATGCGGCTTTAACCGGACATCTTGTTTTATCAACCCTACACACCAACGACGCCATTGGCGCCATCCCCCGCTTAATAGATTTGGGAATCAAAACGCCGATTATCGCGCCCGCTATTAATTTAATAATGGCTCAGCGGCTTCTAAGAAAAATTTGTCCGGCGTGCGCTAAAAAAAGATTAATAACCGAAAAAGAATTACAAAACTTTAAAAAATTAATCACAAATTTACCACCAAGAGCCGAATTGAAAAATAAATTGGATGAAAAATCACAAATTCTGGAACCACAAGGTTGTAAAGATTGCCATGAAGGCTATTTGGGCCGGATCGCGGTGTTGGAATTATTTGAAATTTCCAACGAGATTGAAAAAATGATTTTGAAATCGCCTACCGAAGCGGAATTAAAAGAGGTAGCTCTAAAATCAGGAATGATTACCATGACACAGGATGCGGTTATAAAAATCCTCAATGGCATCACTACCATTGAGGAGGCGGAGAGAATTCTCGGTAGTTTTCGTTCTTAATAATCTCGAGGCAATAGTCCTTCAAGCAAGCTTGAAGGGATAGGGCCAATTTGTGTAATAACCCAGTCGGAACCGGGCCACCCAAGCAAGTAAAGTCCCCGAAAAGGCCAAATAGTGTGTAAAGACCTTTATTGCCTCGAGGTTATTAAGAACGACTTTGTTCTCAAAGTCTTCCTAATTATACTAGAAATAAACATTTTTGTCAAATGAATGATTTAGCTGCCACAACTCCAAAACTAAAACCAGAGGATAAGACACTTGACCAAGCGCTGCGTCCTCGTGTCTGGGATGAGTACATCGGCCAAAATAAGGTTAAAACCAACCTGAAAATCCTTCTGGAAGCCGCGAAAAAACGCTCCGAACCGATTGACCATTTACTTTTATATGGCCCGGCCGGCTTGGGTAAGACCACTTTGGCTTATATAGTGGCCAGAGAAATGGGTGCGAATATAAGAATAACATCTGGGCCGGCAATTGAGAAAGTCGGCGATTTGGCATCTATTTTAACCAACCTCAACAGCGGCGACATATTATTTATTGATGAAGCTCACCGGCTCAATAAAACGGTTGAAGAAATCCTCTATCCGGCAATGGAGAACCGCATGCTTCATATTATTATAGGAAAAGGCCCCTCTGCAAGAACCCTTCAATTAGATTTGCCTCCATTTTCACTAATCGCGGCAACCACCCGTGTCGGCTTGTTAACCAATCCGCTCCGTTCCAGATTCGGCGTTACTTTCCGACTGGATTTTTATACTTTGGAAGATATTGAAAATATCTTAAAAAGGTCCGCGTCGTTAATGAATCTCCAAGCGGAACCCGGCGCCTTGCAACAAATTGCCGCTTCTTCAAGATATACTCCTCGCGTAGCCAACCGCCTACTTAAAAGAGTGCGCGATTACGCTGAAGTTGAAGGAGATGGAATAATAAATAAAAATATCACCCAAAAGGCACTGGCGCTCTTGGAAGTTGATGAACTTGGCCTTGAGTCAACCGACCGGCGCTTGATTGAGGCAATTATTAAGAAATTTAACGGAGGACCGGTTGGTCTCCAAGCGCTCGCCGCCGCCACTTCGGAAGAAATAGGCACTATAGAAGATGTCCACGAACCGTATCTTCTTCAAATCGGCTTCTTGCAGCGTACCGCCCGCGGCCGCATCGCCACCAAACTCGCTTACGAACATCTTGGTTTTCAACTTCCCCCCGAAAACCAGAACTTATTGTAAACTATGAGTGGACACTCTAAGTGGTCGACAATTAAACATAAAAAGGCCTTAACGGACGCTAAAAGGTCTAAAGTTTTTTCTAAAATCACCTCACTTATAACTATCTCCGCCAGAAAGGGCGGCGGCCCCGATAAAAATCCGAATTTGCGGACAATGATTGAAAACGCCCGCGAGGTTAATGTCCCCAAAGACAATATTGAGCGCGCCATAAAACGAGGAACGGGAGAAATTGCCGGCGTCGCGCTTGAAGAAGTCGCTTATGGCGCTTTCGGCGCCGGCGGTTCGGTTTTTTTAATTACTGCCGTTACCGATAATAAAAATAGAACGCTGGCGGAAATTAAAAAAATTTTACTGGACCACAACACTAAATTCGCGGAACTAAACTCAATCCAATGGATGTTTCGCCGCGAGGGCGCCGACTGGGTTGCCAATAGTCCTATAAAAATAGAAGATGAAAATATTAAAAAAGAACTGGAATCCCTTTATGAAGCGCTGGACGACCAGCAGGAAGTAAGTGAAATATATGATAATATTGGGGATTGACCCGGGCACAACAAGAATCGGCTATGCGGTTATTGAAAAAAAAGACGCCGATAGTTTGAACTTATTAACTTATGGCTGTTTGGAAGTGAAAAGTAAAGAGCAAAAAGAACGATTGGGTGAAATTTCCACTTTTATTTCCGGCTTGATTGTAAAATATAATCCGGAAGCTTTGGCGATTGAAAAGATATTTTTTACAAAAAACGCGAAAACCGTTATTAATGTCGCTGAAGCTCGCGGAGTTATTATTAATAATGCCAATAGCGCCAATATTAAAATATTTGACTTTACGCCACTTGAAATTAAACTTGCCGTCACGGGATACGGCCGAGCGGAAAAAGAACAGGTTAGGCAAATGGTTTGTAGAATATTAAAAATTGAGGAAAAGCCCGCGCTAGACGACACTAGTGACGCTCTTGCCATCGCCTTGACGGCTTGTTATACTAGCCCTAAATTATTCATTAACCAATAAACATATGGTTATAGAAGACGATGAATTAATAGATCCTGATCCCGAGGTCCCTGAAATGGGTACGGGTGAAGAAGATGAAATTTTAATGCCAAAAAATTCAAGGGAATTGGGTTTCGATGAAACCGAATCTGAAGATGGAATTAAGGAAATAGAAACGGAAGAGGAGGAGATATAATAAATAAACCCCTGCGTCGCAGGGGTTTATTTATTTTGCCTTAATTCGCGCAAAGCGCCTTTTACCGACCTGTATCACCAATCCTGAAATAATTTCTATTTTCGCTTGCGGGTCTTCAATCATTACTCCATCTATTTTAACGGCGCGCTCTAAAACCAGCCGTCGCGCTTCGCCCTTTGATTTCACGAGCGCTGTTTTTAATAGTAGGTCAATAATGTCATATGAACCCTCTGTTAATAAAACGGCTATAATATCATCAGGTAATTCTTTCTTGGTAAACACTCTTTCAAACTCCTCTGCCGCTTCTTTCGCTTTTTTCTCGCCATGGTAAATTTTAACTATTTCAAAAGCCAATTTCATTTTATAGTCTCGAGGATTTCCTCCCATCCCAATTTCTTTTTCATATTCCTCAATTTTATCCAAACTAGCTCTAGTCGCCAAAATAAAATACTTGGTTGTTAATTCGTCTTTTAAAGACATTATTTTTCCGTACATTTCTCCGGCAGAATCCAATAAATTTATTGTATTACCCCAACTTGAGCTCATTTTCCTTCCGTCAAGCCCCTCAATCAAAGGATTGGTGATTATATTTTGAGGTTTTTGGCCATAATGTCTTTGCAGTTCTCTGCCTGCTAATAAATTAAATCTTTGATCTGTCCCTCCGATTTCCACATCTGCCTTAATTGCGACTGAATCATATCCTTGCATAAGCGGATATAATAACTCTCTAAGAGAAACCCTTCTCCCCTCATCCAGTCGTTTTTTTATATTTTCTCTTGATATAAATCCATTTAAGGAAAAAACATCAGCCTGCTCTCCAATTTCGTAATAACCCAATTTAGTGAGCCATTCACTATTGTAATGAACCTCGCATTTTTCAATATCAATAATTTTCCCGGCCTGCTCAACATAATTTTTCATATTCTGTTTTACTTGATTTTCAGCCATCATCGGCCGCTCGCTTTCTTTATCGGAGGTATCGCCAATAACACCCGTAAAATCTCCGATTATTAAAATAATCTTATGCCCCAGTTCTTGAAAATCTCTTAATTTAAACAAGGGAATCGATCGTCCGATATGAATATTGGGGCTAGTTGGGTCTATTCCTAATTTAATTCGAAGCTGTTTTCCGTCCTTCAATTCTTTTACAAATTGGTCTTTTTCAATAATTTCCTCGACTCCTCGGGATAATAATTCTTCTATTTTTTTCTTATCGGTAGAAATTTTCATACTTAGACAATATCAAATTATTATGTTTTTGCCAAACGGGTGTTTTTTATTGTATAAAATAGAGATGAAAAGCCGTCGTCAATTGCTATCACAACTGGTCCTTGGGGGCATTATTGCCTTTTTTGTTTTAGTTGTATTGTTTATTTTAGTTTTTTTCTTCTATAGTCGTCAGCTGCCCAATCCTAATAATTGGCAGGATAGAAAAATTATCCAATCAACAAAAATATACGACCGTGATAATGAAAATCTTCTTTATGAAATTCATGGCGAAGAAAAACGCACAATTATTCCCTTTGATGAAATTCCAAAGATCATCAAAGACGCGACAATTGTAGCTGAAGATGTTGAGTTCTATAATCATCCTGGTATTAATATCCGGGGAATTCTCCGGGCAGTTTGGGCTGATATAAAGGGAGGGGCGCTACTTGAAGGTGGCTCAAGTATTACGCAGCAACTTATAAAAAACGCCTACCTGACCCCCGAACGAACTTTCAGCAGAAAAATTAAGGAAGCTATATTGGCAATCGCCCTTGAAAGAAGATACTCAAAAGACGAAATTCTTAATTTTTATTTAAATCAAATTCCCTACGGCTCCAACTCTTATGGAATTGAAGCGGCGGCGCAAACATATTTCAATAAGCGCGCCAAGGACTTAACCGCCGCTGAAGCCGCTTATTTAACTTCATTACCAAGGGCCACTTCTTATTATTCACCATATGGAAGTCACGGAGAAGAATTGAAATCGCGCGCCAATTATATCTTGGGTCGCATGCATGAATTAAAATATATTTCTGACGATGAATATAATGACTCATTAAAAACAATTGTAAATTTTGCCGGCCAAAAAACCAATATTTCCGCCCCTCATTTTGTAATGTTCGTCCGCGATTATTTAACCGAAAAGTATGGGGAAGATACAGTGGAAAAGGGCGGGCTCAAAATTACAACCACTCTTAATTTCGATTTGCAGAAAATAGCCGAAAAATCAGTAGAAGAAGGGGCTAAGCGCAATGAAGTATTTAATGTTAAAAATGCCGCTTTAGTAGCTATTGATCCTAAAACCGGACAAATTTTAGCAATGGTGGGTTCAAAAAATTATTTCGGCGACCCGGAGCCCGATGGTTGCGAACCGGGAAAAAATTGCCAATTTGAACCAAATGTTAATGTTGCCACAAGATTAAGACAGCCGGGATCTGCTTTTAAGCCATTTGTTTATGCCACGGCAATAAATAATGGTTATACTCCCAACACTATAATTTGGGATGTTTCAACAGAATTTAATCCACAATGTTCTTGGGATGGTGTTGCCGGCCCGAATATTGACCCAAGAACATGTTATAAACCAAAAAATTACGACGGTAAAGTGAGAGGTCCGGTTACTATAAAACAAGCCCTGGCTAATTCGTTAAATATTCCATCTGTTAAAGTTTTATATCTTGCCGGTATAAATAATTCTATAGATACCGCGGAAAGTTTGGGTATTACCACTTTAAAAGACCGCTCCCGTTATGGGCTCTCTTTGGTTTTGGGAGCTGCGGAAGTTAAATTATTAGATATGACTTCTGCTTATAGTGTTTTTGGCCAAGAAGGAATTAAAAGAGAACCGACCGGTATATTAAAAATAGAAAATAGTAATGGGCAAGTATTGGAGGAATATAAAAATAAGGGTCAAAAGGTTATGAAGGAACAAGTGGCGAGAGAAATTAATGAAATCTTGTCCGATAATAATGCCAGGGCGCCAATGTTTGGTTTATATAGCACGCTTTCATTGGGCGATAGGCCGGCGGCAGTTAAAACCGGCACCACTCAGGACCCAAATGATGAAACTAAATCGCGAGACGCTTGGACCATTGGTTACACGCCATCATTGGTTGTGGGGGTTTGGACTGGTAATAATGATAATACACCGGTAGACAAAAGCGGTTCCGGAGCTGCCGGTCCTATTTGGAATGATTTTATGAAAAAAGCGCTGGAAGGAACAATAATGGAAAATTTTACCAAACCAGAATCTATATTAACCGACAAACCAATCCTTAATGGGCAATATCAAATAACAGTAAATTTAAAGGTTAATAAAAATAATGGACTTCTGGCAACGGATAAAACTCCTCCCGATTTAATTCAAGATAAACTTTTCACCGAAATACATGAAATTTTATATTGGCTCGACAAAAATAACCCCCAGGGACCGCCACCGGATTATCCGGAAAGCGACTCCCAATTTAAAAACTGGGAAGAGTCACTTCAAAATTGGTTGAAAAATAATTACAGTGGCGGTCCCTATAATTATCTGCCAAAAGAGTACGATAATTAAGTGCTTTTAATCGGCATTAAAATATAAAAGAAATCAATACCCTGAGTTGATTTTATAACCGCCGGTTTTTGGTCGCCATTAAATTCTAAAATAATTTCGTCATCACGGGTATTTTTTAAGCCATCCAAAAGATATCTCCAATTAAAAGTTATATCAATATCACCGCCTTGAATCTCGGAATTAATACTGGTTTTGTGGTTGCCAATTTCGCTATTATTAGAAAAAACCTCAAGATAGGACTTATCGCTTATTGTTTTTAAAATCACGTCATTTAATCTCGAGGAAAAACACCCCGACAATCTCACTGCTTCTTCTAAACTATTTTTGGAAATAAAACATTTGGTTTCTGATGATTTAGGAATAATAGCTTCATAATCAGGATAATTTCCCTCTATCAATCTTGAGATTAAATGAATATCCCCGAAATCAAATAAAATCTGGTTTTGGTCGGTACTTATTTTGACTTCAATGTTTTTATCTCCTAAAATTCTCAAGACCTCACCTATTGTCCTTAATGGAACAATTATATTTTGAGATTTTGAAAAATCAACTTTTATTTTATCTTTAAGATACTCAGAAGATAATAATAATGTTTTGTGTGCCAATCGAAAACCATCTGTTGATATAAATTTTATACAGTCCGGCTCAATTTTCAAATAAACGCTCGATATTTCCGGCCTGGCGCTTGAAAGAGCGGCAGAATTAACAACGCTACTTAAAGATTCTTTTAATACCTTTGAATTAATTGTTAAATTAAAAGTGTTTTTAATTTTAGGAATAATCGGAAAATCATCCGGATTTAAGCCACTGATAGCCGCCTTAATATTATCGCACGTTATGTGTAATTTTTGATCTTTTACTTCTAAATTAATATTTTTATTTGGAAGGTTACCAATGAATTGACTTAAAAGTTGAGCGGGCACGGTAATACTACCGTCTTTTAAGACCTTTGAAGACACCCAGGAAGTAAAACCTATTTCTAGATCGGTTGAAGAAATTCTTAATCTCCCTTTGTCGGTGGAAAGTAAAAAATTATTTAAAATAGGTAAAGTAGAATTTTGTTTAACAATTCTTAAAGCATTATCTAAATTTCCTTTTAAATTTTCCTGAGTACAGGTAATATTCATTGTGGTTATAATTATAATTTATTTATATTAATATAAAACTTATTATTATTTAATCATTGTAAAAATTGTGGACATGTTTTAATTATTACTAAGTTGAGCCGTTATTTTTGGATTAAATTGTTGATAAAAGTGTTGATAAAAATTTGATAGTTTTTAAATTATTAATTTATTAAATTTTTAAGTTTTCTTTTCGGGAGTTTAATAACCGGAAATCCACCCGTTAGTAAGGTGTTTTCCCACAATTAAATTAAATAAAGTTTTTCTCTTATTAAATTTATTTCATCATTTAAATTAGAGT
>ERZ1292629.599-Hain-H43-01um-R1-599-length-39836-cov-7_pt1 | contig 16019 bp, 14 predicted proteins | sample MGYA00564399_ERZ1292629 | MGnify/ENA primary metagenome ERZ1292629 (study PRJEB36523, sample SAMEA6512636) | groundwater metagenome | collected 2019-01-08 | study: AquaDiva: Metagenomics assemblies of 32 groundwater samples
TAAGAAGTGAGATGATTGAAAAAGGAAAAGCACAAATTAAGAAATTTTCTTGGGAAAAGACAGCAAGGGAAACGCTAAAAGTATTAGAGAATTTAGGAGGAAAATAATGAATAGAATAATAAGAAGACTAACAACAGTATTTTGGGAGTTAATTAATTTTAAATTAATTATTGTAGGTTTTATGCCATCTCACCTTATTAGAAGATTTTTCTATAGACTTTGTGGAATTAAGATTGGTAGTGGATCTGCTATTCACATGGGTGCCAGATTTTATTATCCTCCAAAAATTAGTATTGGTAACGATACTGTAGTAGGTGAGGGAGTAGTCCTAGATGGAAGAGATTTGTTAACTATTGGAAGCCATGTAGATATTGCATCCCAAGTTATGATTTATAACGCACAACACGATATAAACGATGAAAACTTTAAAGCAGTAACAGCCCCAGTTGTAATTGAAGATTATGTATTCATTGGGCCAAGAGTTGTAATTCTTCCAGGCGTTACTATTAAAAAGGGAGCAGTTGTTGGAGCTGGAGCAGTTGTTACAAAAGATGTAGAAGAGTTTAAGATAGTCGGAGGAGTTCCTGCAAAAGAAATAGGGGAGAGGGAAAATAAAAACCCCACATACAAATTAGGCCGTGCAGCGTGGTTTAGATAGCTTATATGAAAAAAATACTTTCATGGATTTGGGATAACATTTTATTTTTAGAAACATTATTTTTACTTGTATTTATTCCGCTTTTTCCAAAACTTCCAATTTTAGATGTAAAAAATACTTGGGTGTATATAAGAGCTGAAGATTTTGTTGTATTTTTTGTGTTACTTTCTTGGATCTTTTTACTTCTTAAACAAAAAATTAGCCTTAAAACTCCCCTGACTATTCCTATAATGACCTTTTGGATAATTGGTGCAATAGCGACTTTACATGGGGTTTTGCTTATTTTTCCAACACTTGCAAATGTTTTTCCAAACGTAGCTTTTCTTTCTTTAGTTAGGCACATTGAGTACATGAGCTTATTCTTTATTGCCTATCAGGGAATGAAAGATAAAAGGCTACTCCCAATAATAATTGCAGTCTTAGTATTTACCCTTTTAGGGGTAATAGGCTATGGCTTTGGTCAAAAATATCTTAGTTTTCCAGCATACTTAACAATGAATGAAGAGTTTGCTAAAGGAATTCCAATAACTCTTTCTAGTTTGTCTAGAGTATCTTCAACTTTTGCAGGGCACTATGATCTTGCAGCTTATTTAGTTTTAGTAATACCAATTGTAGTAAGTTTAGTCTTTGGTTTTAAAAATTGGTTTATAAAAATATTTCTTTTATTAACCTCTTTCCTTGGTTTAATTTTACTGTTTATGACTGTTTCAAGAGTTTCTCTTTTTGTATTATTTATTTCTCTTTTAATTGTTTTCTTCTTTCAAAAGAAAAAGTTTATTTTCTTAGTTATTCCCCTTTTTGCAGTTGCTGCTTTACTAATAATTACATTTAAGCCAACAATTCTAGATCGCTTTAAAAGTACAATTTCAAGCGTTGATGTATTAGTTGATGCAAAAACAGGTGACTCAGTTGGTCATGTTAAATTTGTTTCTAAAGACTCAATTAAGGATAAAATTGTTTTACAAAAAAGAGTTAAAGATAAAGTTGAGCTTATTGGTGCAATTTTGGGAAATGAAGAGACTCTTAGGGCATCTGAGTCAGCTCTTTTAGTTTTTGAATTAATTCCACCAGAAGTTCCTCTTGTTCAGGCCACAAACGTGTCTAATGGAGAAACGCTGCCTCAGGGAACTGGTTATATTAATTTAGCTTTATCTCCTGTTATAAGAAGGCTTGGCAATTTTTATTATGAATTACCATCAGACATTAAAGCTACTTTTTCTGCTCAAATCTTAGTTCTTCATGGTGATTTTATTGTTAAAAGAGCTGCTGCTTATGATCTTTCTTTTACTACTCGTTTTCAGGGTGAGTGGCCAAGAGCGCTTGAGGCATTTTTTAGAAATGTTTTGATTGGAAGTGGATATGGTTCAGTTAGTTTAGCTGTTGATAATAACTATTTTAGAATTTTAGGAGAAATTGGATTGCTTGGTTTTGTAGCCTTCTTTGCAATTTTTACTTCTCTTTTAGTTTATATAAGGAAAGGATTTAAAGACATTGAATCACCTCTTGCTAAAAGTTTCGTGCTTGGATTTGGGGCAGGAGCAATTGGTTTATTCCTTAATGCAACTTTGATTGATGTATTTGAAGCATCAAAGATTGCGTTTTTACTCTGGATGTTGGTTGGAATTACTCTTGGTGTATTAATGCTATATCAAAAATCAGAGATTAATTTACTTAACGAGCTTAAAAAAATTGCTACCTCAAGTTTTGCTATTGGTATATATCTTCTTTTATTTGCAATATTACTCTTTTCGCCAATGCTTAATAACTTTTTTGTCGGAGATGATTTTACTTGGCTAAGATGGGCAGGGGATTGTACTAATAATTGTTCTTTTCTTGAGAGAATAATTAGTTATTTTACAAATTCAAATGGATTCTTTTATAGACCAGGTACTAAAGTATTCTTCTACATTATGGAATCTATCTTTTGGTTAAATCAGGCAGTTTATCATATAGCTTCTTTGCTTTTACATTTTGGTGTTTCGTTTCTCTTTTTCTTACTTGCTAAAAAAATATTAAATAATAAAATTCTTGCAGCACTAAGCGCATTCTTATTCCTTATTTTAAGCGGTTACACAGAAGCAGTATTTTGGATTTCTTCAATAGGTCATTTGTTTGCTGCATTTTTTGCACTTTTAGCTATTTTATTCTTTATACTCTGGGATGAAAAAAAGAAAATTTATTTCTATATTCTTTCTATTCTTTCATTATCTTTAGGATTAACATTTCATGAAATGGGAATTATCATACCGCTTTTAATCTTAAGTTTTAAAGCAAAAGATGGCGTTTTACCATTTATTAAAACATTTACTAAGAGATGGGATTATCTACTTCTTTTTGTGCCAGTGGTTGTCTACTTACTCCTTCGCTTTATGTCTCAAAGCCATTGGCTAAGTGGAGATTATAATTATGATTTTGCTATGCTTCCATTTAATTTTGCAGGAAACATACTTGGTTACGCAGCGCTTATTGTAGTTGGGCAAAGTTCCCTTTCTTTATATGAAGCACTAAGAGCCTTATTTAGAGTAAATTTGATGATACCTGTTATCCTTAGTGTAGTAGCATTAGCTGGTCTGGTTTATGCATATAAAGTAAAACTTAAGATACTTTTTGGAAATGATAAGAAAATTGTTTTATTTGGGTTAATGTTTTTTGTATTTGCACTTCTTCCATATTTAGGCCTTGGTAATATCACATCAAGATACAGCTATCTTGCTTCTTTAGGTTTAATTTTAATCTTTGTATTTTTACTAAATAAGCTTTATGAATTCCTGCTTAAAGAAGGAAAACAAATTGCACTTCTAACAGTTTCTGTAATTGTTATTGTTTTTTCACTTTTCCAAATAATTCAGGTTCAACAAGCATATTTTGATTGGGCAGGAGCAGGAGAAAAAGTAAGGAAATTCTTTGTCTCAATAGATGCGCTTTACACAGATGCCTGGTCAAAGGGAGAGGTTACATTCCATTTTGTAGATGTTCCTCAAAAAGTAGGAGATGCATGGGTATTTCCAGTTGGCTTAAGTGATGCTGTGTGGTTTTCTTTTCAAAATAAAGATGCAAAAGTTTATATCCATACAAGTTTAGATACAGCTCTGCAAACCGCAGGTCTTTCTCCAATACAGCGAGTATTTGTCTTCAATGAAGATGGTAGTCTCGGTGAAATAGATAGGTATCTTGTAAGATAAGAGGTCTAATTGCTAAAGAATTATCAATAAACTAAAATAACACTAATGCGAAAATTTGAATTAATCCTATTAATTGTTTTTTTCATCTTAGGTTTTGTTTTTAGGCTTTATAGATTTGATTCCCCTATTGCTGATTGGCATTCTTGGCGTCAGGCAGACACATCCTCAGTCTCAAGAAATTTTGTAGAAAATGGATTTGATTTATTACATCCCAAGTTTGATGATTTATCCAACGTTCCATCAGGACTTGATAATCCAGAGGGTTATAGATTTGTAGAGTTTCCAATTTATAATTTCTTGCAAGGGTTTTTGTTTAAATCGCTTGGCATCTTAACTTTAGAAGAGTGGGGAAGACTTGTTTCAATTGGAGCCTCAATGCTTTCTGCAGTATTTTTGTTTTTAATAGTAAAAAGGCGTTTTGGTGCATCAGCTGCATTTATTTCTTTTGTATTTTTCCTATTTCTTCCTTTTAATATTTATTTCTCAAGAACTATTCTCCCTGACCCATCGATGGTTACAGCAATTTTAGGCGGTATTTATTTTTTTGGTCAATGGATTGATTTAGTAGATACTAATAATAAGAAAAAATGGCTCTATTTTATTCTTTCTTTAGTATTTACAAGCGTTAGTTTTTTAATAAAACCTTATGCTTTGTTTTTTACACTGCCAATTATCTATATGTCTTTTGAGAAATTTGGATTTAGTGTTTTAAAGAAATGGCAACTTTATATTTTTGCCGTTTTGTCAGTTATTCCACTTGCTTTATGGAGAATGTGGATGACTAATTTTCCAGCGGGTATTCCTGCAAGTAACTGGCTTTTTAATGAAGGAAATATAAGGTTTAAAGGAGCATATTTTTATTGGCTTTTTGGAGAAAGAATTTCAAGACTAATTTTAGGATATTTTGGATTACCTCTTTTAATCTTAGGATTTTTAAGATTAAATTTAAAAAAAGAATTATTGTTTCTTCTTTCCTTTGTTTTATCATCCCTAATTTATATGGTAGTTATTGCAAGAGGAAATGTTCAACATGATTATTACCAGATATTAATTATTCCATCCCTTTGTATGCTTTTAGGTGTTGGTGGAGTATTTTTAACAAAACCACTTGGACAAGTTAATAAATATGTTTTTTACAGTGTATTTTTAGTTTGTACAATTCTTTCAATAATGCTTAGCTGGTATTATGTTAGAGATTATTACAATATTAATAATCCATCAATCATTAGCGCTGGAGCTGCAGTTGATAGAATTACTCCAAAAGATGCAAAAATAATTGCTAATTATAATGGTGATACTTCTTTTCTTTATCAAACAAAAAGAAAAGGTTGGGCAAGTTTTCAAAAAAGTTTGCCAGAAATGGTGCAAATGGGTGCTGCATATCTAGTCTTAGTTAATCCAACCAAAGAAGATCTTGGCATTGGAACTGAGTATAAGATTGTTGCGGTTACCAAAGAATACGTCATATTTAATCTAAACGAAAAACCATGAAAATATTAATGATTTCTTCATATCTACCTTTTCCTCTTTATTCAGGTGGACATATTAGGTTGTATAACCTAATTAAGCACTTATCAAAAGAAAATGAGATTACTTTAATTTGTGAGAAAAGAGATTTTCAAACACAACAAGATATAGACGAAGTAAGTAAGGTATGTAAGAAAGTTATTACAGTTCCAAGAAAGAAACAATGGACAATTCAAAATATTATTAAAACTGGCTTTTCTAAAAATCCATTTTTAATAACAGGTCATACAAGTGAGGAAATGAAAACAGCAATTAGAGATGAAATGGTTAGGGAAACATTTGATTTAATTCACGTTGAAACATTTTATGTTTTTCAAAATCTTCCAAAAGTTACAATCCCAGTTGTCTTAGTCGAGCACAATATTGAATACATGGTTTATAAAAGATATGCTGACCTTGTTAATCCTCTTTTTAAACCTTTTTTACTTATCGATATATTAAAGATTAAGAAAAAAGAAGAAGAAGCATGGGATAGTGTAAAAAAACTCGTTGCAGTATCAAATGTTGAGAAAAAAATAATGCAAAGAGAAGGCGTTTCAGTGGTTCCAAATGGAGTTGATACGGAAAAGTTTTTCTTTAGAGATTTCTTAGGCTTACCTAAAGAAAAAAGAGTTTTATTCATAGGTGATTTTAAATGGTTACAAAATAGAGATAGTCTTGAGTTTATCTTAAAAGAGATCTGGCCAAAAGTAATGAGTAAGTTTAGCGAGTTAAATAAAGACTTTGACTTAAAGCTTTGGGTTGTTGGTAGAAATCTTCCTGATAGTTTTAAAGAATATAAAATACCAAGTGTTGTTTTTGATACAAATAATAAAGAAGAGACTTGGAATATTTTTAATAAATCATTTATCTTACTTGCTCCTCTAAGAGCTGCGGGTGGAACAAGCTACAAGGTCTTAGAAGCTATGTCCTCAGGTGTTGGTATAGTAACGACAAATTTAGGAATAGAAGGATTAGAAGCTCAAAATGGAATCCATGTGTTATCAGCAGAAAGTGCTGATGATTTAGCAAATTGCGTAGTTAATCTTTCTCTTGATTTGAGTTTATATAGAAAGCTAACAATTAACAGTAGAAAATTTGTTGAACAAAACTATGATTGGAAGATAATTTCTGAAAAACTTAATAAAATTTATATGTCTTCTTTGTAATAAGTCCTCATCCTTTGTATAATGAGCACATGTATATTGGAATTGATGCCAGACTTTGGAGTCAAACAGGTGTTGGAAGATACATTAGGAACCTAACAATAAATCTTGCAAGAATTGATAAGAAAAATCGTTATGTAATTTTTGTAGGAACACTAGACTTTGAAAATGTTAAAAAAAGCATCAAAAACAAAAAATGGGAAATAGTAATCTCAGATATTAAATGGCATAGTATTTCAGAGCAAACAAAGTTTACGAGATTATTAAATAGTTATAACTTTGATCTTTTTCACTTTCCTTATTTTTCAGTCCCTATTTTTTACAGAAAAAAATATGTTATTACTCTCCATGATTTAATAGTTAATAAATTTAAAACTGGTAAAGCCTCAACTCTTCCATACCCACTTTATTTACTTAAAAGACAAAGCTATCTTTTTATTTTAAATAATGCCTTAAGAAAGTCTTTAAAAGTAATAGTTCCATCAAATACTGTTAGAAATGATTTGCTCAAAGCTTATAAAATAAATGCAGAAAAAATTATTGTTACCTATGAGGGTGGATTTGAAAAGATTAGTAAGGCAAGTGATAAATCTTTAATAAATGGAAAATATTTCCTTCGTGTTGGTAATTTTTATCCTCATAAAAACGTTGAAAATCTTTTATTAGGTTTTAAGGCTTTTGTAGAAAAACCAAAGAATAAAGATGTAAAACTAGTCTTAGTTGGTAAAAAAGATTTCTTCTTTAAAAGTATAGAGAAACAAATAGAAAAGCTTTACTTAAAAGATAATATTATTTTTCTTGATAACCCAAGTGATGAAAATGTACTCTCTTTATATAAAAATGCCCTAGGAACATTAATTCCTTCTTTTATGGAGGGTTTTTCTTTAACAGCAGTTGAGGCAATGTCTGCAGGCTGTTTGGTTTTAGCTTCTGACATTGAGGTTCATAGAGAAATTTGTAAAGACGGAGCAATATTTTTTGATCCAGAAGATCCAAAAGATATTAAAGATAAATTAAAGTTTGCTAAAGAAGAAGCAGAAAAAACTGAAAAAATTATTCAAAAAGGAGCCAAAAGAGTAAAGTTTTTCTCTTGGGAGAAAATGGCAGATTTAACGCTAGGTATATATGAAAGTAGCAATAGTATACGATAGGGTAAATAAATGGGGAGGAGCAGAAAGGGTGCTTTTATCTCTAAAAAAAATATTTCCAAATGCTGATCTTTATACCTCAGTTTATGATAAAGATAAAGCTTTGTGGGCAAGCGTTTTTAAAGTAAAAACCTCTTTTTTACAAAACTTTCCCTTTGCAAAATCATCACATGAGTTGTTTGCAACACTAATGCCAATGGCTTTTGAAAGCTTTAATTTTGATGAGTATGATTTGGTAATTTCTGTAACCAGTGAGTTTTCAAAAGCAGTTATTACAAAACCAAAAACATTACATATCTCGTATTGCCTTACCCCTACAAGATATTTGTGGAGTGGCTATGACATTTACTTTAAAAATAGCTTAGTTAGGTTTTTAGCAACTCCTTTTGTTTTGTACTTAAGAAGTTTTGATAAGGTAGCAGCCTTTAGGCCCGATGAGATAATAGCTATTTCAAACGAAGTTAAGCAAAGAATAAAGAAATATTACAACAGGGATTCAAGGGTTATTTTTGCCCCAGTTGATTTTCCAGATATGAAATTAACAAAAAATACTGGAGACTATTTTCTTATTGTTTCAAGACTGGTTGCTTATAAAAAGATTGATTTAGCAATTTCTGCTTTTAATAAAACAGGACAGCGTTTAATAATTATTGGAACTGGAGGAGAGGAGTCTAATCTTAAGAAAATGGCAAAGGGAAACGTTGAATTTATAAAAAATGTTTCAGATAAAGAGCTATTTAAGTATTACCAAAATTGTAAAGCTTTAGTTTTTCCAGGCCTTGAAGATTTTGGTTTAACGATGATTGAGGCTAATTACTTTGGTAGACCAGTTATTGCTTTTAGAGGCGGAGGAGCCCTAGATATTGTAAAGATGGGTGTTAGTGGAGTGTTTTTTGATGAGCAAAATACTGACTCATTAAAAAAGGTATTGGAAAAATTTACAAGTTCGCTATATAATGAGACATCATGTAGGGATAATGCTTTAAGATTTTCGTTAAATAATTTTAAAGAAAGTATTAATGCAGTTATCAAAAACAAGAATTTATGAAAGCAGTAATTTTTGCAGGTGGAGTAGGAACAAGGCTTTGGCCACTTTCCAGAAAAAATACTCCAAAACAGTTTGAAAAAATTGTAGGAGATAAATCAATGCTGCAAATTGCAGTTGCAAAACTCTTCCCTCTTTTTAAATGGGAAGATATTTTTATCTCTACAGGTAAAGATTACAAGCATATTGTTTTAGAACAACTCCCAGAGTTACCAGAAGAAAATATTATCATAGAACCTCAAATGAGAGACGTTGGACCGGCCGTAGGGCTTGTAACGTCAATTTTTGCAAAAAGATTTCCTGATGAACCATTTGTAATACTTTGGGGAAGTGATCATTTGGTTAAAAAAGAAGACATCTTTAGGGATGCACTTTCTGCTGCAGAAAAAATTATTGAAAAAGACCCACAAAAAATTGTTTTCATTGGTCAAAAACCAAGATTTGCAAGTCAAAATTTAGGATACATTGAATTTGGTGAAAAAATACAAGATTTTGGAGAAATTCCAGTTTATACTTTTTCAGCTTTTCAATACAGGCCTCATTTGTCAACAGCAGAGAGCTTTGTAAAAGATGGACATCATGCTTGGAATTTAGGATATTTTGTTACAACTCCAAGATTTTTATGGCATTTATTTGAAACTTTAGTCCCAGATTTATATAAAGATCTTTCAAAAATTCACCAAGCTGTTGATACAGAAGAGTTTGAAAGTATTTTAGATGAGGTTTATCCAACTATTGAAAAAATATCCTTTGATAACGCAATTCCAGAAAGAATGGATATAAAATATGGAAATGTAATCTCAGTTGATATTGGTTGGAGTGATATTGGTGCTTGGGAAGCCTTAAAGGAGGCTTTAAGCGAATCAGAGGATGAAAATGTAACCAAAGGAAATGTAATAATTGAAGATTCAAAAGATACTTTAATATTTAACTACACAAAACAATTAACTGTTGGCATAGATTTATCGCAAATGCTTGTAATTACAACAGATGATGTAGTTTTGGTTTGTCCTAAAACATCTGTTCCTAAAATTAAAAAACTAGTAGAAAGTCTTGCAGGAACCCCACATGAAGATTTAACATAAATTATGCCTTATACAGAAGTTAAAAAAAGCGGTATATACGAATTTATTAAAAGGCTGATGGACATAGCTTTTTCCCTTATTCTTTTAATTCTTTTTTCTCCAGTCATTTTAATGGCTTCAGTAGCCATAAAGCTTGATACAAATGGCCCAGTACTTGCTGATACGCCTGAGAGAGTTGGAAAGGGCGGAAGATTATTTAAGATGTATAAGTTTAGGAGTATGATTGAAAATGCTCATGAAATACTTCGCAATAACCCCAAATACTCAAAACTCTTCCACGAATATAAAAAAGGCAGCTACAAACTAAAAGATGATCCAAGAATTACAAGAGTAGGTCATTTCTTAAGAAAACACTCAATAGATGAAGTTCCTCAGCTAATTAACATTTTAAAAGGAGATATGAGTTTAGTTGGTCCAAGAGCTTATTATCCAGACGAGTTAGTTGAGCAACAAAAGCAATATCCTAATACAAAAAGTGCCGTAAAGGTTGTGCTTTCTATAAAACCTGGCCTAACAGGTTATTGGCAGGTATCAGGAAGAAGTGAAATAAACTTTGATAAAAGAATAAAAATGGATGAAACCTATGTTAGAAAAAGATCGATTATCTATGATCTTTGGATTATTTTAAAAACCCCATGGGCAATGCTTTCAGGTAAAGGCGCACTGTAAAATATTAGTTTAATATAATCTATTTATGGATAAAGTTAAGTTAGACCTTTCAAATATTCAAGCAGTAATTTTTGATTTAAATGGCACTATGGTAGATGATATGACATATCATAAAAAGGCGTGGATTGAATTTTGTAGTAGACATGGATTAAATCTTACAAGTGAGGAGTTTGAGAAAAAATTTTCAGGCAGAAAAAATAGCGAAATATTGCCATTAATACTAAATAAACCACTTTCTCAGGATCAAATAATAAAATATTCGGAGGATAAAGAACAAATTTATAGAGAAATTTATGCCCAGTTTATTAAAGAAGTTCCTGGTTTGAGAAATTTTATTTTAAAACTTAGAGCTCGTAATTATAAAATAGCTATTGCAACAACTGCGTTTGAGAAAAACAGAAAATTTATTCTTGAAAACTTAGGATTAGAAAATTTATTTAATTTAATTTTAGGTGAAGAGCATGTTATTCACGGAAAACCAGATCCAGAAATATATTTAAAAACTGCAGAGCAATTGGGTGTAGATCCCTCAAGATGCCTAGTTTTTGAAGATAGTCCTCCAGGAGTTGAATCGGGAAAAAGTGCAGAGATGAAGGTTATAGGAATTTTAACAACTCACACTAAAGAAGATTTAATTGGAGCAAGTATTTGTATAAAAGATTTTACACAATTAGAAATCAACTAGTTATTGACTCGTCAAATCTCCAAAAACGCTTTGGTTGCAGTATCTGAAAGATAATTTATCATAAGTTGACATAGATTAACATTTCCATATATGATAATGTGTATGGATAATCTATCTAAGATTAATTTTGAAACTCCTAAGTCAGTTGTTAATCCAATTTCGGCTCAAGCTCCACAAACAGCATATTCTTCACCAAAAAGATTTGGTAATTTAAAAGAAAAACTTAAAATACTTTTTAAAAACAGAAAATTTCAAGTATCTTTAGCTATAGTTTTACTTCTAGTTGTTTTATCAACTATTGCAGTAGTTATTCCTGCACTAAAAACTTACAAGGCGGTAAAAGTAACTTATGCACAGGCAAAGGTTACTGCTGATGCAATTAAAAAACAGGATGTAGAGCTTGCTTCAGTAGAACTTGCTAAAACAAAGGATAGCTTAGTTGATGTACAGAAAAATCTTCATGCAATGGGATATCTAAAATTTGTACCTATTGCAAGTTGGTATTATAACGATGCAGATCATCTTTTAAACGCAGGCTTTGAAGGATTAGGGGCTGCAACCATCTTAGTTGATTCTATAAAGCCATATGCAGACTTACTTGGTCTTAAAGGACAAGGAAGTTTTGTAGGAGGAAGTGCTCAGCAAAGAATTGAAACAGCAGTAAAAACCATGAGTAAAATTACTCCAAAGATTGATGATATTGCAGATAAGCTTTCTATTGTTCAAAAAGAAATTGATCAAGTTGATCCAGGTCATTATCCAGCTATTGGAGCAGGTAAAAAAGTTAGAAGTGGACTTGAGAACTTAAGATTACTTACAGATCAAAGTGTTACTTTAATTAATAACTCAAGGCCTCTTATTAAAATTCTCCCAGTTTTACTAGGAGAACCTGATGATAAAAAATACTTAATTGTCTTCCAAAATGATAAAGAAATAAGACCAACCGGTGGTTTTATTACAGCCTATTCAGTCTTTAGATTAGATAGCGGAGTAGTCCATGTTGAAGCATCAAGTGATATTTATGATTTAGATAATACAATTTCTGGAAAATCTAAAGCCCCAGCCCCAATTTTGGATTATTTAGATAATGTAAATGTTTTGAATTTAAGAGACAGTAATCTTTCACCTGATTTTAAAGTTTCTATGACTGAGTTTATGAAGCTTTATAACAGGGCTAGAGGAAAAACAAATATCGATGGAATTATTGCTGTAGATACTCAAGCTTTGGTTGCAGCTATGGAGATTTTAGGAGATATTGATGCAGGTGGAATTAAGTTTACAACTAAAAACGATCCAAGATGTGATTGCCCACAAGTAATTTATGAATTAGAAGAATATGCTGATAGACCAGTTCAGGGAACAAGGGCAAACAGGAAAGACATAATTGGCCAGCTTATGTATGCCATTATGCAAAAAGCATTCTCATCTTCTCCAAAGCTTTATTGGGGACCATTGTTCCAAACAATGTTAACTCAGATTTCAGAAAAACACATTCTCTTTAATATGTTTAATGATCAAGCACAACTTGGTTTAGAAGGTCTTAATGCAGCAGGCAGAATTATGGAGTTTGATGGTGATTATCTTCACTTAAACGAAGCAAACTTTGGAGGAGCAAAATCAAATATGTTTGTTTCCCAAAATGTTACACAAGATTATAGCGTAGGAAGTGATGGGGCAATCACAAAAACAGTTACAGTAAATTACAAAAATCCTTTTCCACCATCTGATTGTAATCTAGAAAGAGGAAATCTTTGCTTAAACGCAGTTTTAAGAGATTGGTTTAGAGTTTATGTTCCAAAAGGAAGTAAGCTGGTAAGTAGCCAAGGATCTGAAGTTAAGATGAAAACCTATGATGAGCTTGGAAAAACAGTCTTTGAAGGATTTATTACAGTAAGACCACAAGGTGTTGCAAAATTAACTCTTACCTATTCACTTCCATTTAAGCTTGGAGACAAATCTGTTTTACCGCTTATGATTCAAAAACAACCTGGAACAAATGCTAATGAATATCTCGTAAATGTTAATGGTAGAAAATTAGAAGAATTTAAGCTATCCGCAGACAAGACATTAAACCTAACTCTTAGATAAAATGAAGTCCTTTAAATTAGAAGGGATAGTAATTAAAAGAAGAAATATTGGTGAGGCTGATAGGATTATAACTGTTTTTACAAAGTCTTTAGGTAAAGTTCAAATAAAAGCAAAAGGTGTTAGGAAAATTTCAAGTAAAAGATCTGGTCATATCGAACTTCTAAACCACTGTGTGCTTAGTCTTCATCAAGCAAGCTTAATGCCAATTTTAACTGAAGTACAATCTTTTGAAAATTACTCATTACTTAAAAGCGATTTAAAAAGAATAGGAAGCGCATTCCATATTTGTGAATTAGTTGATGGTTTGTGTGCAGAAAATCAAGCTAATGAAGAAATCTTTGAACTCCTAAGTACTACTTTAAAAAAACTTTCAAGTGCAGAAATACTTTCAAATGTTATTTATGAATTTGAAATTGAGATTTTAAAATTACTTGGATTTTATAAACACACTGAAAATCTTAAAATAAATACTAAAGTCTTAATAGAAGAAATACTTGAAAGAAAACTTAAAACAAGACCAATCCTCTATCAGTTTTCTTCCTAGTTTTAAGTTGAGAAGAGATTTGATATCATAAGCCTAATGGAAAACTTAATGGAAAAAATTGTAGCACTTTGTAAAAGACGGGGATATATTTATCCAGGAAGTGAAATTTATGGGGGTTTAACAGGTACTTGGGACTATGGTCCTTTAGGTGTTTTGCTTAAGAAAAATATTAAAGACCAATGGTGGAAGCAGATGGTTCAATTAAGAAATGATGTGGTAGGTGTTGATGCAGCTATCATGATGAATCCAACTGTTTGGCAAAAATCAGGACATGTAGATGCTTTTACAGATCCATTAGTTGAGTGTAAGGTATGTCACCAAAGATTTAGAGCAGATAAAGAAGATGAAGTAAGTGCTCATGAAAAATCCCACAAAGAAAAAGTTGAATGGACAACTCCTCAGAAATTTAATCTTTTAGTTAAAGCCTATCTTGGTATCGTTGAAGGAAAACAATCAGAGATTTACCTAAGAGGAGAGATAACACAGGGAGCATTTGTTAATTTTGAAAATGTAGTTTCTTCAACTAGAGTTAAAATCCCCTTTGGAATTGCACAAATTGGTAAAGCTTTTAGAAATGAAATAACTCCAGGTAATTTTACATATAGAAGCAGAGAGTTTGAGCAAATGGAACTAGAGTTCTTTGTAAAACCAGAAGAAAAAGAAGGGGATACCTGGTTTGAATATTGGAAAAAACAAAGAATGGATTGGTATGTTTCTCTAGGAATGACTAAAGAAAAGCTTCGCTTTAGAAAACATGAAGATGATGAAAGAGCTCATTATGCAAAATATGCAGAAGATATTGAATATCAAGCTCCTTTTGGTTGGTCTGAGTTTGAAGGAGTTCATCATAGAGGAGAATGGGATCTATCAAGACATAAGCTTTCCTACGTAGACGAGAATGGAGAAAAATATACACCACACGTAATTGAAACATCAGGTGGAGTTGATAGGTCAACGCTTTTCTTTTTACTTGATTCCTATGTTGAAGATAATGGCAGAACGATTTTAAAGCTTCATCCAAAGATTGCTCCATATAAAGCAGCTGTTTTTCCGCTTTTAGCAAATAAGCCAGAGTTGGTTGATAAAGCAAGAAAAATTTACGAGAGCTTAAGGCCACAATTTATGACTGCATGGGATGATAGGGGAAACATTGGTAAAAGATATTTTGCTCAAGATGAAGCAGGAACTCCGTATTGCATTACTATTGATTTCCAAACATTAGAAGACAATACAGTTACTGTAAGAGACAGAGATAGTGCAAAACAGGAGAGAATAATTGTAGATAATTTAAGTTCTTATATCTTAGAAAAGATTAGCTAATTTCTTCTTTTGATAAGTCTTCGAATTGTTCTTCAATTAACTCTTTAACTCTTGCTAAGGTTTGCTCAAGCTCTCCATCTCTATTTGGCACTTTATGAGTAAATCTATCTGCGTATTCTTCCATCATGTCTTGGTCTTGAACATCGCGTACTGCAAAAGCCCCAAGTCCTTTTTCTCTTTGTTCATAGCGTTTTCTTTGTGCCTCTTTTGAGATTGGGTCAATAAAAAGAATAATGGTTTTACTTAGGATTTTTTCAGCATCATCTGCTCCATAAACTCCTCTTACATGTGTTGCGAAAGTGGCTGCACCTGATATTTCCATTGTTGAAATAAGCCTTTCTCCATTTAATACTCTTTCTAGTTCTTCTTTTGTAGTTCCATAGAGATTTCCTCCGTATTCTGCGTGCTCAACAAATTGACCTTCTTCAAGTCTTTGTACGAAATTAGTTGGTGTGACAAAGTGGTAATCAATTCCTTCTCTTTCGCTTTCTCTTCTTATTCTTGAGGTTGTTGTAACAAGAGGCCTAAATACGCTGTTCTCCGCTTTAATCATTCTTTCTCTAATTTCAGTTTTACCAGCAGCTGTTGGCCCAGTTAAAATAATAAGCAGACCTGGGGTTACCCTTAATACTTCTACCTGTCTTACTTTTCCAATCTTTACTCCTCTTTCATCCATAATATATATCCTATATTTAATGAATTATTATAACATAGCCTTAGCTACAGAGGGAAGTATTGACAGATAAAAAAGTTTTGTTTATGCTTTAATAAGTTAATGAATGTGAATTTATTAAAGGACAGAAAGTTTCAGTTAGTAGGAATAGCAGTAATTGCCATAGTTGTTCTTCTAGCTGGATTTATATTTTTGAAAAATGCAAAAACTTCTGATCAACAAGTAAATACAAATATCTTACCTACTGAAA
>ERZ1292629.2370-Hain-H43-01um-R1-2370-length-16018-cov-8_pt1 | contig 16018 bp, 18 predicted proteins | sample MGYA00564399_ERZ1292629 | MGnify/ENA primary metagenome ERZ1292629 (study PRJEB36523, sample SAMEA6512636) | groundwater metagenome | collected 2019-01-08 | study: AquaDiva: Metagenomics assemblies of 32 groundwater samples
GCGGAATTCCCGCCGAAGGTGACCGTCACCCCCAGGTCCGCGTTCTTGTCGTTGCCCCCGGCTCCCTCCGTGGACCCGAACTTGTAGTCTGTGTCTATGACGGGGGTGACCATGGTGGTCCCGCTGACACGACTGGATCGGGAGTCCGGGTCAGAGTACCTGGAGATGAATGAGACGGTGTCATTACCAGAGATCTCGATCGCGCGTCGGAGGGTATAGAGGACCTCGTTGGAAACGCCAACCTCCCGGGGGTAAACCGATACCCGAACCTTGTTGTAGATGTTGTCCAAGCTCCGGTCCACGGACATCGCCACCATGGAGTTGTCCAGCACAAAGTCGGCCGCTGTATTGACCCGGTGGTGCCGGTCCTCGTAGACGAACTTCCCGGCCCCGGTCACGTAGGCGAAGCCAAACTCTGAAACGACGACCTTCTGCACCAGGTTGAGGACCGTGGTTCGCTCGTCCCGGACCCCATCCCCGTAGTAGGGGAACGTCTCCTGGCCCACGTTGTACTCGGTACCCCCGGGCGGGGTGGACGGCATATTGTTGACCGCGTCCTGTGCGGCCAGGTCCGACCTACGGTTGGTCTGCACCGTAAGGTACTCGAGGAAGTGTCGGTCCATGTCATATACGAAGTCCAAGCTGGTGCACTCGGTCTTCCTAACGTCAAACTGGCCGGGGGTCGGGACAGCGGACACCAACGTGCCGTAGTGCTTCACCTTACTGGACCCCCACATGAAGTTGCCCCACAGTTCTGTGCCCCACAGCACCCCGGCCACGAGGGTGAGCCGGCAACCAATTCCTACCTCAAAGCCGGCCCGGCAGTTGGGGTGCCCGGGGGAGTAGTAGCCCAACAGGCCCCCGCTGTTCAAATTGGAGTTGTCCAGCCTAAACTTCAAGTTCCCGATCCTCGGCGTCCGGTCGAGTGGGCCGTGCCCCGGAATACCCCACTCGACCGTTGGTTCATCGTCGACCACGTCGGCCGACACGTCGGTCCACACACCGGGTGACAACTCCAACTCAAATTTGATGGTCCGGATCTTGAAGGCGGGCACTAGATCACCGCCCGCTCAATCTGCCGCCCAACCTGCGAGAGGGTCACGTCCTTCGACCCCTTCTTCACCTCGGCGATCAGCTCGTCGAGTTTGACGCGGGTCTCCTTCGCGTCCTGCCTAGCCTGTGCGACCTGTGCCGCGGCCACCTGCGCCTGGGAGGCCTGGGTGGCTAGCTGCACGGACACGGCGGCGGCCACGGACTGGGCCGCACGGTTTGCGACCTGCTGGGCCACGGCCTTGGACTCCTCCTGCGCCCGGCGGTAGGCCACCTGTCCCCCACCGCCACCGCCACCGGCGCCACCGGCACCGGCGCCGGCGCCCCCGAAGTCCTCGAGCTCCGGGTAGGACGGGTACGACACCGGGGCGGCGCCACCCCCGTCGGTCATGAGTGTTCCGCCGCCCACTAGTTGCCGGATCCCCATGAACTGGCCCCGCATCTGCATCCACCGCTTATGGTCCACGACGACCACCCGGCCATCCGGGAGCATCAGCACCCCCTCAGTGCCGGCCTCCCCGACCTCGGTGGCAGCCCCGCGCAGTGGACCCCCGAATTGGGACCTACCACCAGAAGACCCCTCGCCACCCGCGCTCGTCGCGCCGCCCGTGAGCCACGGGGCACTGTACCCGGGCTCCTCCCCAAACTTCATCCTCCTGTCCACCTGCGTGATGGTGAATGTCCGGTTACGGTAGGCCCGGGACGCCGCCGCCGCATATTGCTCTGCTTGGGATACTAGACGGTCGGCGGCCTCGGTCATGTCGTCGTACCACCGGATGGCCTCGGGTGCGACGAGCCCCATGTTAACACCGATCTGGAGGATGGCGTTCACCTCCGCATCGGTCAGGCCATCGGCCGCAAGCTTCTGTTGTATCATGCCCCAGAGGATCTCGTTGGTCCGGCGCTTGAACGCCTCCTGTTCCTCCTCGTACAGCCCGACGAGCTCGCCGTGCTTCCCGACCAGGCCCTCCATCTCCTCCTTCTGCTTGCGGGTCAGCCAGCCACGCTCCTCGTAGATCGCGTTGAGCTCACCGATCCGTTCGTCCACCAACGCCTGCTCTTCGGTGAGGCGGGCCGACCGTTCCCTGTGCTCCTCGAGGTCCCGGCTGAGCCCGATCATCCCAGCGAGCTCGGCCTGGTTTTCCCTGGTGGCCTCAGCCAACTCCCTGGCAGCCTCGGCCTCCCTGAATTGGGCGACCTCCATGTCCTGCGATTGGAGTATTTGTCGTGCTTGGACGTCAGAGTAGCCCCGGCCCCTCTGCATCAGGTTCCCGTACTGGTTCTCCAACTCGGCGGCCGCCAGCACCTGGGCCTCCAGTCCCTCCCGGACTTCCTCCCCTCCTATCCCCAACCGGTGGAGCTCCTCCTTTAGTGTCTTGATAAAGCCGGCTGCCGGGACTGCCGCTCTGACGAATAAGTCCAGCACCTCCCCGAGCAACTTTACCTCAGTCCTCGCCCTGCCCACCCACTCCACGGCGTCGATGAGGAACTCGACTAGTGGGGTGTCCTCGATATCCTTGGCCGTAGTCTTCACGAGCAGGAGTGAGTTGGCCAAGTCCTTCGTCAGCTCACTGGCCGTGAAGACGCCCTCGGTGTAGACGGGGAGGAACAGCTCGCCGAACTGGACCTTGAGGTCCTCGACGTACCGGGTCATGGAGTTTATCTGCTTACCTGCAGTACCCATCGCGGCTTCGTAAGAACCTTGGATCTGGACGCCGCTGGCGATGACGGCATTCAACCGCACCTGGGCCTTCTCCGCCGCCGTCAAGCTCGAGACCGCCCGGTCATTCTCATCCGCGAACTTCTTGTACTCACCCAGGAAGTCGGTGTAGATGCCGCGACTTCGTAAGAGCATGGAGTTGCCAGTCTGGATGGCGTCGACGAGGGCGTTGAACGACTGCGTGGAGTTCTCGTTCTGGATGACCGCGGCGTCCTGTGCCACGCGGGCCAACTCGCTCGCACGGGTCAAGTCCAACTCGGCCTGGATCATCTTGTTCATGGCCTCGCGGGACCCGATCATGCTGATGCCCGTCTCGCGGAGCTGGATCTCGAACGCCTCCATCTGGTTCTCGGAGAACCCGGCGTTACGGCCGACGACGTCCATCACGACCCCGAGCGTCTCGAAGCGCGAGGCGAGCTGTGTGGACTCGGCGACGGTGGCGTTGATGACCTGCCTAACTTTATTGTAGACGAATTGTGCGGTGTTGATGGCCGAGTTGATCTCGGTCCAGCTCTTCTTGAGCCCCCCGAGGATGGAGGTCTGCTTTACGTTCTCCTGATTCACGGCGGCCGAGGACTTCTGCACCTGCGCGAGCTGGCCGTTCAGCATGTCAAATTGCTTGCTGAACTGGTCGATCGCCTCGATGATGAGCTTGAGGGTCAGGTCCTCTTGACCGGCCACGCTACATCAACCCCTTTCCCGTCAGGTCTAGGATGAGCCTCGACTCTTCGGGCGCCATGTTCTGGCCCTTCCGCCACTTGGTGACCGTGGAGTACACAAAGTCTAGGTAACTCAGCCTCACCTGCAACCCCCAGTCCTGGTCCAGCATGCCACCGGCTTCCATCCCCAGCCCCTGTGCCCGGGCCATCCAATAGGCCGTTAGGTCTGGGGGGACAACGGCTCCGGCGAGTCGCTTGGCGGCCCGGACGGTGTCCCTGACAATTTTGGGGAGGGCATCTCAAGCTTGACCATGTGCTCGGTCACCCGCGCTCCAACCCAGAGGATGACCTGGGTGATCTTGCGGTCGGTGACCTTGTCGAGGTCCATGATCAGGAGCTTGGGGTAGGCCTCGCACTCCCATGACTCTATGACGACCTTTGCCCCACCCCACGCGTCCGTGAACCAAACCCCCGTCTCGTTGGTCGCGGAGTAGTACTCGAGCTGCTTCCGCACCGTGATCTTCTCGGGGATTGAAAACTTCACGCCCAGCTCGGCGTTCTCGTACGTGGCCATGCGGCCCTCCTCATTGTGTTGTTGTGAGTTGGGCGGCACCGGCGGGCCTGGAGGTTGGCCCAATGTGGTCCGGTGCCGCCCCTACCGACTGACCTCAGCGCTAAGTGGCGTTGGTTGAGATGCTGACCGCACCGCTCGGCTCGAGGACGGCCTGGACCATGGCCGGCCCAGCCTCGTCCGGTGACAGCGACCAGGTCATGGACTTCAGCCGGAACTCGCCGGTGTAGAAGTCCGCGCCCACGTTCTTCTTCGGGATGTACACGTTCAGCGTCCGGGCACCCGGGTCGGCCTCAAAGTACCAGGTCTTGAGCAGGTCGAAGGCCTCGTCGGCCGCCGAGCTGTAGACCGCGCCGAGGGTAAACGACGCGTCCTTCCCGCACTCCAACCGCTTGGGCCACCGGGACCCAAACGTGCGGAAGGGCTTGATGTCCTTGTCGAAGTTCATCGCCAGGGAGTTGGAGCTCCCCTTGATGCTCTTCTCCGCGCCGGCATCGTCGTCCAGCTCGATGTCGACGTCACAAGCGTTGATTGCGGTCTCAGTTTGGGCCATGGGTCATCCTCCTCATCCCCCGCAGCAGCCCTCCTTGGGGGTCATGGTTAGGGTGGTCTCAGCCTCAGCCTGCCACCTGGCCGCCGTGGCCGGTCTTACCCGGCCTAGGCTTGCCAGTACCTCGACGTCGGCCAAGACCACGTCCGCCAGATCAATTATACCACCTCGCGCGAGCTTTTCCACGCGGGACTGCCACTTGGGCAATTCCACCAGTGGGGGCGCGTAGACTTCCGCGATGGCACCGACCCGCACCAGCTCAGCCACCTGCTCGTCCGTTAGGTGCTTCAAGCACCCGACGCACCCGGGCTGGATGAACTTCCTGCCCGTCCACAGTCGCTTCACAACGCGGTAGAGTGCTCGTTTCGCCATCAGTACAACCTCACCGTCAGGGTAAATCTCGCGCCGACATACTTCGTCTGTCCCCGGTCCCCGTACTCGAACACCACGCGGCGCCAAGACCACCGGAACTGCTGGATCCCCACGACCCCGAGGAATGGTTCGCTATCCTGGGCCTCCAGTGCGTTGACCACCTCGTCCACCAAGGGGAGCAGTGCGGCCATCCCCTCGCCCGGTTCATTCAATTGCTTGGCGTAGAGGTCGCACAGGATGATGGCCTCGGTCTGCCGCACGCCGCCGCCGAACGTGGTTCGGTCGGTCTGCCCACCGGGGTCCTGGCTTCCCGAGTCCGGGTAGACCTGGAGGACGGCGTCGTCGTTCATGCCCCCGGCCAACTGCGCCGGTCGCTCCGTCCGGTTTAGGTTGGGGCAGAGGTCGTCAAACGTGTCGGCGATCCCGTCGCATAGCTCGGTGAACGTCACACTACTCGGCACTCTTGAACTCCTCCTTTATCTCCCGGAGGGTGCTGGCCACCGTCGACTCGATGCGGCCCCGGATGGCGCCCTTTACGTCGTCGAATGCGTCGCGCAGGAACCTCCGGGCCCGGATCCCCCGGGTCGCGATCGCCCGGGCCACGACGAACGCCGACGTGTGGTGCCGCCGGGCCCAGACCTCGAGGGCCGCGAGGGGCGGCCAGTGCGGCTTGGTCCCGAATTCCATGAACGGCGCGTAGACCACGTTGGACCCCACGATGCCTCGGACCACGTTACCCCGGGTCACCACGTCGGGGATGATGCTCGCCCGCAGGCGCCCGGTGTCCACCGGGGCATTCTGCTTCGCCCGTCGCTGGACCTCCAAGGTCACACTCCGCATGGCGTTGAGCAACCGGTCGCCCCGGAGCGCGCGGATCCTCCGCTCCATGATGTCCTGGAGCAGGCGGAACGCCTTGGTCTCAAGTCGGGTGTTGGCCGGCATGACTACCCCGTCATCGGCCGCACCAGGCGGGCCTCAACGAGCATCATGCGGATGTCGGGGTCGAGCACCTTGGTGTACATCATCGTCCCAAACTCGGCGGACTGGAGCGCGTCCTGCCACGCCCCCTTACTTCGTTTCCACCAGCGGGAGGCCTGCGCGATCGTCGCCATGTGCACCCGGGCTGGGACCGCCACGGAGTACCCCCACTTTGCCGTGATGCGGACGGTGGGGACCTGGTACGATGGCTCCGTATCCGGGCGGAACCCCCGGAGTGCCCGGTACCGGCCGCTGGTGAAGTCAACGTAATCCCCGTTGGGATCCACGAGCAACCCCGTGTACGGGAGCTTGTTGAAGTCGGGGTACTTGGGGTTCCCCGAGAATGCAATCCAATCCGAGGTCGCCCACTCGACGTAGGTGGTGTCCGACGGACTGTCCTTCACCTCGACCTTGGTGACTGAGACGTTCTCGTCGGTGCGTTGGTAGGGCTTCCCCCGGCCGTAGTAGGTCCGGGCCGTGGCCGTGGAGATGGCGAGGAACCCGTCCTTCCGGTTGCAGAAGTTGTTGATGGTGTCCTCGGCCGCCGACAACATGTCCGTGAGTAGCGTGTCGTCGTCCGCCGACGTCTTGCCGATTGCTGTCTTCAACTCGGCCACCGTTGCATACTTTAGGGTCATGGCATCTCCCTCCCTCTATTCTACCACGGAACTCGCGGCCCGGGAGTTGGCCACCTTCCGCTCGAGCTCGATGTCCATGGCCAGCACCCCGAGGAGCGCCCGTGCGTTTTCGTCCTCCGGTCGCCGGTAGAATCCGGCCATCCCCACCCGCTCCTCGTCCACCAGCAGCACGTCTGGCTCCCTCCCCAGGAGGGTGGCCATCCGGTTGACCCCGTCGTAGACCGGGGGGCATGGCCTCCTGCACCCTTCGGGGGAGTAATCATGAAATAGGAGGAGACCCCACGGCTTGAGCGTCCAGAAGAAGGCAAAGTCCCGGTGTACCTTGGCGTGGTCGCCATCGACGAACACCAGGTCGAGCGTGTCCCGCAGCGACTTGCCCTCCGTCCCCAGGTAGGCCACCGACGTCGACTTGATGACGGACACGTTCTTCATCGTCCCCACGGTGCGGAGCGCCTCCTCCACCTCGTGGTCCTTGGGGTTGAGGGTGAATACATGGGTCCCCGGTGCGGCGTGTGCCATCACCGCGGCCGAGTACCCAAGAGCGGTCCCGACCTCGAGGATGAGGGGCAACTCTGACCGCCCAACCTCCATCGCAAAGTGGGCCAGCAGCAACGCCTGGTAGCGCTCAACCTCCCGCTTGGTCTGACGGACCATGACCCGGGCCGCCCGCTCAGCTGCGACACAAGCGACCATGTTCCTGCACACCGCACCCACCAGGGCCGCGCGGTCCATGGTTGCCCTCACCGGTATCCTCATATCCCAAACTCCTCGTTCAGCAGGGCTCGGAATTGCTTCGCCCTGACCGTCCAGGTGTGGTTGGCCACCACGTGCTCGTACCCGGCGTCGGCATAGTGCTCCCACTGTCCTCCCTGGACGAGGGCCTCCAACCAACCCGGCAATGTGGCATCCTCCCCGTCCCAGCTCGCGTAGTGGACCCCGGCGACCAGCCCATCCCCCTCCACCGCCGGGATCGGGGCGGTCAGGAGGCAGGCCCGGCACGCCATGGAGTCGAAGACCCGGTGCGGCCGGTTCGTCCCGGTGCGTGGGAGGTTGACCACGACGCGGGCCTCAGCCATCGACCGGGAGTACTCCTCCACCGGGATGCCCCCGGACCGGTAGGACAGCCCCAATCGCTTGCACTCCGTAGACAAGAGGGTCTGCAGGTTGGACCGTTCTGTCGCCCCAATGCGCCCAGTTGAGCAGTGGAAGACCACGTCCACCAGCTTCTCCGGCACGGGCTTGAACAGGTGGTCGTTGACCGCGTGGGCCAGTCGCTTCACGGGCCGGCCGTCCTTGACCTTGAACGGCCGGAGGGGGCCGTGGTCCACCAGGCACAGGTCGGCCTTGAGCGATGCCCTGACCCGGCCGTCGAGGTGGGACTTGTCGAGGGTGTCGTCATAGCTCATGAAGACGAGGGGAACGGTCTTGTTGGTGTACCGCACGATACCGGACCAATCCTCCTGTACGAACAGGTCGAACCCTAGGCGAGCCGCCAACTGCCCGACGTCCAGCGTCATGCCGTTGGGCACGCGCAAATGTGACCAAAGAAACTCGGGCACCTGATACGACCACCACCCCAGCGGTCGGATGTCCCGGTGCACCGCGCGCTCCGACCCTTTGGTGATCAGCGCAGCGTGGAGAGCTTTCATACCGGCCTCCGGAACGCTATCAGACTGTCAACGACCCCGGGTGACACCATCTCCCACTTCGCCCCCACCTGCCACGCGTCGACCACCTTGTTGACGATGACGGTCGGCTTCCAGTAATTGTAGTCGTCGAAGGCGATGATCCCACCCGGCATGACGTGCGGTACCCAGGCGGGTAGGTCCCGGTCAACCTCCCCCAGGCCGTGCCCGGCGTCGATGAAGACGAAGGCCAGCGGCTTCTCGACCTGGTAGACACCGTCCCAGGAATTGCACTGAATGAGCTCCACCGGTCGCATCAGATACTCCACCGCGGTCCGGGCCTCCGGCTTGACCACGAGGTCCACACCGTACATTGGTCCACGTCCCTCCCGCGCGAAGGACCAGTTGATCAAGGAGCCACCCCACCAGATGCCAACCTCGGCGGCTGGGCCGTCGGGTGCTGCCTTAGCCAGATCGTACAGCAAGTGCAACCTCTCCCGACCAAGCATCGTGCCAACGGCGATCGCCACACCCGCCGCCTCCTCCCGGGATAGGGGTAAGTCCCACTGTCGCTTCATCCGATTACCCACATCATCCTCCCAACTTCCTCAACTTGGCCGCACCCAGTTCAGCTGCCACCATGAGTCTCACCATGCTCCTGAAGTCGGTGCTCGGCCGCCACCCGATGTGTTCGGCGGCCTTGGAGTAGTCGGCTCTTAGGCAGGCGATGTCATTGAGACGTTGCTGACCCACGCCGGTATGGATTCGCGAAGACCAGTCCCCGTCGGGCGGCCCAAGGCCAACCCCGGCCAGGGCCCAGGCCGTGAACTCTATCCAATCGCTTACCGGCCTCGAGACCCCGGTTCCAACCACAAGGTCCATGGGCTCGGGAGTCTGCATCATGGCCCATATTGCTTGAACGTAGTCCCCGGCGAACCCCCAGTCTCTTTGGGTCGTGACGTTGCCTAGCACAAGTTCTTCACCGACGCCCAGGGCAATCTCCACCATGCCCTTTACGATCTTTTGACTTACAAAGTCCTCATGCCTGCGTGGACTCTCATGGTTGAACAGAATGCCGCAGCAGATAAACTGTCCCCGGGCCCGTCTATACGCTTGGGCCAGCCGGTGAGCGGCCAGCTTACTGGCACCGTAAGGCGAGACTGGGAGCATTGGTGAGTACTCGTCCTGCGGTCCATTGGCGCCCCCGTACATCTCGCTGGATGACGCCTGATACACCCTGGGGAGTTGGCCGCCGCTGACCTCCAGCACGTTGATAAGTCCGCCAACGTTCACCTCAAAGGTGTGCCAGGGTTCGGCCCAGGATAATGGTACAAACGATTGGGCGGCCAAGTTGTAAACCTCGTCTGGTTTGCTGGCGGAGAAGGCCGCCTCCACGCTGGATCGGTCGGTGACGTCTCCCGACACGAGGTGGATCTGGCCAATCACCCCAGTCAGGTTCTTGGGGACGGCGCCCGCGCTGCTGTGCCGCGCCAGCCCCCACACCTCATACCCAAGCCCCAATAGGAATTCGGCCAAGTAACTCCCGTCTTGGCCCGTGATGCCCGTTATCAGCGCCCTCCTGCTCATGTAACCAGTTTCCTGAGGTGCGCGACGAATGAGGTCCGCTCCTCGTTGACGAACTCCCGTCGCTCTACCTTCCACTTGAATGGCGTGTAGAAGCCGTACGCCTGGCCCCGCTCGGTGGACGGGTCTAAGGTGTCGAAGACTTGCGGGTCGAATACCCGCCGGTGCGTCGGGTCCGCGTAGGAGATCGCCACCCCCCAGTAGGGAAGTTTGACGACGGCTAGTCCGCCCGGCGTCACGATCCTCCACACCTCGTTCATCGCCGTCAAGAGGTCGATGTCTAGGTGCTCCAACACGGAGAGCGCCCACACGCACTGGAACTGACTATTCTCCCAGGGCCAAGGTAGGGCGTTCAAATCCCAGGCCACGTCTACCTCCGGCCTATGTTTGTATAGGTCGTGGTTTATGGCGTCGAGGATCTTGTTCCCGCACCCGAGGTTCAACACCCCCAACTCAGTGGACTTAGGCACGCTTGAACTCCTTGGCCCGCCGCCAGGCCTCAACCGAGTCCGATCGACCGTGAACCACCCCCGCCCAACGCCTGGCGGTCATGGGGTAATGCAAGATCCCAGCTGACCGCTCGGGTGGGTAGTATCTCGTCACGCAGTTCCATTCTACACCAAGCGTGAGCAGACGAACGGGGTGTTTGTGCAGGACTCGGAGTAGCGCAGCCTGATCTCGCTTCCCATAGCGCTGCCACTCGTCGTGCCACGTCCGCACCAGTTTTGCCGTCCACTCGTTCCGCTGAAAGCCAAAGACCCCGCCGTTGTACTGGAGCAGTTGCTCGGTGCCGTAGAGCCCGTAGGTCAGCTCGCACTCCTCGAGGTTGTCCGGCCGGCGCATATTCGACGCCACAACGAACTTCACGGCGTTGAGGCAGATGAGGAAGTCCCACCCCTCCAGCGCGTCGAAGAGGAACGGCACCGGTGCCACGAGCTCCGTGTCTGCATCGACGTAGAGGACCCTCTCCCACCCCTCCGGGGCGAGGTCGTAGATCCTTGTCTTGATGGACCGGCCACCAATGTCCTCATCCTCTGCTTTGATGAACACGTCCTCGTTCCCCAACGGGCTATCGCTCGCGACAGCGACGGGGACCCCGGGCATGTGTTTGTGCCAAGAGATGATGCACCGGACGGCGCACTCCCTGGCTTGAGCGCCAAAGGCCACGACGTACACGCCGCACTTTTCCTGGTTGCTTGATTTTACCAATGCTGGTAAACTAGCGGGCTCAACACCCAGCGGCTGTTGGGCGTCGCCAGGGCCGAGGAACTCGTCAAAGACGGTGGCGTGCCCCTCCATCCACGCTCCCTCGGTGAACTCCGACACGTACGACCTGCACTCGTCCTGCGATACCCTGTCGGATGCCGCGGCCCTGACCGCACCAACCAACCCATCGTAGTCCCCGGTGTCGTACCGGTGGATGCCGGGTCCGGCCGGCAGCTCGTCGAAGATTCCCACGCCCCGGGGGATGACCACCGGGACACCGCACGCCAGGCCCTCCAGGGGGCCCATCCCAATTCCCTCAATGACGGACGTGCAGACGTACGCGGACAGGCCACGGTAAAAATCCTCCATCCGCTCCCACGGGTAGTTGGTGGTGGGAACCAACTTCCACCCCCTGCCGGCCGCGACGAGCTTCAGGTTGGACAACCGCTTGTCCGAGGCGAGTTGGGCCATCGTCCGCTCGCCCTTCCGGCCGCCGGGGTACACGAATCCCGAGGTCCCAACCACACCCTTGGGCCGACCCCCGGAGGGTGTGAACTTGTCGAGTTGAACAGGTGGGGTGATGACCCACGTCGGCCGCGATAGCTGATCGGCGTAGAGTTCGGTGCACACCGTCCGCAGGTCCACTGCACCGTCCACCTCCTGCCACCGGACCTCCTTCTCCCGGCGCCCAATGTCGAGGTGGGTGAACCACGCAGCCTTCTTGGTCCGCACCCCCTTGAACTGGAGGTAGGGGAACGCATAGTTGACCTCGGCCTTTGGGTCCGGCACCTCGCCATAGGACCACCCTAACTCCCGGATGAGTGGTCGGACCAGCCGGCCCAGGATGGCGTCAGACCCCGCGTCCACCGTCACCACGTGCACCCTAGTCATTCCTCAGGATCTCCCCAAACCGGTGTGCGACCACGGCCCCGCCATTGAAGGGGCGGCCAAGTAGCCAGGTGCGGATCGGACACCGGTGGAGGGCCCGGACGAGTGCGGCCTGGTCCTCACCCATTCGTTTGCCCCACTCCTCGCGCCATGCATCAAATAGGTCGAGAATTGCCGCGGTGCGATGGTACAAGAACATTCCACCCTGCAATTGTAGCGGCATGGAATGAAGTTGTTCCATCGTCTCCGCGGCCTCGGCGGGGTCCACGTGCCAGAATGCTCCTCGGTCCTGGTTGGTGCTCGGCGCGATGACCAATTCCCATCCAGTGTCCAGCGCCGCCCAGCACGGGGATAGGTCCCCGTTGACGAGCGTGTCGGCATCCAAGTACAGCACCTGATCCCAGGGTGCGAACTCTGGGAGGCGAACCTTGGCGTTTCGGGCGCGTGCCGCGTCCGTCGCCCCGGCCAGGTCATCGACCACCACCTCGTACTCGACGCCCCGGGCCCTCGCGCACTCCGTGACGATAAGCCCGGGGGTGTCGGGGTTGAGCTGCCGGAATCGCGTGTAACCGCGGACGGCCAGGGCGTGGGCCCGGTCCCCGATGCCGACCCAGACCGCACCCCTACTTGCGCGGCCACTTTTCACGGTCGTGTGCTCCCCTGTCCGCCCAGGTGGCCGGGGTCGAGAGGATGAGTGGCTTGACGGTCCAGAGGGCGCGCATGAACGCGAGCCGGCGGTCGCCGGGTTCCCCGGCCCAAGCTGCCATGAGATCCTCGATGGCCTGACACTTACGCAGGAAGATGACACGGGTGTCGTAGACAGGAACCCTCAAATCTAAGATGAGGGCCTCGGTGAGCGCCCGGTCCTCGGGCGTCCCGATGTCCTTAGCTAGTGTGTCATAACTGAGGAGGGGGGCGACGACCTCCCACCGGTCGAGCAAGTCCCACGCGGTGGGGATGACCTCGAGCGCGGGGACGGTGGACGCGTCCCAGTACATCGTCTTGAGCCAGCGTAGGATGGGAAGCTCGGTCGACCAATTTGCTGGACCGAGGATCCGGCCGAGGATCGACATCCCACGGTCCTTGTTTGCCGCGAAGAAAATCCCCCGGTCGACGTCGCTCGTGGTGAAGACGGCGAGCTTGGTGATGTCGGTAGTTGTTGCCTCCCCGGTCTCGATGAGCCGGAGGGCTACGCTCTTCCCGACGTCGCACCAATCGCCCGCGCGAAATTGGGTCGGCTTGCCCGCGATGTACAGCATCTTGCTGGTGCGGAACTGGATCCACATACGTCCTCCCGGTGTTGCCGGGACCAGACCCGCCACGCTCTTGGGCGGCGGGGACAAAACACCGGGAGGGGGAGCGCCCGGAACGGCGACTCCCCCCTCCCGGTAGGTCAGACTAGTTGACTACTTCCTCGATGGCCGCGTTGGCCTCGGCTGCGAACCGGGGCGAGAGGCCCCAGATCTGGGCGCCGATGATGCTGGCCGCCGTCGCGCACGTCAACTCTAGGTTGATGTATTCAAACCCGTTGTCCACGTCCAGCTCCGAACTGTCCAGCTCGATCACGACGACCTTGTTGTCGTCCGCATCGGTCAACTGCGTGATCGACTTACCGGTGATCGCCTTCCGCGTGCCGGCGGCCGTGTTCGATGCCTGCTCGAGGTCCGCGTCGACCGTCCCGTTAGTGGCGATGGCCCCGACGTGGATGATCACCACGGCCTTGTGGTAATTCTCCAGGAGGACGTTGCCCGAGTCCTGGATCCCGCTGGATGACGACGGGTTGATGACACCCAGCAGATCCGCTGCCTCGGTGAAGAGTTGTGCACCTTGTCCCATCTTACACCTCCATCTTGCTTCAGGTAGGGGGCGGGATCCGTTGGGACCCCGCCCCCACTGGTCTCAGGTTAGCTCGACTTGTCGCCCAGCATCACGAACGGGCTGACCTGGGTCGTGCCGTCCTGCAGGGTCAGCGGCGCGCTTAGCCAGGGCTGGCCGTCCACACGGTGGACCGCCCGCCAGGAGGTCTGGTCGTACGCCCACTTCTCGTACTTGGTGGACTCGACCGTGGTGGCCTGGCGGTCGCCGATCAGGTAGTACCGGGGATCACAGAGCAACAGGTCCCCGGCGGTGCCGATCAGCGGCAGCTTCTCGGTGAAGATGAGCGGGAAGCCGAACAGCGTGCTCGGCATCGCGCCCTGTGCCCCACCGTAGCCGAACGGGCTCCAGACGTAGCTGGGGTTGCCAGCCGGTCCCGTCATCTGCAGCAGCTCGGCCAGGGCGCTCTGGGTGGCGTACCACACACCGCGCCCGGTGGGCAGGAAGGACTCCAGCATGTTGACGACGTCCGGGAAGGTGATCTCCCCGTCGGCCGCCCGGGCCACGACCTCGGTCGCGCCGGCATTCAGGATGCCCAGGGGCTGTCCCGCACCGGAGCCACGCAGGAAGGCGTAGTCCTCCATCCAGCCGATGCCGCCGGCCAGGCCCAGGGGGCTGGCCAGGAAGGCCTCGAGCGAGATGGCGCTGTCGTCCAGCAGTTCATCGGAGGCCCGGGTGAAGCCGATCAGCTTGTGGGCCTCCAGGGTGATCTTCTTGAACACGGGGTCACTGGCGGTCTTCTCGCCGGCCTCCTCGGTCCAGTAGAAGCGCAGTCCGCCGAACCAGTGCGGGATGCCCGCCGTGGTTGCGGTCTGGTCGAGGACCGGGATGTCGACCTGGCGCCGGGCCATCGGGATGATGGTCGCGCGCCCCCGGATCAACGAATTCTCGCCGACCTCGGACAGCAGGTCCGCCCGGAACTCGGTCGGGATGAGGAACCCGCCGGCCGCACCGGTCAGCCCGCTCATGTCCTTCCGCTGCCCCTTGGGCGCGGACTTGGAGGGCTCGTCGTCTTCAAATCGAACTAGTCGGGGATCCGCCTTGTTGCCCCGGTTCGCGTCCCAGGCGGAGTACAGGAACTCGCCCCACCGCTGGAACTTCGACCCGTGCTCGTCGTTCACGTGCTCGGCCTCGGCTCCGGCCTCGGCCATCGCCGGCTCGAGGATCCCTGCGGCCTCGGTGATCAGCTGCAGCTGCTTGATCTCGGCCATGTAGCCCTTGGCCTCGTCCAGCTTCGGCTGCACCGAGTCCTTCTGCTCCGGCGTGGCGTCCTTGTTCTCGAGGATCACCCGCGCCTCCGCGAACAGGGCCTTCGCCCGGTCCCGGAGTTCCACCTCACGCACCTGCATCGTCATGGTACACCTCCGTGCTTAGGTTAGCCGGCCAAAGAAGAGGACCGGTCAGTTTGCCCCGCTACCATCCACGGCCCCTACCGCGTCTGGGTGGGTGGACTGATCCGGCCCGGCCCTACGACATGCTATGGGGTGTGTTGCGCCTACATTATATCATCAATCTGCCGCGAGTTCAGTCGTTTTGCGAGATTCGCGGCTTACGCCGGGTGAGCCGGGTATCCAATACGGTTATGACGGTCCGAGATCCAGAGACAAAGTCGTAGTCGTAGACCTGGACCTCGTAATCCCCGCCCCTCCACTCTGTCCCGCCCTCGTCATAGAACGCCTGGGTTCGCATCCCAGACTGGTAAGACTCAAATCCCCGAGTTTCCAGATCGGCCAAAATCTTGATCGCCTGACTCGGCTTCACCCTAAACTCAACGATCCCATCAGACGCCGCATGACCCTCCGGTACATGAGGTGCTGACCCAGCAAACTGCCGAGCAAGTTCGCCAGCAAACCGGCGGGCCGTCGCGGGGGCGTCCACCTCCCCAGCGGCCGCACCAGCTCCCCTAACCACGTCAGCGTACGAGCCCGGTTCACCGCCACCGCCACCGCCACCGCCGCCCCCAGACCAACGTCCGACCGTATCGCGTGGTTGGGAGGGCGAGTACTTGGTGCTGAAGTCGACCCCTAACTCCAAAGCCTCGAGCTCCAACTCGGCCAACTTCAGCTCGTGCCCAAGAGTCAAGGACTCCGACTGGTACTCGCCCGCGGAGCGCGTCTTCTCATTGGCGTAGATTGCCCGCACCTGGTCGTTCGCCTCCTCCTCGGAGTCGTGCGTGCCCAGCACCTCGCCGTCGTCCGCCTTCACGACGTTCCACTTGTCCCCGACCTTGCGGACGTCGTATGGCTTGTCCTCCGGCTCCCCCTCCCCGTCCTCAGCTGCCTCGCCCTCCGGGGTCTCGTGC
>ERZ1292629.2371-Hain-H43-01um-R1-2371-length-16018-cov-5_pt1 | contig 16018 bp, 18 predicted proteins | sample MGYA00564399_ERZ1292629 | MGnify/ENA primary metagenome ERZ1292629 (study PRJEB36523, sample SAMEA6512636) | groundwater metagenome | collected 2019-01-08 | study: AquaDiva: Metagenomics assemblies of 32 groundwater samples
TTGCCGGTGATAAAGGGGAAGAAAAAGGAATCGGCGACCAGAAGCGGCGTAAGCGGGATAAGAAAGAGCGCGCTAATCGCGACCCATCTCGCTACATGTTTCGCCGTTCTTTCATGCTGCATATTGTGATAATGATACCACAAAGTTGCTATGCATTCTGCATTTTATAAAAATAGGAATTGCTGTTTTGAAGCAGTTCTTGCGGCGTGCCGCGCTCAACGATATGGCCGCGGCTAAGGACAAGGATGGTGTCAGCCTCGGCAACCGTTGAGGGACGGTGCGCTATGATAAAGACGGTCATCGTGCCGTGAAGCGCGCGAATGGACTCATGGATAAGCTTTTCGGATTCGTGGTCAAGCGCGCTTGTCGCTTCGTCAAGAATGAGCAGTTTCGGACGGCCCGCGAGCGCGCGGGCGAGCGCGATGCGCTGGCGCTGGCCGCCCGAGAGCATCACGCCGCGATCGCCGGTTATTGTCGCGAATCCCTCCGGCAATCCCATAACGAAATCATAGATGTTCGCCTGCTTCGTCGCGCGTTCAATATCCTCTCTTGTCAGCGCCTCATTGTAGAATTTGATGTTCTCCTTTATCGTGTCGTTCAGCAAGAATACATCCTGTGAGACATATCCGATGTGTGTGCGCCACTCCTGGAGTGCGATGAACTCGCTCGGAATGTCGTCAAGCAGAATCGTCCCCGCATTCGGCTTGAAGAGCCGCAAGAGGAGGTCGGCAATCGACGTCTTCCCCGCCCCTGACGGTCCGATAAGTCCGACCGTTTCTCCGGCAGTGATGGAAAAAAACACTTTGTCCAGCACTTTCTTTCTTTCATGGTATGAAAAGGAAACATCTTTGAAAACAAGCGCTTTTGTGAAAGAGAACGGCCAGCCGCCTTCTGCCGACTCCTTATGCAGGTCAAGATCGCGCTTGAACGCCGCGATGTTCTTCACATACGGCAGAAGCGAACCTATGGATTGCATACTGTTCTGCCCTGACTCAAGATAAGTGAATATTTTCTGTATCAAATACAGCGATGCAGCGAACGAAATGATGCTGAAGCTCGGGTCGTGATACGTCAGCAAAAACAAAACGACGACGAGCACGACTGCAGATGGCTGAAAGAAACTTGAACCGAGTGTGCTCGCAAGCGATTGCCGTATGGAAAGGTGACGCAAGAGACGAATGTGCGCAACCCCCTTCGCGATGGCAAAGCGTTCCGCGCCGGCCGCTTTGATTGATTTCATCCCTATGATGTGTTCGTTGAGGAACTGCGCGAACTGCTTCTCCACTCCCGCAGTCTGGTGCCCGATGCGCCGCGCGCGCCGTACCAGGGGACGCAGGAGAAACAGCAGAACTGCCCCGCCGCCAATGGTGTAGATCGTCATCACGGGGGAAATATTGATCGCCACCAGCAGATACATAAGGAACCCGCTGAAGGATTGGATTGTTTGGGCAACGGAACCCAAGAGGCCGCCAGTCTGCTGCACGTCGCGCACGAGCGTGTTATGCATCATCCCTATTTTCTGTTTCAAAGAGAATGACCACGAGGAACGGAGCGTCCGCCGTAACACGTCCTCGCTCTCCCTGCCGAGGAAGTCGGCGCCGATCCATCCCTTGATATACCCGAATGCAACGACCGAAATCGCCCGCACGACAAAAAGGAAAAAGATGAATGCGAGCAAATAGCGGAAGCTGAACGGAATGTGAAAGAAAGAGAAAAGCCCTTGTATCGTCCTCGTTATGAAATCGGTGGCCGCGCCGCCGCCGCCGATGAAGAATGAGATGAGCGGAACGACCGCGTTGATGCCGATACCCTCTAAGAGGGGGCTCAATATGCTGAATAGCACCAGCGCCGCCACATGCCAGCGATATTTGCCGAACGCGCTCCAGAGCGTCTGCAGAGTGTCTCTCATACCCGTTGTATCCACTATAACCTGCACCAGCCGCCAAAAGAAACGGCTCCCCGGAAGGGAGCCGCGAAGTCGAGTCGCGCGTTACCGCGCGATCAGCCAAAGAGGTAGTCTTGGGGCAACTCGCGGTCTATGAGAGTCAAGAACTCATCAAGCTCTTGGACCGGGATGCCGATTTTTTCAGCCACGCGGCCGAGCATCCCGTCACTCCGCGCGATGAACGGGGACACAGGAGTCCCCTCACTGTCATCGCGGTTGTAACGGTCAACTTTTCGAAGCATTTCGGCTTTACGTTCGTCAGTCATCGCAACACTCCTTTGTTGTGCCGCGGAGCGGCGTTTATGGGTACGTCCGGGGACAACTATATCACATTATCTTTTCTTTGCAATAAGCGCGGGGCGGAGCGGGGTTGCGAAGGCGATGTTGCGCGCGGCGCGCTTGCCGAGAACAGCGCGATAGTATTTGGGCGCCATACCGGCGCCTGGCCGGACGGAACGCACATTCTCGCGCGTGAAGCACTCCCCCTTCTTCATGTCTTTGACGACAAAAAGCGACCTGCGAAATATAACCATTTTCTTTTCATCCGCGCTCTGCTTGTATGAAGGCTTTCCCATGGCCGCTTCTACTGTTCGTACCGAACGCACCAACGCCGCAAATTCTTCCGGTTCCAGCGAGAAGATCGAGTCCGGTCCGCCATCGGCGCGCTTGAGCGTCATATGCTTCTCTATCACGCGCGCGCCAAGCGCGACCGAGGCGATGGCGCTGTCGTTCCCGAGCGTGTGGTCGGAGAGCCCGACCACAACGCCGAAGCGTTTCCGGAGGTCGGGAATATTCAAGAGATGCATATCTTCGGGGCGCGCCGGATAGGAGCTCACGCACTGCAGAAGCACGATATCGTTCGTGCCGAATTTCCGCAGTGTTTTAACAGCGAGAACGAGCTCTTCAAGCGTTGCCATTCCGCGCGACATAATAACCGGCTTTTTTGTTTTTCCTATCGCTTCAAGAAGCGGAATATCAACAACCTCGAACGAAGCTACCTTGTATACCGGCGCGTTGAGCCGCTGCAAGAATGTAACCGCTGTCTCATCAAATGGCGTAGAAAAGCAGATAAGACCCCTCTTATTCGCGTGAGCAAAAAGTTTTTTGTGCCATTTCCACGGTGTATACGCGTCGCGATAAAGATTATGGAAGGTTTGTTTCTTTCCCTTCCAGGTGAGTACGAAATCCGGCGCGTCAGAATCGATGGTCATTGTGTCCGCTGTATAGGTCTGAAGTTTCACTGCATCAGCGCCCGCATCTGCTGCGGCATCTATTATTTTCAATGCTCGCTTGATGTCCTGATTATGATTGCCGGACATTTCCGCAACGATAAACACCGGTTGTCCGGGTCCAATTTTCCTGTTTTCGATATTGATTGTCTTCATTGCGGTCATTATATGTTCTCAAGGCTAATGGTGTTATCTCCATACCACCAGGGGGCGAGGGTCGTCTGCATCGGTCGACGGCTTCTCAAATTTGGCACAGAGTCCGAGAGCTTGTGCGACCTTTTCAGAAGACACATTCCCTTTCTTTATCTCGCATTGGATTTTCTTTCCGGGAAGATATTCCTTAACGAACTGCCGAACCATCGGTATGGCCAGACCCTTCCCGCGCCATGCAGGAGCAATGGTGTAGGAAAGTTCTTGATATCCATCACACTCGTGCGAGTTGATCGTGCCGACCGCACTACCGTGTACTTCAGCCATACATATGACGATACCTGTATCGCCGCCGAGTACCTTTGTAAGCCATGCAATATGGCCTGACCGTTCAAGGAGGGCCGTACTTCTGAAATTCAGGCGAGTCGTCTCATCGTTGCGCCATTTAAGTAGCACATCAGCATCATTCATACGAGCCGGGCGCAGTTGTATCATGATATTCTGCGATATACCAGTGCGAATCCCTCTGCGGCATGAGATCCGGACTGTCCTCCCCGCACGCGCGCGAGCGCCTCAAGATATTCTAGCGAGCGCGGATGAGGAAAATCTCGTATCTCGGAAGAATATTCGCGCATGGCGTCTACTTTTTTCTTTAACTGCTTCTCGGTAAGTGAAATGAATACATTTGGTCGAAAAGGATCGCGCACGAAGTTCCACTCGCTTGAGGACGGTACCTCAAACGCACGAACTTCTCGAATGTTTGAGTGGGCTATTGGCCGTATAACCGACTCAACCGCCCGAGAAACGGTCGTATGATCAAGATTGACGTCCCCCGCGTGGTGCGTGTATATCAGCGTTGGGTTGTAACTTTTGATCACCTCTTCCAGTAGATGCATGATTTCAAGCAGTGATATCGCGTCGAAACGCTGGTCGGGCAAGGCGAGCTGGGAGTAGGCATTTGTGCCAAGCACTTCATGGGCGCGCGCAATATGCGAACGCAATGTTTCTTGTTTTTCTTTTACTTCTTTAGCCGAAACTCCGGCGCGTGCCGCTATGCCCTCGCCTAAAATGAGTACGCGCACGGTATCGCCGTTCTCGCGATGATAGGCAATCGCACCACCGCATCCCAATACTTCATCATCGGGATGTGCGGCAATCACGAGCACGGTATTTTTATCAGCAGTAGGCATATAGTTATGTTGGTTGCTTCATCATACCATCTGCTGTGACAAAACCGTTTTTCAACGACACATTGCGAAATTCAACCCGCACACCATTACTCTCTACAAAAGCGTTCGGGTATCCCGGAGCGTCAAGCATCCTGATAAAATCATACAGCTGGCGCGCGTTCAAGCCGGCCGGGATGTTGCTTTCTTCCGGCTTACGACGCCGGAATGCAACGGATTTCCCGCGCTGTGGACGCGGCTTCGGCTGCTTCTTTATAATTTCGGTCATCATGGAGCATACACGGTGAGCCAAAACATAAAAAAGTTCTTCGGCACTTCCAGAAGAAAGATCGAACAGCTTCTTCAGATACACCGGACCGGTGTCCAGACCAGCTTCAACTCGGATGGCTGATATCTTCGTTTTATATATACCCCGAATGATCAAGTTCTGCATCGGGCTTCCTCCGCGACCAAATGGCAAGTCAGTCATATGGAATACGACACATTCAAAATGCTCATAGATCTCGGGCGGGATGATCCACGACCAGTGCGGAAAAAAAACATACCGCGGTTGTAGTTTCTTCAATCGTTCGTATGTGAGTCTTGTTTTATCAGTAATGAGTACTTTGCGATACCCGCGTGGCGGCTTCCAGCGTCTACATGCAGAAATATTCCAAGGATGGATGGTGGCGATAATAATTGTTTTTTGCATACTTCTTCATCTATCCGATATGGAGCACCGAAGGCCGTGGGAGCTTAAGCCGCTCAATTTGCGCTGTAGAACGAGAGTTCTTTGATTCTAGATTGTATATATATCTCTCTTTGCGCTTAATATTCCACCCGTGGGTATTCACCACGAGATCCCCCTCTTGGGGAGTCACTAGCTTCGCTGATGCCGAACCGGGCCATAATATCTGTTGTGCGGCGATGGTCCCCATTTCTTCCATTCCCGCATTGTCGGGATCCTGGAGCGAATCGGCCGCAAGCACGAATCCGGTGTGTATAAGATGTTCAGTAGACCACAATGCATACGTGTTCCATGGGATCTGGAGACCGCTCGCGTCCTCTATCAATACACTCTCTCCCGACGGCGCCTTGAAATCATGCGGGAGGAGGCGTGCACCAACAACAAGTGTCCGCTCGTCACAGTGCGACTGAATGAGTGATACGAGCGACGGAGTTACCGGATATTCGCTACTTGCAAATAGAAGGAATTTCACTTGATGTTCTGCGCTTTTAGAAAGAATTGCGTTTGGTGCGTGTACGACCTTGCCCCACGGCGCGACAAGAAATGCGGTTATCTCTGGATACTGCTTGCGCATAAAATCAAGACTTCCTGAAAGGTCTGTTTCCGTGTCCACGGCAACATACACATTTTCTGCGGGGACAATGTTGAGTGCCGCGTCCACCCACGTCGCAAGACGCTGTACATCGCCTTCAGTCAGCCCCCAAAAACGCGTCGCTATGCCGAGCTTCTGATGCATGGGACCTTATCGTAGCATTTCCCACCCAAAAAAAAAGCGGCATGCATCTGGAAATAAAATGGTGTAAACTATTCTGTATGATGAATCTGCAAGGGAAAAATGTGCTCATTACTGGGGCGAGCAGCGGTCTTGGAAAAGAATTGTCGCTTTGTTGTGGAGAAGCGGGTTGTAACCTTATTCTTATTTCAAACCAAAAAGAACAACTTGAGTCGGTTGCAACAGAAATTCGTGGAAAATATACAGAGGCATCGATTATAACGTTCTGCATCGACCTTCAATATCCCGAAGAGATCGAATCGATGTGCAAAGAAGTGCTCCGCAAAAAAGAGCATCTAGATGTTCTCATTAACTGTGCAGGGATCATTATCCCTGAACGTCTCGAGAACGTACCGACAGAGGACTGGCACAAGGTGATCAATATAAATCTGACCGCTCCATTCCTGTTGGTCAAACACTTCACTCGTTCAATGAACGAAAAAAGTGAATCACCTCTCGTAGTGAATATCTCTTCCCAGGTCAGCAAACGAGGGGATCCTTATTGCGCGTCGTATGTCGCTTCCAAATTCGGCATGAACGGATTGACTGCCGCTATCAACGAAGAATATCGGGTCCACGGAAAGTTACGCGCTATCAGTTTCTGTCCCGGATCAATGGAAACACCATTCCTCGAAAGTGTTGAAGATCATCCCGCGATCGCCCCGAGACCCGGCGTGGATATCATGATGAATAGTGCGACGTCTGCACGAATGATCGTTGATATTATCCGCCACAGCGACCTGATCGACATCAGTGAACTCGTATTTCAGGCCCGAAAAACACAAATCTATAAAAAGGGCTTGTAGCCGCTCACCGTGCGATGGAAAATCGTACCAATTCAACCGCGCGTCGTGCGGCAGCTTGAGCTTTCGCGCGTGTAGTGGCAACAGCCAGTACATATCCGCCGCGCGACGGATGGCTTACGATTTTTTTTACAACGTCGCCTACCTTTACATACACATGGAAGCGCTTCACGCCGGGAACGGCTTTCGCCTTCTCGATGCCGCGGATGGTTCGGATGGTTCCTACTTCCTGCGGAAAAAAGAAACGCTGGCATACATATTTCATGAACTTCGGCTTAAGTGCCTTGAATTGCGGCGGGAGACCGAGTGCCATACGGATGACCTGTGTAACGATATCGACACCCGTCGACAAAGGAACTTGGTCGGTCGAGAAATATCCGCCTGAGAGGCGCGCCGCTATCTCGATGATGGCGGGACCTTTTTCTGTCCATACGACATCGCCCTTCACCGAACCGCGGGTAACCCCAAGCGCATTGGCGGCGCGCCGTAGCACGTCATCGAGCTTCTTCTTTTGAAGAACGCTTAAAGACGCGGGAAGGTCTCCCCCGTTTTCAATGACGTACGGCGCATACCGCTCTAAGTATTCATAATTGCGCAACGACAGACCAGTGGTATATATACGCCCGTCGTACACGATAGATTCGGTGCTGTACTGCGGGCCAGGCAAAAACTTTTCCACCATAACCCGGCTCGTGGGAGACTCTTTGCGCGACACGGCTATGATGTGCGCCAGATTGGTGCCAGAGGTGACTTTCTGTACGCCGCGCGCGCCGCGGCTGTCGACCGGCTTTACTACTACCGGGTAGCCGTACATGCGTGCGAATTGCTCGACATTTTTCGCGCTTTTGACGGGCGCGAATGCCGGTATCGGAATGTCATTCTTGGCGAACACACGCTTCATTAGGAGCTTATCGGATGCACGGCGAGCAGTGCGCAAGGTATGGCCCGGAAGCCCAAGCGCGTGTGCAACTGCGGCTACGGTTATCGGCACATCGCTCGCAAGCGTCATCACGCCGTCGATCTGCCGCACATCTCTACTGTATTTTTTAGCAAATCGCACATTACCTGATACGTCATACGTGCTCACCACGTCATGGCCATCCGCGTACGCGAACCCGGGTGCATTCGGATTTCCGTCTACTGCAACGACAAAGAGACCGAGTTTCTGTGCGAGCAGGATGCCGGGTACCTGTTCAACACCTGCGCCTACCATCAAGAGCGTCTTAGCCCGCAGAGAGCGGGGCACCCGCATCATTTTAGTAAATTGCGCGGAATGGCCGTATCAGGCGGCAGATTGACAGTGAGTTTCTTCCCTACGACCAATTCAATCTCCATGCCGGTAAAGAATCGTGCCGGGTCGATGAGCGGCTGCTTGCACACCAGCATCGCATGCGTCAGTTTAGTGCCGGCCTTGATGGATTTCACCGTACAGACCGCGACATGGTATGCATGCTTGGCCGCCTTCTCGCCTTCATGGATGTCCATTGAAATACCTCGTGTCGCCCGAAGCCGCCTCACCTTGAGTGCCATCTCGGAAAATTCGTGCGGCTCGAGGCTGATCATCTGATCCATACCGACCATCGCACGATTGATTGTAAAGTGCCGCTCGATCATGCACGCGCCCAGCACCGATGCTGCAACGGATATATCGATACCCGTTTCATGGCTCGAAAAGCCGACGGGCACTTTATAGCGGTCGCGATAATATGCGATTGTATCGAGGTTCGTCATACTATCCGGCGTCGGATACGAGCTCACGCAATGGAGGAGGACAATGGGATTTTTTTTCAGAATGTCTACGGCCTTGTCACGCTCGAGGGGAGACGCACCGCCGAGGCTCGCGATAACGGGGATTTTTTTATCCGCAAGCCGTTTCAGAAGCGGCTCGTTCGTGATGCTGTGACTCGGCAGTTTTATTATCTTTACGCCGATGTCGAGCATGAATTCAAGGCTCGGAATATCAAAGACGGAAGAAAAGAATATCAAACCGAGGCTCTCCGCATATTTCTTTAGCCGCCCATACACTTCCTTGGATAATTCTAAGCGTTCCCGCACCTCTCTCTGGGTACGACCGAGCGCCGGCGATTTTTCGAACGGCGCATCAAGAAAAGCGGCTGTCGCGAGATCCGCCGGGGATCTCTTTTGGAACTTCACAAAGTTTGCGCCCGACAGAGCCGCCGCGTGGACCATCTCCTTTGCCAGTTCCTCGCTCCCGTTATGGTTCAGTCCTATTTCGGCGATGAGATAGGTCGGGAGGCCATCGCCGATCTCTATGTCGCCGTGGGGGGCAGGAAAGACGGTGCGCAGATTCGCGGTATTCATGGGAGTTATTATCAATTAAATCTAGACTTCAGCCAATCTTGACAGAATTTCCATATGTCTTGCGGTGGCGGCGGGTTCGGCGTGTCGGCCTTGCCGGGCAGGATCTTAACGACCTTACACCAATCCGGCACGCACGGAAGTGCAGGCACCTCTTGCCCGCCCGTCGTCTCGTAGGTGCCATTGTCCAGCACATAGTAAGTAACATTTGCGCGCGGCATCTGGCTCCAAGACGACAGTCCCATAAGGGCGTTGCCATCACCATCTATAACCACGATCTCTAGACCAGGTTGCGCCATAGAGAGGCCGACACCGACCGACAATGCCTCGCCCATGCCGTGGAGCAAATACAGGCATCGGTCTTCTTTATGGAAATGCACGGCCTCGCGCGAAGTAAGCCCATTCGCGAGCACGAAGAACGCATTCGGATGTGCATCAAGCAAATGGCGTATGGTGTCAGGTCGGTTATTCATTGATGTTTCCTCTCTCCACTACTAAGGCGACTATCTTCCTTTTTTCGGCACGCTTCGCGGCGCGTTCCAATCCGGCGAGCCCTTCTGTGTCAAAAGATATTGCCTCAATTTCAGTCGCGGCAAGAAGCGGCTTGGTGATGCGCCCCCATTCCTGATGTTGAATCTCTTCCCACGGCAATACGCCGCGATCAGACACCACAAGCAGTACCCCTTGTTTGTATAGGGAGAAAGTACCGAGGAGGGCGTCAATGCTCAATCCAAGACCGCTGTTTTGCATCAGTATTGCCGGACGTTTTCCGCCAAGCCGAACTCCAAAGGCCATTCCCACAGCATGATTCTCACGCGAAGCGAAGTGCCACATCGTGAGCGCCGGCAGGATACGGCGATAGACGCTGTCCGGTACGGCCGCCACCCAATCGCACTGACGTTCAAGGCACGCAGCAAACTCTTCAGCCGTCGCTTTCTGATCGAATAGTTCCCGCTGTTTCGTATCCCGTCTCATGTAAGGATTTCGGCTACCGTTGCGTTCAATGATGCCTCATCTATTATCCCATGGCTCACGCCGGGCAAGCCTTTGTCTTGCAGGATCCGACGAACGATCTTTTCCTGATTCTCCGCGGTCGGAGCGGGAGCAAAAGCGTCGGAGCCGATATTTTTGCGTAGCCAATCTGACATGACTTCAAGCGCCTTCGCATCCGTCGCAATATCTTTCCCCGTCATTCGGGATATGACGGCAGCAAGGCGGCCATCGTATCCTGCTAGATTGTGCCGTAACGCATATGCCGTCAGATGCGCGTTCAAGAGTCCGTGCGGCAGGTCGCAATACTCGGCGAAAGCAACCGAGAGCGTATGAATAAGACCAGTGCGATTGTGCGCGATGGAGATGCCGCCATACAGAGAAAGTGTCGCGAGGTCGTTGCGTATCTCTTCTGGTGTCTTTTCGGAAAGAATATGCCCAATTCGCTTCCATGCAATCTGTAAACCTGCTTCTGAAATAGGGTCAATTAGGCGGTTGCCAGATGTATTGAGTAGCGCTTCCAGACAGTGGGTAAAGGCATCGAGCGCGGTAGCCAATTGAGCGTGCGCAGGCAATTCTTTTAACAACCCCGGGTCTACGGCCGCTTGTACTGATTGCAGGGATTGATGGCTCAAGGTGAACTTTCTGCCGGTTTTACTGTTGTTTATCACGCAGTAGGGCGTCACCTCGCTACCGGTCCCGCAGGTCGTGGGGATAAGAAACAACGGAAGGGCTCCCCGAATCGTGGCTGGCCCGAACTCGTACTCCTCTATGGAACCGCCCGAAACATACAGCAGAGCGAGTGCCTTCGCGAAATCAAGCGTGCTCCCGCCGCCGATACCTACGACAGCTTTAATATCCTTGGGACAGCGCGAGAATGTTTCATTTATATCCGCCGAATGCGGTTCGCCGGGACTTTTCGTTATCATGTGGTACTCGGCACCCGCTTTGGCGCTTACATCATACAGTTCCTGCACATGAGTGTCTGCAACCGACGCGCTACGTACTATCAACACTCTCGCTTTGGGCAAGATGAGAGCGGAAATGGCGCCAACGCCAAAAAAGACTTTTGTCGGCAGAGTTAGAGGTGGCATACCGCAAGCATTTTCTCCCCGCGTTCATCATCGGTCAATGGGCCCCCTCTTTTGGAGCCGTATATCTGCATCGTCGCAAAATACTTCCCGAGAAGCTCCTTGAATTCTTCGAGCGAATATTCTTTCACGTGACAAGGCAGCACGGGGATATTCCCCATGCTATTCTGCGGCGTGCTACAGATAAACACGCCTTCGGGCTTCAAGATGCGCCGGATGCCTCCAAGAAAGTCGTCCACCGAATCAAGCGGAATATGTTCGATGATCTCCATGCCGACCGCCGCGTCGAACGATCCGTCTGCATAGGTGAAGTCGCAGGCATCCTGTACCTCGTAGGTGATGGCGCCAATCGTATTTTTGGCGACATTCTCCGCGATGAGCTCCGCGTTGATGTCCGCCCCGATAACGCGCGACACGTGCGGGATCAGGCACCGCGAACCGAATCCGTCTCCGCACGCGATATCCAACACCACGTCCGCGGGCTTCAAGAATCGGCTTGCGAATGTATAGACATCAAGTATGGAATTCGATACTTTGCTTGCCTTCTCGTCGACCATATCCTGCCGATCGAGCGTGAATATCTCCTTAGCGGCTTCTCGCACACCGAGGAGATATTCTTCCGAATAGCGCGGGACATCCGTGCAGATCGCAGCCTTGAATTGCTCCCGATGGTTCTCTATGAACGAAAAGAATCTCGCATATTGGATGTCCCATCCTTCGGGAAGCTTCTCTATCGCCGCATGCACGGCGTCAAGCAGTACGCGTGTGAATGCCTTCCCGGCGAAAAACGGCGTGAAGCTGTCCGGCATGGAGATATACTCCGCGCCTTCTTTCCTCATCTGTCCAAGCATCTTCCGAAGAAGTGCGGTATCCACAAAACAATGCTGCCCCATCACGTGAATCGCGACTCTGCCGCCTACGTGGTCTATCGCGCCCATGCATCGCTCGAGTACATTCTCCGCAGAGCCGAAATAACAGCGGACACCATGCTTCTCAGCTATCTGCTTGAACACGAGGTTTCCGGGATCTTCGGGGACGGCGAGCACGATGTCGGAAAGTTCCGGCATGGCCTTGAGCCTCTCTATGACGTGTTCGACGACGTATCTGCCGCCAACCGTCGCAAGCGAATAATCTACGCCGCCGCTCCAATTAAGGTGGTGCGCCTGTATGAGTCCGATAGTTTTCATATGTCCTCTATTCGAACAGCGCATCTTTTTCGAGCGTCTGTACGAACGAGGCTTCGCTCGGGTCAGTGTAGGTCTCCCTGATGTCCGAACGATGAAAGCGAAGTATCGCGTCTCCTTCCATCTTGAGCGGGAGCAATGCCGGCACATCTTCTCCGGCCACCTTTCCGACAACGCTCTCGTACTCAATTCCCGAGATGCCCACATCGGGTCGCAACAATACGAGCATATCTTTCTCGACGCGTGTCCCTTTCGAAATGGCTTGCTTGAGATACACACCACGGCGCGCCCACTGACGTTCGTCCGCCTCCCGCATGGTATATGAGCCCTCAATACCTGGGTGGGTCACTACCGTGCCATGCGGAGCTGGACGCTTGATGCCGTCACCCAGCGCCTTGTCAAAGTCCGCGCCGAACTCTTTGCGAAGCTCCTTGAGAACTTCTTTTCTATCCTGGCGAGCATCGATAGCGCGAATTCTTTGTATCATTGCACCAAACTCTTCGACCGACATCGAAAATTTGTCATCAAGCGAGCCGCGATCCTTTTTTGAGGTAACATGCTTCTCGATGATCGACGCCCCCATCGCGACCGCCATCAGCGGCACAAGTGCGCCCGCAGAGCCGTTATCGGAGTAACCGATGACGGTGTCAAAAGTTTTCCCGAGCGTGTTCATTGCCGAAACGTTCGCATCCTCAAAGCTGGTCGGATAGACCAAGACGCATTGCAGGAGTGCAATCTCGCGAGCGCCGTTTGAGCGAAAGATGTTCACTGCGCGCTTGACTTCTCCCATCGTCGCCATACCGGTTGAAGCAATAATCGGCTTGCCGAATTTCGCGATACTCTCCAGCAGCTGCAGATTAGTCAACTCGCCGGAAGCGTTCTTCACCGCCGGTACGCCGACTTCGTCAAGAAACGTCGCGGAACCGATATCAAATGGCGTACAGAGGAGGTCAATCCCTTTTTCGTCGCAAAGCACTTTCAATTTCGGGAACCACTGGTGCGGCGTTTCGGCCGTCTTGAAGTAATCGTAAGTACCTTTGAGGCCCGGGGTGAGCGGATTGATCAAACCATCGGCGGTGAAGAGCTGCAACTTGATCGCATCTGCGCCGACTGTTGCGGCCTGATCGACATACGCTCTCGCCGTCTCCCAATCATTGCCATGTGTGCTTGCAACCTCGAAAATAATATAGGTCGGGTGTCCCGGCCCGACGAGGCGCTTATTAATGCGTAGCATTTTCTGTGCCATATTCCTCGTATGTTACATCGGTCGTTCTTTTTTGTCTTCAATTGGCATGGGGCGATACGTGCCATTTTTAATCGCGGCGATGCCGCACGCTTCGGCGGCGAGACGCTTTTGGTATTCAGGAGTCTTTTTCACCTGCTCAAAGCGTTCGGCGAATGCCGGGTCATGCGGGATAAGTACCGATTCGGAGGAGACGGCGGTTGCCTTGATATCGCTTTTCATTTCTTCGAAGAATGCCGCAATACGCGAGAGCTGGTACTCGCTTGAAAGCAACAGAAGATTCTTCCATCCCTTTTTTTGCGCGAGCTTCAGCACCTGCTCTATAGACGTCCCTGTATTGATCGAGACCTCCTCGTTTATGATCCGTTTATCGGGAACTCCTAAAGCGTGCAATTCCTCCGTGTAGGTACTCGCAAGCGTTGGAGATGTTCCGTCTGCTCGGCGACAGGTGGTTACGAGATACGCATTCGGGTATGTATTTGCAAGCAGAGCAGCGGCCTCAACGCGATCGCGACCGCCCAACGTGCCGAAGGCGTCGCTTTCGTTATAGGTAGTCGTGCGCCAACCGCCGTCGTCAAGCGGCATGACCCCAGCAGAGAAAACAATAATAGCGTCGTGAATCATCGTTTTATGGTGCTCCACAGGCTCGGATTGATGGCGCCGTGATTCATGTGTTTGAACGCGTCCGTTATGTCGGATACCAGGCCGGCGGGAGCGGACTTCTCCACGATGCCAATGTCCTCAGTGAGCTGGACGAGAGTGTCAATGCCAAAGACGATATGGTCCGCGCGGCATGCGGAATTGACGAAGCGAAGCGCCGCTTCGGTCTGGGACAGGGAGTATCGCTTCGCAATGGCTATGAACTGCTCTAAATGCGGCCGCAGGTCTGCGAGATACGCCGGCAACTCATTCGGTTGCATAAGCAAGAGGCCTTGCAGGAACGGGCTGCGTGCAAAGACAGTTACATTATTTTTCTTCGCACTATCAAAAAAATCAGTGGAGTCCAAGCGCTGGTCAAACGCATTGTACGGCACTTGCACGTAGTCCACGCCAAGTTCGACCGCTTGCAGGGCCTCGGCCTCATCATAGACGGATACGCCGATATGTTGCACCAAACCCGCTTCTTTCGCACTCCGCATTCCCGCCACCATATGCTTCAGATAAATGTAGTGGGGCGAATGAAACAAATAGCCGTCAAGTGCCTTTATATGCAAGCGCGAAAGTGATTTCTCTATTTCCGCGCGCACGATATCGGCGGCCTTTGTCCCGTCGGGATACTCATTCAGAACATGCGGCTTCATTTTGGAAATGACGCGCACCTTACCCGCGAGCGAGCGTTCTTGCATCCACGCACCAAGCATGTCTTCTGCAGTACCATAGGCGAACGCGGTGTCAAAGGTGTCAATGCCCGCCGCAAGCGCGGCGTCCAGTATTGAAAACGATTCTTCCTGTGTCGGCTGACCGTGCGTATTGCAAAGACCGTATTTCATCCCAAGTTGCACTGTGCCGAGGACCAGTTTTTTATTGTCGGTCATATGTTTTTCTTAAATGCCTCATCCTCTTTCAGCGATTTCGCCAATCCTTCGTAGCCCGTGCCACCTTTGTTTATCTCTAGAAGTTCCGGATGTTGTGAAAGTAATGCGAGCACGTCATCTTTGGTAAAACGAGGGAAAGCCGGATAAAGTTGCTCATACACTTTTGTTACGAAGTCAAAATCCGCTTGTGTATCCACTGACCAATGCATCGTAGAATAATCGCCCTTGCCGCTTGTCCATTCTCTGTCAATGCAGAATAGTTCTGGATGATTGCGGATATATGGGGTGACGTGTTCGCGCTCCGACGGCAGGGACGCTTCCCGCGCCGCCTCTTCAAGCGCGGAAAAAGCAAACACTTCCGTATCAAGCCCCTCCGGATAATTAGAGGGTGCACCGCAATAATCCACCACATCTTGCGCCTTCTGAAAATGCATCACAACTTCATCAATGACCGCCGGATCGTGAAGCGGACAATCGCCCGTAAGCCGCACAACCACGTTCGCGTTCGCCTCCTTTGCCGCTTTGTAAAATCTGTCCAGCACGTCCCTTTCGCTCCCGCGGAAGACTTTGACGCCGCTTTTCTCGGCAAGCTTCGCGGTCGCGTCGTCCACTCTTGTGTCTGTCGTCGCGACGACAATAGCATCCAGCGACTTCGCGCGATTAACGCGCTCCAGCATCCGCGCGAGCATTGGCTCCCCCAAGATGGGCTTCAGTACTTTCCCCGGCAGCCGTGTGGACCCCATTCGCGCTTGGATGATTGCCACTGTTCTCATGACCGAATGATAGCATGCTAAAAGAGTTCAAGACCTTCGCAACACTTCGAGCGGGGTTTGATAATTAATT
>ERZ1292629.2372-Hain-H43-01um-R1-2372-length-16013-cov-5_pt1 | contig 16013 bp, 13 predicted proteins | sample MGYA00564399_ERZ1292629 | MGnify/ENA primary metagenome ERZ1292629 (study PRJEB36523, sample SAMEA6512636) | groundwater metagenome | collected 2019-01-08 | study: AquaDiva: Metagenomics assemblies of 32 groundwater samples
CACCCGAAGGTGGCGTCCACTTCACATATAGTTTGTAATTTGTCTCCTGTGAAAGAGTTTTCACTATATCATAGAAAATCCGGACGGTGCGTATTTGATAATATCACTGGCGGTTGTTCATCTTTCATTGAGTGTTATAGTCCTCACGACTGAACCAACTTTTCGCTCTTAAATATCCGCTTAAACTGGCAGACTTTATTAAGATACAATCAACGTGGAAGCGAGTCCACGTCTATAATACCACATTTTTAAAATTTAGTCTTCCCAGTTATACCATTTCTGAACAGCTAATAACCCACCATTGATTCCACCAAAAATACCTGCTACTGCGAAGATATTAAGTATTGTAGCAAGCTCATTCCAGTTGGCTGGAGCGGCAACTGTTACCATTATCATTGAAGTAACTGCACCGGAAATAAAACCTTTAAAAAATCTCATACCTACACTTACTATTTTTTCTGACATAGTTTTATGGAAATAAATTATACAACTTTGTTCGAGTAATAGGACCAATATTACCCAAAGCTGGAACTATATTATAACGCTTTTGAAAAGCAATACAAGCTGTTCTTGTAATATTGCCCCAGTTTTCGATCTCGGGAATGTTACCGGCCATCAAACCTTCCCACTTAAAACACTTTTGCGCTGATACAATTGAACCATCATACTTAGGCCTTTCAAATACGGTTTCGTTATTTTGTACCTGAAAGTTCATTAGATAAGCCGCCTGATAACATCGTTCATAAAAGTATTCTTCGCTGATCAATCGCAAACCTTTGTCAGCAAATTTAATTGACCAACTATCCTGGATCACTAAATACTTCTTTCCTTCTTTGAGGATATAATCGACTACTGTTACACTATGACCTGAAGTAGGCACCTTATCTGAGACAAAAGGAATATTAATCCATTCACTTGGGTGAAACTTAAACCAAACCATAACTCCCTTACCTGTTGCTTGAACAGTTCCAGCTACTACTTCAAAGTCTATTGACAAAGCAATTCTTTTTATATTCCAAGTCTTAGCCATATCATCAAACCATTTCTCTTTAGGTACAAGCATTGCTTGACTATCATTCATCTGCTGAGATGGCATATCTTTTTCAAAGATGTTACCTAATTTAGGGAATATACTGTAAATATCTTCCGATGTGCAACCTGAAACTTCCGGGTATTTTCTCTGTTGATATGGAAAAGTAGAAGAAAAATCAATCCATTTGCCGTATTTCTCTTGAAAGATAATGCCCATTTCAGTAGCTAATGTCATACAGACACATTGGCCTGAACCGTCTTGGTCACGAATAGGAAAAGAGCGCCAATTCTCTCTAGGTTTTTCCAACCACACAACAGGTGTTGGAGCAGTACATACTTCTGAAAAGGAAAAGTTTTTCCCTTTTTGCTCAATCGTCTGTGTGTCTCGACAGCCTATATAGTTTTTCATTTTATTTTTTTATTAACATATCCAATTTTGCTGTGATTTCTCCCATTCTTTCGGCACTTTTCAAAGCGGCATCTTGAGAATCAGAAATATGCTTATCAATTTTGTTTTCAACTGTATGTAAATGGTTATCTCGTAAGTTTATCACTAATTCCTTTACAGTATCAATCTTCGTCTCAGTGGAGATAGATAGACTTTTAATTTTCTCATCAAAAACAGCATCGTTAATTTCACTTGTTTCTTGTGGTTTTCTGAAGGTATTATAAATGGCAAATACAATACCACCTAAAGTTAGTATCTGAATCGCTATTGAAATGTTTTCTGCTGTTATCATTTGTTTGTTCCCCTGTAGGGCTATTTTAGACTTGACCTACTTTTTATAAAATAGGAAACGCTTTAATAAATAATTACTCCAGTTTACCGCCTGGAGTGTTGCGGTGATTACCTCCTTGTCAAATTGTTATAATTTTCAAGAAGTATGTCTTTGATCTCCTTATCACTCATTCCGCTGTCTCTCATTAGAATGATGAAACATTCATCACAATAACCGTGAGACTTTTTCTTTTTGTGAGTGATAACTCTATCTTCTCTCGTGGGTGTTGCCCACTTATGGGTTACAGGATCACGCCTGTCGCCACAAATTGCGCATTCGACTATCAACATATAATCCTCCTGTTAATGAACAATCCAGTTATAGTCGTGGTGACTAGGCATTGGTTGAGATTTTGAGTATGTTTGCTATTGGATTTGTTGAGACTTTAGAGATATTTGCTTTAGCGTTGGTGGAGAGTTTTAGTAAGTTAGCCGGACCAGATGCTGTAACTGGGGGAAAAGAGGCAGCCGCATATAAAGGTCTCGTGCTACCCGTCCAAGTACAAGAAACAGTCAAGTTTGTTTGTGTTGTAGCAAAAGCATCTGAAGCACCTGATTTATCATTACCTCCTGTGGTTGCATCGTCAAATCTTTCAGTCAATCCAGCCCAAGTGGCGGTGGCAGCACCATTATCGGAGGTTGCTATGGCAACAGCGATACCCCCAGCTACCACATCTAACGCATAAGTTAGAGGATTTGATGTACTTGTACCTGAATCTGTTGCTGTGGTACTTCCAACACCTGTTGTAGAATATAAAGCAATATCAGCATTACCCATCGTTGTATTAAATACAACCACAACATTGCCAGAAGTTCCTGTTGGTACAGCAGCGATATAAATACCACAAACATTTCCGCTTGAAGTTGTGTCTACGTTCTCAGCGGCAGTTGTACCCCCAATAGTAACAGATGTAATTGTCCTCGCTCCTCCATCACTTGAACGTCCACAAACAGTACATATTATATGTCGGTCAGCAGAGGCTGTACCAAAGTTTTGGGAAGCGAAAGTGTAAGTACTTAAATTTGTACCATCCCCTGTATTTTGAAGATATGTTATTGTAGCATCTGCCATTTATTTAATAGTTCCTATATTTAAGGGATTATTTTCAACACCCTCTATTCCTGGCTCAATATAATCACGAGTTTTTATTGTTTCTATAATGCCATTAACAGCTGATTCAAATACAGGCACATCACCAATTTTTTGATTATTTATTTTGTTTATCAAATCTTGTTTATATTGTGAAAGTAAGTGAGAATCAACATACTTTTCAATATAATCTGATGTGGTAACATTTCTCTCACTAGCTAATCTTTCGAGTGTTGATATTAAGTTCAAATTTATTTTTATTTCCATTTTATTATTTATTAGTTGTTAAGCTACGACTTCTTGTGATGTAGGTGTTGGCATAAAGTAAATCTTGTCAGCGTGAATGGCATATCCAATTTCTCTAATAACACCACTAGCTCCAGTAGGAATTGTCTGTTGAATTGCACCAGCTGTTTCACCTGCGTAGCAAGTTCCACCGACAGTTAATGTTGGGAAGGCTGTTGAATAGACAAATGAACCAGGAAGAGCTACAAGTAAGGCAGCATCAGTTGCGGCAACAGCAAGAGCGATACCTAGCATACCAGCTGTAGTTGCAATTGCATCAGCATCTACTTTCTGCCACTTAGCATTTACATCTAAGTAAACCAAATCTCCAATAGCTGAGGAAGTATAACCAGAAACAAAAGCAGAAGTAGAAGGACCAGAACAACCACCATCAGTTGTTGGAACAATTAAGATTATTTGTTTTGATTCGGCTAAAGTAATATCGCCAGTCATAGTTCCACCGGCTAAAGGAAGTTTCAAGTCTCCCATTGCTTTTGTGGCTTTTGCACTTGGTACAGTATCATCGTTAGCACTAACAGAACTTAGGTCTGAGTCTATCGCGATAGCAGAAATGTTTCCACCGGTAGCTCTACCAACAAGTGTTTGTTCCCCGACGGTTAGTGCAACTGGGGTATTGTCTGTTGTGGCGTAAAGGACTGTGTGAGCATCATAAGTTGATTTATCAACCTTTAGGGCGAGGGCATCAAAAACAGCATTTTGAGATGGGGCGATTGTTGTTGTACCATCATTTATAGCATCAGCAACTTTTCCGTCTGCGTAGGTATTTGAGGTTGTGTTGGTAGCACTATCGCCTGTGTTTGTACCTGTAACAGAAGCATCATCTGTCACGGTTAGTTTTTTACCAGATGTTATGGCGTGACCGAAATAAGTTGTATTCCACGAACTTACACCTGACCCGTTATTCGCATAATAGGTGACAATAGCCCTAGTTAAACCACTAAGAATTAAAAGGGTATTATCACCAGATGTTTTTACTGTTATCAAAAAGCCACCCGTGTTATTTAAGATATAGAAACTTTGTCCTATAGTTAATGTTGTTACATCTGGCAATACTACTGTCGAGCCAGCTGCACCATATAATTCTTGAATGTAAGTACTAGTAGCTGTAAGGGTTAATGTGCCAAATTGACTTAGTGTTGAAGTAAGACCACCTGAGACATTGGTTGCGTGTAGATTATAAGCACCTAAATCTACATTAGCCGTAGCACCTGTGTAGGGAACTAAACCTGATAAATCCTGATCACCAGTGTTTGTTCCACTTGTGTTTCCAACAACTGTATTTTGAGCTGAAGTTAGGTGATAATATTCACCAGCTGTACCACCCTGTAAACTTGTTAGTAAGTTATGGTCTCCAACCGCTGAAGCATTGAATACATTTGTCCAAGCACTTTCAACTAAGGTTGCAGTAGCTCCTGATTTTTGAAATATTATTCTACCAATAAGTTTTCCACCATAGGCTAAGTGGTCTGGGGTAGTCGGAGCAGTATCAGCTTGAGCTGCGGCAACTGAAGTTGTATTAACTGCACCATACATAATATGTAAGTTTCCTTCTGAAATACAATAATATACCCAAAGCGTTCCGTATCTATTAGCCGTTAAATCTTGTAAAGTTCCGCTTCCGTTATCATATTGAGTGTTTGGAAAGTTTGTACCTGAACCAGTAACAAAACCGCCACCAGCTTGTTTATAAGACAAATCAAAAGCCGTTCCAAGTGTAACCGCCCCTGCTACATATTTATTAAATTCTAACCATAGATTACCACCGGTCATAGATAACTCTCTTAGAGTGACACCTAATTCAAAACCGCCAGTTCCTTCTGGAGCATTCTCTCTGTTAAAACCAAAAACTTTTCTTAAATATTGTCTGGTGTGATTTGCTGTATCTTCAGAATGAGCATAGGCATTTATTATATGCAGTGTAGTTCCATCATAAGCAACACGTGCTAAAGGAAAGTTTGTATACCAATTAAAATCTGTTATTGCCGTTTTTGTAACAGCGGTTGTTGAACCACCAGAATATTCAATTCCAACAAAGATTGTTGTCTCCAAACCTGCGGCCGGTGCTGCTAGTGTCGCTAAATCTGCTGCGGCTGACCAAGACATCATTTTTAAGTCACCCTGTTGGTCATTTGTTGTTCTAATATAACCCTGTCCTGCTGCTACGCTAACCTTGTTTGCTGCCGTTCCAACAGTTACATAAGTAATCGTTCCATCAGAGACACCAGAAGAACCTCTTGTAGTAAAATCTTCTGTTAGAGTATCTAAGGTTGGCGAGCCACCATCTACCGGTAAATTTATATAGCTAGAAGCTATTTGCCCTAAATCCCCTGACCCCAATAATGAAGTTCCCGCGACTGTTTTTAAATTAGTACCAGAGATGAGAGTATCTTGTTTTGATGCGGCTAATCCTGAATACTGTGAGTTTGTGGCGTTATCTCCAGTGTTCGTACCCGAAGTATTACCGATGACAGTTTTCTCTGCATCTGTTACGTAGTTATCATCAGCACCCTTTGCTGGTTCAAAAGTAGAAGTGGCAACACCGTTCTTTAATGTCTTTGAATTGACCCCATCCCATTGAGGAATGTAGGAATCGGAGTTGGTTGCTGGACCAAGAACATCACCACCGCCAGCTTGAACATCAGCACTTAATACTTCACCAGTCATAGTGAGTCTAGCACCAATTTTAACTCCTCCTTTTGTTGTAGCAGAAGCAGTAGGGAGAGTATAAGGAGTCGGATTGTCATTATTTACAATGGGATTAGCAGGATCCGAATCATCAACAGTTATTCCTGTACCTCCAACAACAGTATCAACTCCACCACCACCACCGGATGAATTGATTGTGTAGATACCACCTCTTTTATCTACAGTAACATTAGTCCCGGCTTTTACATCAAGGACTTGTCCCCCACCACCCATCATAATAGGACGAGATAAAGCAAAGTCTGCCTTCCTTTCAAGTTCTCCCAAACCTTCCACTTTATCCTTTGAGATCTGCTCATTTTCACTATCGTTAATTTTAGTGATTATAGTGTCTCCGGTCTCAGTTGGCATCATTCCTGGCATCATTGCTTTACATTCGGCTACGGCCATTTTTGAGGCTTCTAGGGCTAGTTCAGCAGTATCTACAGGTTTGGCATCCATACCATCCTTTCCATCCTTACCGTGCTGTAACTTTAGATTAGAGATTGCCTTTGATAGTGATTCCAATTCTTTGCGCAAAAAAGCAACGGAATAGCCGCTACTTTTCTGTAATGTTTTATGATCATCCAATAGTTTACCCAACGCGGAGTTGAGTTTGACGGAAGATAGGCCTAATTCTTGCTTTAGATTCAAGACCTGCTTTGCAATATCAGAAGTGATTTTAGCCACTTCATCAGATGTCGCGTAGTCTTGACTAATCAATTTTAGGACTTCCTCCAGTGTCTTTCGTTTAGGGTTTTGATTATCCATATTCTTTTGTTATTTTAATATGTATTTATAATATCATAAACCCGTTAAAGGTGCAGATTATAATATTCCTTTTGGTAAGATCCCTTTAGGTAAAATTCCACTTGGAAGTACCCCTTTTGGAATGATACCTTCTGGAAAGACACTAGAACTTCCTTTCTTTGCATTTGCCGGTTCGATGGCATTTCTTATCAATTGTGATACTTGTCCAGCACCTGGTACTCCAGCTAGAGTACCAACTCCACCGGCTAGGGTAGCAGCGCCACGTAATTTAGTATTTAATTCTTTTCCTCCCCAAACACTAGAAGCACCTGACATAACCTGTTCAAAAGTATTTACCATAGGAATTGGATTTGATCCATATTCCATTGAGCTTATAAGAGAACCAGCAATAGGAATTGATTGTAGTACATTCATAGCAGCAGCTTCAGCAAAGGGTGTGGTATCTTCTTTTGCTTCCACTCCGGTCAAAGCTTCGTTCACAGCATTTACTCCAGCTTTTGTTCCACGTCTAATTGTCTCTTCTAAGGCCGCTGCAAAGATAACCATCCAGAAGAAAGACATAGCCGCTTTGGCATAGTTTTTATCTTTAATACCAGTCCTCCAGATTTGTCTCTGCAAGTTATCCCATCTGTTAAGAACGAATGACTGGAAAGTTAAGATAGTTTTATTTAGGGATTTGTTATCAGTCAATCCAAAATTAGTAGTAATTGAAAGCGGTTGGTCTTTGAAGAAAGAAGAACCTTGTGCTTGGCGCATAAGTTTCGTAGCTTCAGCCGCTAAGTCTTTATTTGGTTTCGTAAGATCAATTTCAATTCCCTTAGCCCTAGCTAGTTTTTGATAAGCACCAGCGGCAGCGGTAGATCTCATCAACCCATCTAAAGCTTGCAACGGTTTCAAACCGGCTTGAGTCGCTTTTTGTAAGAAGTTATCCCCAAACTCTCTAAAAGCAATATCATCTCCAACTGCTTTTCTAACTTCAGGGAAATTATCCATTATAAAGTTACGCCATTCTTTTGAGGTCGCAATTGAAGAAGCTCCTTTAGTAGCAAATTCAGTTCCGATTGTACCAAGAGTATCAGTAAAGGAAGTAAGCTGGACTAAGGCAGAAGATATACGGAATGATAAAACACCGGCAGCAAGATTTTGTCTTATAATATCCAAAGCAGCAATTCTCTTTGCTCCTTCTGAACCACCCTTACGAGCCATAAGATCAAGATATTGTAACCAAGCAACAGATCCAACGTCTCCTAACTTCTCCCTCATCTCTGGGGAATTTACTATTTCAAAATATTGTTTAATGTCCTTACCAGCAGTAAGCATATAAGCCACATCATCCAAGTGTCTGCGGAGGATCTTATCAATATTCAGCTCCATTTTAGTAGCAGCTTCTTTTGCTCTTTCTTTAGTGAATCCTTGCTCTACAGTTTTAGTACTTGTCTTTACTTCGGGAGAAGTTCCAAAACGATCATACATCTCAAGTTCATTCATTGCATCATTATCAGACATAAAGGAAACATAGTTTTTCACTTCACCTACATCCTTATTATAGTTATCAAGAGCATATTTCTTAACAGCTGGAAAATGTTTGTCAAAAGATTCGCGGGCAAATTTATAAGCCTTCATCTCTTCCGGAGTAAGTTTAAGTGCTGCTATTCCTTCTTCCGTCAATCCATTATTCATCAATCTCTGAATACCACCTTCTTGTTGGGCGATAGCGTGAGCGCCAATTCTTTTAAAATTCGTCTCATCAAAACCTTTAGTTAAATCATACCACTCTTTAATTGTGGCATCGTTGTATGAAAGATAATTTCCGAAGTCATTATCTAATACTCTCTTCATTGGTTGCATACCGGTAATATCAGCAAGTCCTTCTATCGGAGTTAAACCAACTCTAGTCTTTTGTAAGTAATTTCTACCTTTAATATAATTCTTTATATAAGAAGGTGGGTCTTTTTCTAAACCTATATTTTGTATTTGTTTTGAGTTTATCGAAGAAGAAGATTCGAGTAACTGTGCTTTCCTGGCCTCTTTTTCAGCATCATATAAAGCTTGTTTGGTAGACCATTTGGTTTCACCAAGCTTAGCTAATAGGTCTACTTCTTCTTGAAGTCCTTGAATTTGTTCAATTGTTAGTTCATCTTTAGGAATACGATCTAGTATCTTTAGCTTATCAACAAGTTTTTGGGGTAAAGTAACATCTTCTCCAACCGATACCTGGCGATCAATATACTCCTGAAGAGACTTCAATTTCTCCATAGTTGCGGAAGTTCTACCGGTTAGATCATAACCATCAATTACTTCCTTGATTTTATTCCTATAATCAGCAGCAATAGAATTACTCTCGGACATTTTAGTAACAGTGGCCTTTAGTTTAGTTATAGCTTCTTTAATAGCAATCTCCTGTATCTTTCTATCTATACGGGCAAAGGCTTTAATAACATCAGCTTCTGTCTTAGCATCACGGACAACAGTTAAAAGACGGCCACGTTCTGTTACGGACAAGTTATTCACGGCATAGTCCGTTATAAGTTTCTTAGCCATAGCAATAGAAACATTCTTTTCCTGGAAGAGTTTAATTAAAGAATCCCTTGTTTGCTGGCTACCTATTTTCTCACCAAGTCTATATCCTTTCTTTGCACCAATCTCCATCTCTTTGGTCATACCGTTAATTAAAGCAGCAAGTTCTGGATATTTTTCTGCAAAAGCTCGTAGTTTATCTGTCTGTTCAGCAACTTTAACCCCTAATCTATCAATGATTGCTTGAGACTTGAACTCCTTGATAGCGCTATTGAGTTCCTTCTCAGCCATAGCTAATTGGTCTTTACGCTTAAGGTAAGTTTCAACTGCCTCGGCAAATTCTCTCGAATCGCTAATACCGGATTCAACCATTCTATCTTCTATTCTTTGAGAAAGTTTTTTATTAGTAACATCACCTAGTTCTCTTACTCTACCTTCACGATCGACTAAGTATCTATTCTCTGGTGAAGCCACCCGTGAACCAGCAAGTGCCTCTTTCTGCATCTCTAATGCTATCTTTCGATTAGCTAAATCTGTCGGCAACTCCAAAGATTTGCGGATAGGTATCTTAGTAGGCATTTTTGTTCTAGCCGTACCAGCTCTCATAGCTGTATTTTTAAAACTATTCACCGCTTGCAATAAAAATTCCTCTGTTATATTCCCTCCAAGTTTCTTATTAAGAGACTCCCGTACAACCTTATTAGCATTTAAATCAGCAATTATTTTTTCAGTATTAGTATTTACCAAATAATCTGTAAAAGATTTTGTGGGTGTTTCTATCTTAGGGATGAGCTGCCTGATTGTATTTTCTAAAACTTTATTCGTTTGTGAAATAAAGGTTTCAACTCCTTTTTGTAATTCTTCAGTCTTTATACCGGCTCTAACCATAGTTTCAGATAGTTCTCTAAACTGCTCCGTTGATAAATTATTCCAAATCTGATTTGGCATAGTCTGATAAGATCTTAATATTTCCAGATCACGCGGAGTACTCTCGGAAAGAGCTTTGTTTATAAGTTTTGGATTCTCTAACTTAGCGATAGCTTCATCAATGTTTGCCGCTAGATTATCAAGTAAAGGCTTCCTTGCTATTAAAGTTGTTTCATCTACTACAGCTTTAACTAAAGGTGATATAGGCGGTTTACTAGCACCAAATCCCACTGGTTCAATTGGTTGAGTGGACAAACCCATAGCTGGTTGCACAACACCTCCCTTAGGTCTAAAGCCAGGTAGGGATTCAGCTGCTTTAGTAAAACGTGAAATAGTAGGGGCTGTTGCTTCTCCTAATTTAGTCACGTCTGTAGTTAGAACACGTGATAGATCCTGTAATGATTGTCCCACTGGATTGAGTTGGAGGAAAGGAATATCTCCTTTTGACATTCCAGCTAGTGTTCTTACTTCATTATCTAGTTGCGCAAGTAATTGTTTACCAGTATCAGTCAGTACTCCATTGACTGTATTCTTTTCAATTATATTTTGGCCTATTGAATTATAACGATTCATTAAAAATGGGCGCACTTCGGCATCAGTCATTCCCGCTAAACTACTAGGATTTACTCCTAATGTTGGCAAATATCTAGTCGCTTTTAATACTTGTTGCCCGGCTAGATTATAAAAATCCTTTGCAATCCACATATCAAAAACAGCTGGTACTACCGTACTCCAGGCAGCTTTAAGTGCATTCTTTGAACCAATGAAATTATCACCAGTTGGATTAGTTTCTTTTTCTAATTTGTTATATTCATTATAAAATTCAACTTGTGGTGCTTCAATTACAGGAGACTCAGTTACTCCTAATCTACGGACATCAATCGGAGATTGAACCGGTTTGCCAGTTACAGAGGCCTTAAAGATCATCGGTGCTTTAAATAAAGTTTCTAAGGTTCTATTCGCAACATCTGCTATGGTAGTAATAGCTGCTGGTAATTTAGTAGTAATAGGTTCAGTTTCGAAAGCACGTCTGACTAATACAGGTTCATCTCTTTTTATAAAGATATTCTTTAGGGTTTTTAGTGTGCTTGGTGTAGTTTTGTCTGGAATAGCTTGAGTCGTTACACCACCAGTTTTAAATGAAGGAGTTGGTACACTGGCTATTGTAGGTACGTTAAAAGCATTGGAGTTTAGAACTCCTTTAGTGTCCTTATTTTCTCCGTTAAAGGCTGAAAAGTTTAATGCCATTTTATTATTGAAGTTGTTTTAATATTTCTTCGTCACTCAATCCTGTTTTGCGATATTCTTCCACTGTTTTAACTAAATAATTTAAATAGTTTTCTTTTTCTGTTGCCCAAGATGACCAGAAAGATCTATAACCGGCTTCTTCAGCGGCCGTCTTTAATTTCTCATCTGGAATAACTGTAGTAAAGAATTCCTTTGTTAAGAAAGGTGTCATCTTTTCTTTACCAACTAAGAATTTAATATCGGCTTCTGTCAGTTTAGTATATTTTCGGATCTCTGCTTCTAGTTCAGCCTGAGTTGCATTTGGGTTGTCAGCTATAAACTGTTGAGCTTTCGCGTAATCAGCACTTCCACTGGTAGTAGTAGTTTTACTTGGCAAACTAGAAGTCAAACCTGCTAGATCTGATTCAAAGTTAGGTGAAGCAGGATCAAGTCTTAAAATAGCTCCAGCTGTTACCGAGTTACCCGCATCAAAAGCATCTGAAGCCCACTTCTCCCTTGAAGCATTATTAGTTTTTATTTGATCAGTAGCTAAAGCATCTGCTTTATCTTGTAGCTCAAACTGCCTCTGTTGCTGAGCAGTACCGTAGCTAATAGCATTGTCCCTAATATCTTTTCTCCAAGCATATAGACGGTCTTGGTAAGCATTCTCATCAGCAATAAAAGTAGACACTAATTCCTTTGCAGTAGTTAAGTTTCCTAATTCAGCTTGATACATAGCGGTAAGAGGTAAGAGCCGGATAGCTGACTCTCTTTCAATCTGCGCTTGTCTACCTCCAAAGATAGCTTCAGTACCACCCTCAACAGAAGCCGAGCCACTTTCTTTTAAGAGATTAGCTTGTGTCTGAGCAGTTTCCATATCAATCTGCGCTTTTAAATCATTTACTCGGGCTTGGATAGCGGGGATTCCGGCTTTCCTTTCCATCTTAGCTTTATCAATTTTTTCTGGTTCAGCAGCTTCTTCGACTCCAAGTGACTCAATGAACTTATCATAAGTACTAGGGACTGTAGTACTAGCCGGAGGAGCGGCTGTAACAGGGGTAGTCGCTTTAACACCAGCGGCCAGTCCAGTACCAGTCATATTTGAGGCCGGAGCAGGGGGTATTGTATATGGAGTTGTAATGCCGGCAGTTGCGATATTAGTAGAACCAGCCAATTGCGAATATGTCTTTCCACCTCCAGCATCTAAAGGAGCCACAACACCACCTGGAAAATAGCTAGAGACGAGTTGATTATATTCAGCGGTCTTACCAGCAGCCGCGGCTTCAGCAACAGTCATCTGAGATACAGGTTTAGTTGAGCTACTGGATGAACCGCCAGAAGAAGTTCTCGTACTTGAAGTAGGAGCTGTAGTGGTTGAACTACTAGATGATGTAGAGCCATCAGAATATACAGTTACTTTTTTAGGTAGTACTGCTGTTCCTCCGTATGAACCTACTACTGTTTTGGTTGCCATAGTGTTATTATATATTAAATTTATTAAAATTTCAGAATTAAGATTGCGTACCAACGATGGTAAAAGTATTAACAGCTGAAGCTACATATAACTTACCACCATAAGCGACAACTTCCCCAATATCGCATTGAGTTGGCAATGAAGCGACAACAGGAACCTTCAAACGATTATTAAAGTGACACACCTTATTAAAGTCTCTATGAGATGTAAAGTTATTCAAATACACTTCGTCTGTAAGATCACGTAAGTCTTTCTGTAGTTTTGCGATAGTTTCTTCTGTTGTCATTATAATGTATTCGTTATAGTTGCTCTCATATACCATTCGGTTATTTCCAATCCTCCTACAGATTCTAGGCGCAATTTGATTTCTTTACCGGAAGGGAAGGCATCACCTGTTGCAATATTTAAAAAGGTTTCTGAAGTTCCGCCGACTGTTGAGTATGTACCAACCGTAGTCCAACTAGCAGCATCGTCCACTTTAATTTTTACGGTTAATGTTTCACCTGAAACCAATCTCCGGAAGGAAACCTTTACAGCTTCAATAACCTTATCAGTGTCTGAATCACCAAAGTTTTGTACTAAAGATTCATAGATTGAAGTAAAGGCATACGTAGCAGCATCATTTGTTTTATCAATAGAACCATCATTTGAATGAGCTATGAAGAAGTAATTAGCCGCGACTCCGAATCCTTGAATACCATCTGTATCGACATTCTCATCTATAATATCTAGTGTAACTGTAAAAGGATAATTTACATTCTTACGGCCAAAAGACCAGATACCTTCATTGTATTCAGTACCAGCGCTATTGGTCATTATCTTAGCTGACCAGAATAATCTGTTATTTCGTAGAGCTTTAGAGGTAGGAATAGTTTTACCGGTTAAAGCTTGAGTAAAAATCTCCTTTACTACCTGAGGTACTCCACCAGAATATATCTGGATGATCATAGAACCACGACCGGCTCCGGTTGCATTATTTAAATATCTATCAGTAATTCCTACTAGGTAACCTTCAACAGTTTCAAGCACCCTTAGATCTCCTTCTCCCCAGTCAATTGTTTCCTGAAATAGTTCAGAAGAATAGTTCCATATAAATACTTTTGATACACCATTAAAGCTATCCTTAGGTGAACATCCAATAGCTAAATAGTTTCCCCAGTTTGCTAGGGATGTAATCTTATAATTAGTTGGTACTGTTTTAGCTGAATCAGTTACGGTAGTACCATCAGCTGCAATTCGTAATACTACATTGTTATAGGCAATATAAAGTTCTCCTAAGGAGTTGATCACACCATCAGCCACCGAAGTAATTGTCTGACCTACAGTAGCTACAGAGTTAGTTATTGCTGGAGTTCCAGATAGCAATCCCCACTTGAATAGTTGGTTAGTCCCCTGAAAACCCCACATATAATCTTTGAACTCTACAAAGCATCCATTCTTGACGGCCCCGTTTCCTTCAGATGAAGCTGGAACTGTCCAACCATTAGCTGTAGCATCTGCTTTATAAACTATCTTTGTAAGACCTGCACCTGTTTGTCCTAGACCATAAAGTTTAGTAGAAGCTGATGCATATTTAAAATCTCTTACGAAATAAGTTGTTACATCAGTATCATCTTGCTCTAGTGATCTGTACGGTGTCAGTCGTTTTGGATTAGAAAAAATATCAAAATGTTTAGAAATGATAAATTCACTACCTGATTGTTTTCTGACATCATCTGATATTCCACCAGAGAAATTTGATATTTTTATTTCAGTTGTTTTAGGCATATTAAGCTGTTCTTAACCACATATAACAAGTAATAAAAGGTTGCATATTATTCATAGCGACATTGCCTCCAGTAGAACCAGTATTTGCTGAGGCCTCACTGTCTGCTTGTTTAGCCACAACAGTTCCAGAAGCACCTTCACCTGTTGTTATTGCGTGAACGTGTGCCAAAAGTTCAGTTGAACTCATTGCGTGTGTTTCCTCTCCACCAGTATCACCATAAGCTCTTGTCGTCAGTGTCTTTGTAAATGTTTGTGTACCTGTTCCATCTGAAGAAAGAGAGATTACAGTTCCCGCTTGGGCTAAAGCAAGAGTAGTAGCAAGCGAAAAAGTTGAATTAGTTACTCTTATTACATAGTAAACAGTATTATGAGTAAGACCTGTCATAGCACCAGAAGCTGCGGTATAAAGAACAGCTTGACCTGTTTGAAATTCGTTATCAGCTGTATTTGAAAGACCTGAAACTGTAATAACATTAGAAGCACGAGAGACAAAAGTAGCTACCTTTGTGGCAGAACCAACACCTACCGGTACTCTACCAGCACCCCAAGCCTCCCAAGTACCAAGACCAAATAAGATGTTCGGATTAGTAGATACAGTTGAAAGATAGATAGAACCTACTGGGTAAATCTTATTAACCGGATTAACGAAAGAATCCGCATAAGCCTTAACTGCTTTTTGTGAAGGTATTTTTACATCTGAATTAGCCGCAAGCGTAGTATCTGTATCTAAATAACTTGTTTCTATTTTATCGTTATTAAGATTATCAAAGTTATCGTTTATAACCTCATTACTTGAACTTACTAAATCACTATCATTTATATCTGTTATTGTTGCCATATTTTTATCCTATTTTCATTACTATTATCACTACGTTTGAACCTCCTGAAACGACAACATCAGCGGTTCCAGCTCCTGGTGTTTCGGTGTATTGAAGTGCAAAAGGGAATGTTGCGTGCCAAGAATCTCCGCCATCAGAACAGGCGACCGTATCTTTTGTTACACCACCATACTTTAGAGTTATTGTTGCTTCTCCAGTTTGTCCTTTTGCCCAAACAATTACCTTTTGCCCAGCTGTTGTAGTTAAGGAATGAGTTGTTCCAGTAGTAGTTTCAATAGTAATGGCACCAGCATTGTTTTCCCAAGTAGCATCACCATCAGCATCAGAGGTTAGTATTTTACTTGCTCCTGCACCAGTCGTTAGTTTAATCGCTGGAGTAGTTACAACACCTGTAAATGTAGGTGAAGCTAAATCTGCTTTTGTCGTATCTAGGTCAGCAAAATTAGCGTTTATATCTATTAAACTATTTGCTCCTGATTCGTTTGATGTTAATGTTGTTATTGCCATTATGCTGGTTTGTTAGTATTTGTAATTCCACCTTCCGACAACCAAGGTGTTAGTTCTGTCCAAGGAAATCTTTTAATTGACCAAAGTAATCCTGTT
>ERZ1292629.2374-Hain-H43-01um-R1-2374-length-15999-cov-7_pt1 | contig 15999 bp, 20 predicted proteins | sample MGYA00564399_ERZ1292629 | MGnify/ENA primary metagenome ERZ1292629 (study PRJEB36523, sample SAMEA6512636) | groundwater metagenome | collected 2019-01-08 | study: AquaDiva: Metagenomics assemblies of 32 groundwater samples
TCTCCAGAGTGAGGGCGGGTAAAACCATAAAAATGATTTTCTTTAATAATTGCCGAGAGCATCTTCCCCCTCGCCTCCGTTTTAGTATACCCAAAAGCAAACTCCTCCACACAAAAAGGAGCCACATCATCCTTATGGTAGATATCATCTCCATTAAGCACAAGAAAGTACCCTTTTTTAAGAAAACGTTGTGCGGACCAAAGAGCCCCAGCGGTACCCTTTTTTTCCCTTTGTTTAACGTAGCTAAGTGGTAACGATTGGTATACCTGCCCGAGTGCACTCTCTATGTCAGAACCCCGATACCCAGTAACTATAAGTACTTCTTCAACGCAGGGAGGTAGGGACTGGAGCGCATATTCAATGAGATACTTACCCTTCATTGGGATAAGTGCTTTAGGAACATCCTCGGTGAGGGGACGCAGACGCATCCCCTCACCCGCCGCTAAAATAACTGCTTGCATAGAGCTTAGTATACAAAAAGGACGAACTTTTTACAGTTCGTCCTTGACTAGCGTCGCGAGAAGCATGGGCGGAAAAACAAGCTGAGTAAAGATGGGTTCAGAACCAGAGCTATAAACTGTCTCCCAGTGGATGAGCTTAAATTGCGCTGGATAGAAGAAATCTTCTTGCTCTTGTATCTCAGTGAGTGAAAAAAACTTACGCTCCGCAATCTCTCCATCCGCCTCCGAGCGGAGCGTACCGGCTACAATCTGTGCTCGGCAGAGCATAACTACCCCCGGTGATTTGATGAGTTGAAAAACACCTACAAACTCAATTTCAGCGATTGAGAAGCTGGTTTCCTCGTGCACTTCACGTATACCAGCTACTTGCATACACTCTCCCTCTTCTTTAGCTCCTCCGGGGAGAGACCATTTAGCCTCTCCGTATGCGTGACGTACACAACACACTCTTTCCTTATCATCTTTAATGACAACAAAGACTCCCGTCGACATATGTCTCTCCTTTCGTATGAGCTCTATCTACTTACTTTATACTATTGTGAGAGACGATTGTCAATACGGTTGATATCACGGGGGAAAAGAGTTGCCTCCTTTACATTCTCAATACCAAGGAGTTTCGCCGTCAAACGCTCAAGACCAAGGCCAAAACCACCATGGGGAGGCATGCCGTATTTAAAGGATTGGAGGTAGTAGTTAAACTTCTCTGGGTCTAGACCCTTGTCTTTTATGGCAGCGACTAACGCATCGTAGTCATGAATACGTTGCCCCCCAGTAGTAATCTCTACCCCACGAAAGAGGAGATCAAATCCTGCCGCATAGCCTGGGTCGGTAGGATCTTCGTAGGTATACATAGGTCTTTTAGAGAGTGGGAAGTGTGTAATAAAAATAAAATCGGAGCCTAATGTCTCTTGCGCATACTCACAGAGCCAGCGCTCGTGCGCTGGCTCAAGATCAGGCTCATGAGTGCAGTCTTCCCCTGTTTCTTTTTTAATGAGCTCCTGCGCCTCGCGTAATTTTAGAGAAGGAATCTCTTTTGGTACTAAAGGTATCTGCGCCCCCAAAAGTGAAAACTCTGTTGATACTTCTTGTGAGAGACGCTCAATGAGGAAGCGGAGCATCCCCTCTTCTGCGCGCATCACGTCACGGAAGCTCTCAATAAAACCCATCTCAATATCCATACTGGTGTACTCGTTAAGATGTCTGGTTGTAGAATGTTTTTCAGCACGGTACACATTCCCTACCGCAAACACGCGCTCAAAAATACCTACCATAATTTGCTTATAAAATTGGGGGCTCTGCGCAAGATGCGCAGTATGAGCAAAATAACTTACATCAAAGGAGTTTGCTCCTCCTTCGGCGTCATCGCCAATCAACTTTGGCGCCTGTATCTCAACAAATCCTTGTGAACGATAGTAATCGCGGAAGGCGGAAACAATAGATGCTTGTATCCTAAAAATAGCCTTGCTCCGCTCTGTGCGAAGAGTCAAAGGTAGGTAGTCTAGATAGGTATCAATATTTATCTCTGACCCTAACTCAAAAGGGAGCTCTTTTGCTTTTCCAAGGATCTCTATTGAGCTTATCTCTATCTCAATATCCCCATTCAACCCCTCTTTGATCATCTTCTCTGGGCGTTTATTGACAATACCCTCCACAGAGATAACCCACTCGGGGCGCACCTCATTAGCTAGCGTGTGCGCCTCCTCGTGCGTGGGGAGTGCCACCATTTGCACCATGCCGGTGGCGTCGCGCAAATCAATAAAAATAAGCTTGCCGTGGTCGCGGCGCACATCCACCCACCCAGCAATAGTTACTGTCTTACCAACCTGTTCTTCTAGATTTTTTATAAAAATACGATTATCCATACAAGTACCGCTTATAGTAGCAAAATCATCATTTACCGTCTAGTATAAATATACCAGATTCTTACGACCGTTAGAATGTGGTAAAGTAGTGTGCTGTGTAATGAGAAGTATATTTATGAAAAAATTAAAAAGTAAAACGAAGAAAAAAATTATTTTACTTTTACTGGCAGGGATTGTTATTGGGTTGAGCAGATCACCTCGGAAGACTGGGTATATCTTACGGTCCCTACCTCGCGCCCTCCGCGATATTGATAGAGAGTACCTCTACCGCTGTGTTAAAGAATTTAGGTACAAAAAATTGGTTTCGTACCACGAGAATGAGGATGGTACTATAAGCCTCATACTTTCAAAAGAGGGTGAGCGTCACGCCCTCACCTATTCCCTTGAATCATTAGAAATCGTAAAGCCACTCCGTTGGGATAAACGATGGCGGATAGTGCTTTTTGATATACCAGAGAAAAAACGTATTGCACGAGATACGTTAAGAGAAAAATTACGCGATCTCGGATTTTATGAATTCCAACATTCGGTGTGGATACATCCCTACCCGTGTGAGAAAGAGATTGAATTTATTATTGAGGTATTTGACATTCGACCGTATGTGCGTTTTGCTGAAATTACTAACCTCACTAATGATGCGGAGCTACGACTCAAGTATAGACTCTCGTAACCAGATTCTAACGGCCGTAGGAATCTGGTATGTAAGGGCTTATTCATATGATACAGCAGGTATGTCTTAAGTGATATGAAGGTCTTGAAACATTGCGACGTATTGACAGGAAATTTGCGATATGCTATACTGAACAATAGATAAAAATCCTAGGCGTAGCCTAGTAAAAAGAACCTAGACAATTGGAGGAATACGAAAATGGAACAAAGAGAACGGCTTGCTATAGCGTTTGCCTGTGGGCTGGGCGCACTGGTTGGATCTCTCATAATGTTGGAATGGGAGGCTAACCCAATCATGACCACCCTTGGTGCATTGACTGGTAGTGTGATGGGATATCTTTTTTATCGGCCACGAGAGGTATGTTCCACTGTTTGGTCTGTTTTGTGTCTCATCATTGACATAAAAGAGATCGGCAAGTTTCTAATATTCGTTTGTGCTTTCTTATACCTTATTGTTGGTATAATCACGACAATAAGGTGGGCAGACTTATCCTTATCTCCTAACTCCACACAGGACTCTATTGTTCAAATGCTTGTCGTTTTCCACTGTATGCTTGTAGGAGCAGGATCTATTTGCTTCGCAGTATTTTCTGCAGAAGACTACCAAAAAAATCCCTCCACGAGCAAGCTCGCGAGAACGGTGGTAATAGTCCTTGCGTCGGGTATACTGGCAAGTCCTATTGGATTTGTCGTCATTTGGACCACGCTTGTCGTATGCCTAGCAGTAGGGATCCCGGTAGGTATCGCCTATCTTGCTTACCACTACACGACACGTGTCTTTAGAGGGCTCTTGTGGTTTACTAAGGCTGTCTTAATCGGCATCTACTCGGACCAGAGGTTGATGTGTCTGATTGGCGCAGGTACAGGGTCGGTCATCGGGTACTTGGCAGGGAGCGCGATCGTTGGCTTCTGCGCCGGAGCGGCAATTGGCCTACTGAACTATGAGCTTGTCTCCAAACGCATCCTCAAGTTCGTCCCTGTCCCCAAATAATCCCTTGTTCCCTATCTCCACAAATAAAGGCGTCCTCGCACTTCGCGATGACGCCTTTTCTTTTTCCTTACGCAACACCGATTTTTTGGCGGACATCACGCATCGTCTCCTCTGCAATGGCACGCGCCTTCTCCCCCCCTTCAGCTAAAATCTTGTACACCTCATTAGTATCTTCTGCAAGCTCTTTTCTATACTCGCGCATCGGTTTAAAGTAATTACTCATATTTTCAATCAAGATCTCCTTTGATTCTTTATAGCCAATACCACCCTCGTGGTAACGACGTGTGATTTCTGGGAGATCCTTCCCGCTCACCAGTGTATGGAGAGCAAAAATATTGCAGGCATCGGGATCTTTTGGCTCCTCGGCGCTCTTTGAGTCAGTAACTATACCCATTACCAGGAAACGAATTTCATCCGGTTCAGCGAAAAGTGGGATAGTGTTCCCATAGCTCTTACTCATCTTGCGTCCATCCGTACCCGGCACCATCTCAACCTCTGTGAGTATAAGCGGAGTAGGAAGTTTAAAAGTATCACCAAAGATGCGGTTAAATTTTTCCGCGGTATCGCGCGTAATCTCTATATGCTGTTTTTGATCTTGCCCCACAGGCACCACATCTGCGTTAAAGAGGAGTATATCTGCCGCCATAAGCATGGGGTAATTAAAAACACCGACATTGATTTCCTTATTTTTCGCCTCCGCATCTTTAAACGCGTGCGCACGCATAAGGTAAGGCACCGTGGTAAGACAACCAAAAATCCATGCAAGCTCTGTTGCTAAGCGGACATCACTTTGTTTATAGAGCGTTACATCACTTGGGTTTAAGCCAATCGCAAGATAGTCAAGCGCGACACCCAGTATATTTTCCTCCATTTCCACCCGATTTTGTACTGTCGTTAGAGCATGGTAGTCGGCAATGAAGATGAAGGGTCGGTACTCCACTTGGAGCTCAACAAATTGGCGCATAGCGCCAAAATAATTGCCGATATGCGGACGCCCCGTGGGCTTAACCCCGGAGAGCAGTACCTCCTTATCTTTCATGGCAAAATGATAGCACAGAATAAAGAAAAATGCCCTGTCCGTTGCGGACAAGGCTAAGAAAGAAAATAGGTAGCATAGCAGTTATGTTTGTTTATGCAGAACCGCATGAGTTGTTGGCCTCCTCATTGACAATTCGTTAACGCGCGCAAAGGCGTTCTCAACATCATCCTTCATCTCTGTGGGAATGTCTCGCCAGATTTTCTGAACTTCTATCCGACGTCTATTAGAATCAATGTCTCCGTTAAATTCAAAACGCATGATCCTGTAGTACTTCTCAATAATCCCTAAGAGTGAAGAATGTCCCCTCCCCCACATAAGCGCAATTGCTTGCAATTGTTCAGTCACCTTCTGATCAATGGCCTCGGTTTTAGAGAGGCTTGTGATGGGCGGGCTCACGGTACTCACCTCCTTTCTGCTCTTAAAGAGCTTTGCTAGGAGTATAACAGATTTGTGTGTGAACGCTATATCCCCTCCTCTTTGAGTTTATCAACCAACTCGCGTGCTTTTTTAGAAAGTTTTTGTGGAGTGCGAATAATAATGCGGATGAGAAGATCTCCGCGTTTCCCTTGCGCTATGGGTGCACCCTTGCCCTTGACTCGCAAGAGTTCCCCAAAAGAGACCCCTGCGGGTATCCCCACGGTTACCTCCCCATCAAGTGTCTGAATTTTATAATCAGTCCCTAAAAGTGCGTCGGAGAGTTTAACGTTTAGATCCATGAGGATATTGTTTCCCTCACGTCGAAATTGCGCATGACGTTCAACATGCACTTTTACGTAAAGGTCTCCTGATGCCCCGTGAGGTGTTGCTTCGCCGCGACCACTTAAACGTATCATCTCTCCGTCTTGGATCCCCGCTGGTACCGCGACGGAAATTTCCTCGGTCTTTTTGAGCACTCCGTGTCCCCCACAACTTGCGCACGGATGTTCCGGGATCATGCCAGTACCTCCACAAGTACCGCATTCACGAACAGAGGTAAAAGACCCAAGGAAGGAGCGCTTGGTCTCATGGATGCGCCCCTTCCCCGCACAAACCTTACATTCCACTTTTTTACTCCCCGGCTGTGCGCCAGAACCGCTACAATCCTCGCAGGTTCCCACTTTGGAAATGAGGACACTCCGAGTCACTCCAAAAATTGATTCGGCAAAACTTATTTGTATATCAACAGAGATGTCACGCCCGCGGCGAGTCCTCCCCTGCCCTCCGTTAAAAAATTCTCCAAATATGTCCCCAAAGTCAAAGCCTTGGCTAAAATCCCAGCCCGAGGTTGGCCCGCCTTGAGCGGAAAATCCAAATCCCTCGCCATTAAAGGTGCTCCCGTAGGCATCGTACTCGGCGCGACGCTTATTATCGGAGAGCACTTGATACGCTTCATTAATCTCCTTAAATTTTGCTTCATCACCACCCTTTTTATCGGGATGATACTTATGCGCTAATTTATGGAATGCTTTTTTGATATCATCGTGCGAGGCGTTCTTGGGAACACCGAGTAGATCATAATAATCTTTGCGGTTGGTTGCCATACTATTCCTTTACGTTTGCATCACGAACGTTCCCTTCGGGATTATCCTTTGGCTGTTCCTTACTTAAAACTTCCCCAATCTTCATCATACTCTGGGAAAGTGCTTCTGACGAATTTTTGATTGCTGCCTCATCAGTCCCTTCTTTTATCTTTCGCAATTCGACAATTTTTTCCTCAGTATCTTTTTTGAGATCTGCGGGGACCTTGTCTCCCGCATCCTTGAGTGCCTTCTCCGCCGTGTAGGCAAGAGAGTCTGCATGATTGCGTGCATCCACCAATTCGCGCTTCTTTTTATCCTCTTCTGCATGGAGCTCCGCCTCCTTCTTCATCTTTTCAATATCGTCTTTAGAGAGCGAGGACTTTGCCTCAATGCGTATACTCTGCTCTTTACCCGTCGTCTTTTCCTTCGCACCCACTTTGAGGATGCCGTTTGCGTCAATATCAAACGTTACTTCAACCTGTGGGATGCCACGAAGTGATGGAGGAATACCCTCAAGCACAAAGCGCCCAAGTGTTTTGTTATCGCTTGCCATCTCGCGTTCGCCTTGGAGTACGTGTATCTCCACACTTGTCTGGTTATCTGCCGCGGTAGAAAAAGTCTGCGCGCGCGAGACGGGGATGGTAGTGTTCTTCTCGATCACCTTGGTAGACACACCCCCAAGGGTCTCAATACCAAGTGAGAGCGGCGTTACATCAAGGAGAAGTACATCCTTCACATCACCTTGGAAGATACCTCCCTGGAGTGCGGCACCCGCGGCCACTACCTCATCGGGATTAATAGAACGATTGGGTTCCTTGCCAAAGAGGTTTTTTACTGCCTCTTGGATCGCAGGCATGCGCGTCTGTCCCCCCACGAGGATAACCTCGTCAATTTGATTGAAACTGAAACCGGAAGCGCTTACCGCGCGTTTTGTAATTTCAATAGAGCGGTCAATGTACTTTTTAGTCAGAGACTCAAGCGTTGCTCGGTTCATCTTCATAAGGAGGTGTTTGGGACCAGATGCATCGGAAGTTATGAAAGGAATGTTTATCTCTGTTTCGGTTGCCGTCGAGAGCTCGTGTTTTGCTTTTTCCGCAGACTCTTTCAATCGCTGGAGGGCAAGTTCATCTTTGCGCACATCAATACCCGACTCCTTTTGGTATTCGCTTGCAATATATCCAATAATTTCTTGGTCAATATCCTCACCACCCATGTGTGAGTCACCGTCTGTTGCCTTTACCTCAATGGATTGCTCCTTGTCTCCTGCCACCTCAAGCACTGAGATATCAAATGTCCCGCCACCAAAATCGTATACGGCAATTTTTTCGTTCTTCTTTTTGTTAAAACCATACGCAAGTGCGGCGGCCGTTGGTTCGTTAATGATGCGGCGGACATTAAAACCTGCGATCTCACCGGCATCCTTAGTTGCCTGACGCTGTGAGTCGTCAAAATACGCAGGTACCGTGATGACCGCTTCCTCTATCTTCTCACCCAACTTTGCTTCAGCATCCTTTTTGAGCTTCTGCAGTATCATTGCGGAAATCTCCTCGGGACGATGATTCTTCTCTCCCAAGTTCACCTTGACACCTCCATCGTCTGTTTTATTTATTTCAAAAGGGACATTAGAACGATCGCGCTCCACCTCTGTATCGTCATAGCGATGCCCCATGAGACGCTTGATCCCATAGACCGTGTTTTTAGGATTAGTGACCGCTTGGCGCTTGGCAAGAAGGCCAACGAGACGCTCCCCTGTTTTTGAGACCGCCACAATGGAGGGTGTTGTGCGATTCCCCTCCGCATTCTCAATAATTTTTGGCTCACCGCCTTCCACTACGGCCATTGCCGAGTTAGTTGTTCCTAAATCAATTCCGATTATTTTTGCCATATTATTTTTGTATTACTATTTAGTACTATGAGTTCCAATGCGTACTTCTGCAGCCTTGATAACCCGTTCGCCCAACGTATACCCCTTCTTCACTACCTCAAGAACATGGTGATCCTCTTTAGGGTTCTCTGTGGGAATGGATCCAACACTGTGGTGCTCGCGCGGATTGAAGGCCTGACCAAGGGGGTCAATTATTGAAAGTCCGCGCTTCTTGAGCACCTCCAGAAACTGCGAGTGAATGTATTCTACTCCAACTCGCCAGTTTTGTTCAACTTTTTCCCACGCATCCTTGTTGCTAAAGGCCATTTGGAAGCTCTCTTCCACCGCAAGGAGTTCCGCGATGAGTGACTCCGCGGCATACTCCCGCATAGCGGAGAGGCGCTTCTCGTCATCCTTTTTATAATTAGCGAGGTCCGCCTTCATCCTCTGCCAACCCTCCAAGTACTCCTTGCGTTCCCTCTCACAGACCTTGAGCTTATCTTTTAATTTTTTTATAGCCGCTTGCGGATCTTTAGACGCAGCACTCTCTGCATCATCAATTTCCGGCTCAAAATGTATATCATCGTTCTTCATGCGGGAAGTAGTATAAGCCATTACACCATGCTTGTCAACTTGTTAGACACCGAGTGTCTAACAAAAAGCCCCGTTGATATAATCGCGGGGGCCGTAGTGGCGAAGGAACTACTAAAGGCTGGGACAGAGACTCGAATTCATAAACCTCTCCAGATTATAGAGAGAACCTACCAAGGGTTCATACCTATCCTCATGGATTGCCCTCGTAACCAAGTGCATGCGGTGCGGGAGTACTTTTTCTACATCCTTGTAATGACGGAATGTGAGCGAGTGAGTTACCTCTCGCTCAAACTGCTTCTGGAGACTCTCGTTCCAGACTTTGTGATAGGGATCTCCGTTTACTACCTCGTGAATGTGTATCCGTGCAGGGTACAAGGAGAGCTCCTCACACAACTCATCTGCCATAGACCACGCGACAACCTGAATGTCGCGTATCCCACAGCTCATGATGCGCCGTATCGCCCCACTAAACAAAAAAAGTTGCTCGTGAGAGAGCCCGCGTCTGGACCGCATTTCCACCAGTGCCCCTAGCTTTACATCAGTCACTTATGTCTACCTCCTTTTTAAGTTTTTACATCCACCTATCAGTATAGCATAGCTACACAAATTAGTCAAACAAAAACCCCGCCGAGTGGCGGGGTGAGCTTTAGCGTTTACTCCATTGTGGTGCCTTTCTTGCTTTTTTGAGGCCAAATTTGCGGCGCTCTTTGATGCGCGCATCACGGGTTAGGAGCTTTGCCTTCTTCAGCGGCGCCTTCAAGTCTGCATGCGCTTTAACAATGGCGCGCGCAAGTCCGTGTGATACGGCAACACTCTGTGAGCTAATGCCCCCACCATGTACCTTTACGCTGATGTGATACTTTTCGGTGCTCGCGATTGCAAGCGGTTGTTTTGCCACAGTGCGGAGTGCATCTGTGGGGAAGTAGTCTTCAAAAGGCCGCTCATTCACGGTGATGGCCGCCTTCCCGCCAACGCTCATACGCACGCGAGCAACAGAGGTCTTACGCTTCCCCACTCCCTCCACATACCGTGTTTTTGTCTGTTTTTCTGCCATATTATTTCTTAATAGTAAGATTTTTCATCATAAGAGGGCGCAAACGATTAGCTGGGAGCATGCCGCGAATAGCGCGGATGAGTGCTTCATCAATACCACGGCGATCAATCAAACGTGCCAGTGTCTCCACCTTCTCACTCCCCGGGCGACCAGAGTGTGTGCGGTAGGTAGTCCCCTGCGCGCGGCGCTCGCTGATATTAAGTTTGCTGGCATTAATTATTTCCACAGTATTTATTGGGCTTGTGTGACGCTCAAAGGAGCTACTATCCTTCCCACGTAAAAGGACCGCCACGGCACTTGCCACGCGTCCGAGAGGCTTTCCTTCTGCATCTATGGTGTACTTCATACAAATTCAATCAGGGCTTGCGGACTAGCGTCCCCCGTGCGAGGAGCCATTTTTACAATCCGCGTGTAGCCACCGTGCCGCTCTGTATAGCGCGGGGCAATGGTCTCTGTAAGCTTTTTTGCTTCAGGAGCGCGCCCGAGACGAGAGATTAAGATACGACGTGAGGAGAGCGTTCCCTTTTTACCTTGGGTAATCAATTTTTCCACCAGTGGGCGAAGTTCTTTGGCACGAGCGAGTGTTGTGGTAATGCGGCCCTCATTAATCAAATTGCGCGCGAGGGAACGCAAAAGTGCCAGACGCACGTTGCGCTCTCTCCCAAATTTTCGATTAGTGTTATGGTGCCGCATGGTAGGTGTTTAACGAAGCGAGAGTCCGTAGTGCTCCAGTGCTGATTTAATTTCTTCCAATCCTTTCTCCCCCAAACCACTGATCTCCATCAAGTCTTCCTCCTTCTTTTTAGAGAGCCCTGCGATGGTACGGATACCAGCGAGCGAGAGCGCCTTGTGGGTACGTACAGAAAAATTGAGGTCCTCAATTTTTACCTTGGCAGGATCAATGCCTTCGGAGGATTCGGGGCGCGCCTCATCGGCAATCGCCTCATCGGCCGCCTCATCGCGCTGTTCCTCAAAGCCAACGATCGCCTTGAGCTGATGGATCATGGTGTGGATGGCGCGCTCAAGTGCTTCGCGTGGAGTAATAATGCCGTCGGTTTCTATCGCGATCTTAAGTCTGTTGTAATCAGTACGATTTCCCACGCGCATATTTTCTATCTCATAGTTCACTCGTCGAATGGGAGTAAACACGGCATCCAGGGCGATCGTACCAACTTCAATTTTTTCCTTATGGAGCACTTCCTTTGGCACGTACCCAAGACCAGTTTCAACAGTAAGTTCTATGGAGAGTACTGTGCCCTTACCGGTAATGGTAGCGATATGCAGACCGGGATTCATTGCTTCCACCTGGCTCGGTGTTTTTAAATCTTGAGCTGTTACCACTTTTGGCCCCTTAACAGAGAGTGTAACCGTAAACGGTCCCTCATCTAAAACTCGAAAGCGCACATGTTTTAAGTTTAAAATAATGTTTACCACATCCTCTTTCACTCCCTCAAGAGTAGAGAACTCATGATTTGCTCCGTCAATCTTTACGGAAGTCACTGCGGCTCCGGGAAGGGAGGAGAGGATGATGCGGCGCAGAGAATTACCGAGGGTATGGCCGTAGCCTGGGTAAAGACCTTCTATCTCATAGACGCCCGAATTTCCCTCCTCGTTAAGAATTTTTGGCCTTGAGGGTACGATGATTGTGTGCTCACTCATAGTATAAAATTAATACTAATAAAAATAGATACTATACCTACACTCGACTATAGAACTCAATAATGGTTCCAAAATTAATGCTTAATTCGCCCATCCCCAGCGTTGGAGTGCCGGTTACCTTTCCTGTAAGAACACTTGGATCAAAGGCAACCCATGACGGCTGTGTGTAGCTCTTTACACGCTCTTCCAACCCCAAAAGAATACCATTCCCCCGACTCCCTTCCCGCACCGCAATAACGTCTCCCTCCTTCACGTGGTAAGAGGGAACCCGTACTTTACGACCATTTACGGTAATGTGACCATGGTTTACCATTTGTCGGGCAAAGGTGCGCGAGTGAACAATGCCCATACGGAACACGGTATTGTCCAGGCGCGACTCAAGGAGGTGAAAGAGGTTTGAGACAGGATTACCGCGGAGCGATTGCGCCTTCTTCACATAATTTACAAATTGACGTTCCGTTACTCCATACGAGAGACGCGCCTTCTGCTTCTCCAAAAGCTGGAGACCATACTCCGTCTTAGGACGTGGGGGACGCTTGGAACTGCGCTTCTTCATCCCTGAAACGGCAAATTTTGTTGTTTGGCACTTTGGGAAAATGCGCTCCCCTACCATGCGACAAATTTTGTATTGTGGTCCTCTCTTCATACTTTACACGCGACGCGCGCGGGGCCGGCGAGGACCATTAAACGGAACCGGTGTTGCGTCACGGATCGTGCCAAGGACTATGCCCTTTGATACAAAAGCGCGCATGGCTGATTCGCGACCAGATCCAACTCCTCTAATAACAACATCCACTTCTTTAAGCCCCATCGTATCCGCTTTCTCCGCAAGGAGCTCGCCTACCTTTGCCGCGGCAAAAGGGGTTCCCTTTTTAGCACCCTTAAAACCCAAACTCCCCGAGGATGACCAGATGAGGGGGTTCCCTTTACCGTCACAAAGAACGACTTTGGTGTTGTTGTACGTTGCTTCAATATTAAGAATGCCATGCTCAAGACGACGTTTAGGGACACGCGCCGCAGAGCGCTCGCGGAGCGCTGTGTCACCTCCCTCTCCCCCTTTTCGTACAATGCGTTTCTTTCCCATGATTATTTCTTCTCAAGCTTCTTACGGCCAGAGCCCATGGTCTTGCGGACGTTGCCACGCACCGTGCGTGAGTTGGTTTTGGTACGCTGACCACGCGCGGGGAGACTACGCGAATGACGCATACCACGGTAACTCTTAATATCTTTGAGCCTGCGGATATGAGCCGCGATCTCGCGCTTCAAATCTCCTTCTATCTTTAATTCACCTTCAATTATTTTGCGGAGTTTATTTTCAGCATCAGCATTTACTTCCTTTACTTTTGTGCCATACGGGAGTTCCGCACGGTCAAGGATACGGTGCGCCAAAGGACGCCCAATGCCATAGATGGCGGTAAGTCCAATTTCCAATCGTTTAGTCTCGGGGATGTTAATTCCTGCGATACGCATAGTGTTCTATCCTTGTTTTTGTTTATGGCTCGGCTTGGCGACACAGATACAATAGAGGCGTCCTTTACGCCTCACGATTTTACACTGCGCACAGCGCGCCTTTACCGAGGATCTCACTTTCATAAATTATACGCGCCTCACGATGCGGCCCCTCTCTCCATACTGGTCGAGCAGGACTTCTACATGATCCCCAACGAGCACGCGAATACGATGGATGCGCATCTTCCCCGCAAGGTAGGCAAGGACTTCCTTCCCTCCCTCATCAAGAGAGACACGAAAAATCGTGTTTGGCAGTGCTTCAAGCACAGTGCCAAGTACCGTGGCTTCGTTCTGACCACTCGTGTTATCCATCAATAAGGCTACTGGAGAATAGTAGCATATCGGCTAAAACAGTCAAATTATTGCTCAATGTTCTGCTCTATGTAAATTTTGGTCGGATCGTTGGGGAAAGTTTTGATCCACTTAGGACTAAAAGAGGCATTCGCGCGGGTAATGGCACGGAAGTTTTGCAAGACGGCCGTGTAATCCTTGGAGGTCTTCCCCACGAGGGCTTGCGTAAGTTCTGTGGCATCAAACTCCCAGACAATCGTTGCCGGTCCACGGAGTGAGAAGGTAATGCTCTGTGTAGCGCTCGGACTGATGGAATCTTTGCTCAAGAGTTTAAAGTCAAGAGCCTCGGGAGCGGCGAGATATACCTTCCCTTCATCAAAATCTACGAGCCCCTGTTGTGCTACCGTGCGAGCAAAATCGCCTTTCTTAAAGACAATGAGGGAGAGGGCACCTCGTTCAATAAGTTCTGCTTCAGTAACGCTCCCCTTCTGTCCCACTTCCTCGCTAAAGGAGATAAAAGAGGCATCCTCAAAGCTCAAATATTCGGCGGGAAGTTCTTTTTTTGCTTTATCTTTAAGGCGAGCCGAGAGTGCTGCTTGAGCAGTGTCGCGCACCTTGGCACGATCTGCTTCAGCAATGATCTTGGTGGTCCCTATAAATCCACCCGAGATATCCGTCTTTGAACGTCCATAAATCTTATCAAATCGAGTATCTCCCTTAAGTCCAGGGACTGTAAAATCAGTCTTCCCAACATTGTAGGAGTCTCCGGCTTGATCTGCAAACACAGTAACCTCTAAAACCCCGGGACCAGCGGCAGTTTTACCAGGTACAGAGATTGCTTCTTGGATGCGATAGATCTTCCCATCAGGAGATTGGAAGCGGGTGTTCTTGATGAGCTTCTCCGCCTTCTCACTAAAGTCATTATAGACGATGATCTTGCCGCTTGCCTTTTTCTCTACGCTCTCTGTCCCCCCAGAAGGGACCATGGTTGATTCGGAATCCTCAATGGTGATGACATCAAAAATAAGAGGGGTACTTGAGCTAACAACACTTGTACTATTGCGCACTGCCGTTACGTTGGCATCTACAGAAAGTTTTTGTTGTCGAGGAACAACGGTGATTGTTGCTGTAGCGAGAGCCTTAGAGACTGCATATCCTCCGGCGAGAATGATGATGAGAACAACAATGCCTCCATAGAGCTTCCACGGGAAGCGGCGCGGCTTAAAGCGGGTCCCCTGCCCTATGGGGCGTCCGTATTCGGGAGGAGCAGAGCGTTTAGCTTCCCCCTTAGGGAGCAAGTCTCGTAAACTGCGTTTTGGTGTGTTGTTTTCTTCCATATCATCCTATCCTAGCATAAAAAAGAGAAGTAAGCATGAGGGCGGGGAGGAGGGTGACCTTCTCGGGAAAAATAAACGCAGTAGAGAGCTCGTCCGTAATGGGGAGGAAGTTGAAGCTTGAGTCGGAGAGAGAGAAACGAGAAAGATCGTTAGTAAGCGTACGTGTGAGCGCAGTTGCAACAGAGGGCTCGTCACTAAGGATAACCACGTGGTCAGGAAGAAAAAACTCTTCAAGTGCAGACCCCGCAGCAAGAGAAAAAGCCTTCATCCACGCATCTCTCACTGCGCGAGAGGCTTCAGTAATACGTGCAGAAGCCTCGGGAGTTGCTCCTCCCTCTGCATAGAGACGGATTGTAGAGAGTGTATTTGGCACATCAAGGGAGAGAGCTTTCCCCACCTCGGTAAGGTAGGTATTGATCCCGAGAGTTACAATACTCCTATCCGCGATCATGTCATTCCATATCATAAGTACTTCGGAGTGATCCTCTCCTACGTTGATGATGATGACGTTATCACGATTGGGGAGCAAAAGATTAAAAGCCTGCGCGGCAACATAGGGGAAAGAAGAAAAACTAATATCTCCATGTCGTGGCCATGCGGTGCTTACTGCATTTTTTATCGTATCCATAAGCGCGCGAGAACTCACACTGGTGTAGAGGTGGAACTCACGCGTGCGCGCAGAGAGGCCGGCGGGATCGGTGACAAAGTAACCATTTATAAGTGAGCCAATGAGGAGAGACTCAAGACTTACCGGTTCTCCAGAGATGAGTGAGGCAAGCAATGAACCGTGAGCTTGAACAAAAGTCTCTCCGGCTTTTTTAATCATCTGCGTAAGCTCACTCTTTGTTACTGTGTGCGGCTCCGGTGTCTCCTCCTTCACAATCTGTACTTGGCAGAGGGTAAGCGGAGCAGTAAGGCACACATGCACAGAGGATGTCTCTGTGGTGCCAAGTGCTGTCGCAACCGCGCTCACTCGTGCAGGAAGGTCTGCGAGAAATTGCGTAGAATCATAAGGGGTTCCTAGCGGAGCGTTCTCACGAGTAACGCGGAGTATGTGCGGGAGCTCCCCTTTTGTTTTTGGAACCTCTATAAGCGCGCCGCTGACGCTCCCACCGGTAATCACGAGGACAATCTTCTTCATTACTCTTTAGTATAACATTAGCTATTCTA